>ENA-OFDP01000468-OFDP01000468.1-metagenomes-genome-assembly--contig:-NODE-468-length-18187-cov-5.734282_pt1 | contig 18187 bp, 8 predicted proteins | sample MGYA00153389_OFDP01 | MGnify analysis MGYA00153389 | reverse complement strand
AACCAGGAAATCTGTTGAGTTTAGAGATTCAGCCGCAATCTGTAGCAGGTAGTTTGCCACAAAATTGGGTGTTACCAGTTACATCTTTGCCACAGTTGTTGACTGGTGGCGGCGGAAGTGCAACGGGAGTGATAGTTAATTCTCAAGGGCAAGTTCAATTAACTGGTTCTGGCACTCAAGTAAAAAATGGGGATGTCGTTGCAAGAGGAACTATTAATACCTCATCTACAACTGATGGAGTCAATTCTGGCTCAGTAATTTTACAAGCTGTCGGTAACATTATCCTCAGAGATATTAATAGTAATTGGAGTGGTGAATCAGGTAGAGGTAATGCAGGCAATATTACGCTCGTGAGTACCGCAGGAGGTATCGATACTACTGCTGGTCAATTAGCTGCGGTTTCTAACAATGGTACTGGTGGTACAGTGATATTAAAAGCTCAGCAAGATATTGTTACTGGTACTATAGAATCCGCAGTAAATCAATCCTTGGCTGGTATTCCCAGTAATGGAAATAGTGGCGATATTTCTATTACTAGCATAGACGGATCTATCAATACCAGTCGTGGTCTTATAAATTCTAGAGCTAATAATGGCAATGCTGGGAAAATTACTTTACAATCTAAAAATAATATTACTACTGGTAATATAATAACTTTTCTTTGGAGTGGGGGAATTGGAAAAAGTGGTAATATATCTATCACCAGTACAGAAGGAAGTATCAATCTTAATTCTGGCAAATTATATAATGGAATTCCTCAAGCCGATAATGTTGCTGATAAATTAGATACTGGAATTACATTTGGGAATGGAGGTTCTATTTCTGTAGAAGCTAAAAATGATATTACAACTGGCAATATTTATACTCGCGTCACTAATAATGGGGTTGGAACGAGCGGCAATATTTCTCTTACAAGTAGAGCTGGAAATATTAATGTCAGCGGTATCATTGTATCAACTAATGCTGACAATGATAAAGGTGGTGACATTAGATTTAATGCTGCTGGCAATATTAATGCCCATCAGATTTCTGCCACTGGCAAGCAAGAAGGTGGCACAATAAATCTCAATAGTGGTGGCTCGATAAATTTGGAATCTCTCAATGGTGATGGTGAAAATAAGCAAGGTGGAAATATCACTGTTCAAGCTCAAAACGGTATTCAAGTAGCACCTGCTAATCCAATTTTTGCTCGTTCTTCGGGCGGTAATGGTGGCGATATTACCTTATTTACTATTAATAGAAATATTAATATTGGTAGCGTGAGAACTGAGTCTAAATCTCAGGGTGGAAATATTAATATTACAACTACGAATGGCAGCGTTAATACAGATCAGTTAGTTGGAGGATCTGAGATTACTGGAGGAGCTACGCCAGTCACAACTGTCCTGGGTGGTAATATTAATGTGATGGCTGGCAGCAATATTACTACTACTATCGTGGGTTCGCAAGGACAGCAGCAAGGTGGTGCGATAACCTTTAAAAGTGGTGGGTCTATAAATACTGCAACTATTCTGACATCAGGAAATAATAATGGTGGTAATATCACTCTCAAAGCGGGCGGCTCCATTGATACTACGGCAGGAATTATCAATGCAATGGGCGGCAACAACGGTGGCAGTATTTCCCTGGAAGCCGCAACCAATATCAGTACGGCAGGAATTGGCAGCGCTTTATTATTAAGTGGCTTCAAGGCTAATAGTGGCAATCTTCGCATTCAAAGCGGCGGCAATATCAACACAACTGCCGGCCCAATTATTACCGCAGCGGCGAATGGTAAGGGCGGAGATGTCACCATCAATGCTCAAGGAACTGTTTCGACATCTAGTATTAATTCCCAAACTTTTGCTCCCAGTATTACGGTGACTGGCGGCAACATTGACCTGAAAGGAAGTAGTATTACTGCCAGTGGAAAAATTGAAACCAACCGCAATAACATTACTTTTAACGCTCCGGTAACATTAGGTAATAACCTGTCAGTCAAAATTTTAGAGACTGGCGATATTACTTTTAAGTCTACTGTTGATGGGCCTCACAGTCTGACTGTTCAACCCAAGGCGGGAAGTGTGGATTTTGGTGGGGCTGTTGGCAAAGCGACTCCCCTCAGTAGCGTCAATATTGAAGATGATATTCCCAAAAATTCTGGCGCAATTAACATTATTACAACGAATAATATTACTACTGAAAGTATTACCTCAACTGCCGGAATCTCTCTGTTTAGCGATAAGGGAGAAATTACAACGAGAAATCTCAATGCGACTTCCCCGAACAATGGCGGTAATATCACTGTGAACGCTGGTACTAATATTTTGGCGGGCGATATCAATACTTCTGGTGCTAATGGTGGTAGTGTTTTTCTTGACGCTACGGGAAGTATTACTGTTGGTAAGATTGACTCTTCGGCGCAGGGAAATGCGGGGAATGTCACGGCATATAACCGTAACACTTCGGGTGATATTACTGTAAGTCAAATTAATGCTCAAAGTTTCGGTAGCGGTACTGGCGGAAATGTCGAGATTGAGACGGGAAGGTTTTTTCGATCGCTAAATTCGTTCACAGACAGAAACAGCATTGATGCTAGCATTTCTACGGCTGGAAATCCTGGAGATATCAACGGCGGTAAGATCGTAATTCGCCACGGAGGCGCCGGATTGAGACCGTTTATTGTGGGTGATTCTACGACAAATGGAACGACGGGTGCAATTACTAGGGGAAATCCTAATTCTATTCAAACAATTTCGCGGGGTAACTCCTATCTTTATACTCACAAACAGGATGCCGATCGCCTTCAAATTATCTCGGTTCCAGCACCCGCAACCGCAACACCCGCACCAGCAGCGACTCCATCCCCAGCACCCGCAACCGCAACACCCGCACCAGCAGCGACTCCATCCCCAGCGCCCGCAACCGCAACACCCGCACCAGCAGCGATTCCATCCCCAACACCCGCAGCAACCCCAGTAACGAGGGTGACTCCATCCCCAACGCCCGTAACACCAACACCCACAACCGCAGCGACTCCATCCCCAACACCCGCAACTGAAACTCCGACAACCGCAGCGATTCCATCTCCAACACCCTCGCCAACACTCTCCCCAATTCCCGAACCCGCGCCCATTCCCGGTTTCCCCCTCATCATCCGACTACCGTTAACCGCCGATTCATCCACAATACCAGCCCGATCGCGCCCGACACAGCCCTCAACGCCAACAACACCGGGGGCGATCGATCGCATACCTGCCGCGTCGCAAATTCCCGCAATTTCTGTACTCACCGAGCAGAGCGCCACTCAACCTGCGATCGCGACTCCAAGCTCGATCGCTCCCCAACCTTTAAACGCGCCAAATCCAACTTTCACAGCCCCTTTTGCTCTAGAAACCTTGCTTGCAGAACCAATTCAGCTAGCACCTGCACCCCCAATTTCACCCGTTCCCGCACCCGCAGCAAGTCAAAATCCACAACAGCAGTTAGCTTTTTTAATTGGCGATTTATTGGGTGCTAAAACCACGATTACCCTAAATCCTGAAAGCCAAAGCAACACTTTTGGGTGGGCATTTCCCGATTCAAAAAGAGATTTTTGGATCCAAGCACCAGTCATTGAAAAAGAACCGAATCTTGCTTTCATACCGTTTTCGGAAAACCCGCCTTTGCGGGGTTCTTCTATTTCGGAAAAACCGGACGGATGGATTGTTGAAATTCCGAAGCCTGCGCCTGCGCCTGTTGAAATACCAGTTGCGGCGATCGAGCCTAATTGGTTGGCAAACATCCGCCAAATCGCTCCGCCAACAACAGATTCACCCGCACCAATTCCAGCCCCTGCGCCTGCACCAATTCCTGCACCGATTCCAGCGCCTGCGCCCGCACCTGCGCCTGCGCCTGCGCCTACACCAAATCCTGCGCCTGCGCCTGCGCCTGCTCCAAATCCTGCACCAAGTCCGCTCGTCCAAAATCCCGTACCCGCCAATATCCCGAATCTGTTTCCCTCAGAAATTAGCAGGTTTAGCGTCGAACAAACTCTCAATCAAAACAATGCCGATGATGCTGTTTCCCAAATTGATAAACTGTTTGAACAAGACTACGAAAACTCTTATGGGGAAAACTTTACGGATCAAAAAGTTGACGTTCAATATCTGAGAGAAACTCTGAAAACAATTAAGGAGGAAACCGGGAAGCAAGCTGTAATTGTTTACGCTGTGACGGGTATAAAAGATTTGTGGCTGATTTTAGTAGTTCCCGACGGCCCTCCAATTATTAAAAAAGTTGGTTTGACAACAATAATAGAATTGAAGGAAACTGTCCAATCTTTGCAGAAATCTGTGGCTAAACCTAATGATACGGAAGATCGAGAATATTTGTCAAGTGCTCAGGAACTTTACAAGTGGCTAATTGCACCGCTTTCTAAAGATTTAGAAGCATTAAATGTGGATACGCTGGTATTTTCCTTCGATGCCGGTTTGCGCCAATTGCCCCTAGCAGCGTTGCACGACGGCAATCAATTTCTAGTAGAAAAGTACAGCCTCGGCTCAATTCCCAGTGTCAGTTTGACTAATACAAAATATCAAAGTTTGCAAAACGCTCAAGTTTTAGCAATGGGTGCTTCGGAATTTCACCACACCGATAAAGATCCTTTGCCGGGAGTGCCGATCGAATTATCTGCGATCGCTGGTAGCAGAACCAAATCTCAAAACACAGCAGCTTTTCCCTTGTGGCAAGGCCGCTCTTTTTTGAATGAAAACTTTACCCTAGAAAACCTAAAAAAACAGCGGCAGCAACAAGCATTTGAGATTGTTCACTTAGCTAGTCACGCGAGTTTTCCGCAAACTCTAAATGGGCGCAAGGAAGCTGAAATTCACCTATGGAATCGCTCTTTGTCCTTAAATGAATTCCGGTTGGTGAAGTGGTACGATCGCCGACAAGTAGAGTTATTGGTGCTGAGTGCGTGCGAAAGTGCGATCGGCGACGACATATCAGCAGAAATGGGATTTGCTGGACTGGCAGTCCGCAGCGGTGTAAAATCAGCTTTAGCGAGTTTGTGGAAAGTTAAAGATGTTGGAACTTTGACCTTAATGACGGAGTTTTACGACCATTTGCGATCGGAAAATATCAAAGCTGAAGCCCTTAGAAAAGCTCAAATAGCAATGATCCGCAAACAGATTGTAATTAAAAATGGTCAATTGCAGGGAGCCCAAAGGTCGATCGACCTTCCTGATGGTTTAAAAGACTCAGCCAACTCAGATTTATCTCACCCACATTTTTGGGCTGGATTTACAATAATCGGTAGTCCTTGGTAAGTAACGGAGGACACTGCACTCCCGTGGTTTCCCTAACCTAAAATAATCGTAGCTTCCAGGGTTCAATGTCATCATACTTGCGAAAGAGATAATATCAATTCCGGCTAGGCCGGAATCAGATAGAGGACACGGCAGTGCTGTTTCCCTACCATAATTAATCGTAGGGAAACGGCACGTGCAGTGTCCTGATTTCGGGTAATATTAATTCTGATTCTACCGGAATTGATATCAGATCCTACCGGATTTGCGATCGGTTAGATCAATGTATCCTAGACTACTATCTTTTGATGTCATAAATTTGCTATGAATAGCAAAACTAAATACTAACGGAGCAAAACCTGTGGGCAAGTTTGATAAAATATTCAATTCTGAAGACAAATGCGAAGCAACCTTGACTTTAGAGGAATCCGTAGCGGCGGTAGCACTTGTCGCAGCCGAGGCCAATTCCCCTGACACAGATGCTGATATCTTAGAAAGCATACTTTGGGAATCAGAAATATTTGCTGAATATTCGGAAGCTGATATGTCAGCAATGTTTCAAATACTCGCAGGTATTATCGCCAAAGATGGTTTAGGAGCATTATTTAATACTGCTTGGGCATCAATACCAGATGAGTTAGTGTTGGATACTTTTGCAATAACCACAGCAATGTTTGTCGCAGATGGCGAAGTGTCTGACAAGCATAAGGGTTTTCTTCAGGAATTCCAGCAAGCATTGGGTGTGGAAGACGAGGAAGCTGCGGAAATTATCGAGGATGTAATTGCTGCTTACTCGGAGGAAGCTGAGGAAGAAGAGTCTGATTTAGATGGGCCATTATACGTATCTCCTGAAGGCAATTTTAGCGTCCCTCTTCCCGTTGACGAGCAACGAGGCGGTAAAATTGACGAGGAAGAAGGCTGTGTCACATTTTCTGACGACTTTGGCGTTTTGGTGAAAATTGATTATTTCTCGATTGCTGGTGAAGAGGAAGCAGAAATCGAGTCGGTTGGTGAGGAAGCTTATCTCAAGTCTTTTCTGGACAATTTTATTTCTCCGGCAATTCTTGATAATGTTCCCAACTCTAAGTTACTTCACGCGGAATATTTAGAAGATGAGGAAGCTTATTTCTCGGTTTTCGATTTGCCTGCGGGTGCAACTCTCAAAGTGCAAGAAAATGATGGCCCTCTGACTCGAATGGATTCCTACCGAGGACTTATGGCTTTTATCGCTGACGATTTTTGTTACACGGTAAGCTGTCAGCGAATTTATCAAGAGGGTAATGAATTGGGTTCTCTTGAGTCGGAAGCTGAGGCAATTATGAACAATATTTTCGCGTTTATTGAGACTATTGAGTTTTCGGCAGTCGCATAAACAGGACTTATTTAGGAGGGCTAAAAACCTGGTTTCTTTCTAGATGTCTGGCTGCTAAACCGGATATTTTCAGAGAAGCCGGTTTTTTTTTTGTTCCGCATCCTCAGAATATTAGATTGTGTTTGGTCGATCGACCAAATTCTATCAATTTCGGTTGCATCGGAATTAATATTACCCGAAATCAGGACACGGCGCAGCCGGGATTGATATTATATCATGTCCGATCGATTAACCATAATATGCAGGCCGGGGCGGGTTTTTGAGATTGTCAATTATTGGCTGCTGTTGTTGGTGAACCCGCCCCTACGAAAATCGCGGTCGATCGACCGGACATGATATTACTAGAAACCTATAATGATTATTTGGCCATAAAATAGTGCGATCGAGAACTGGCTAAAAAACCGATTCTCGATCGCACTTCCACATACATTCAGTCAACCACAGTCGAAAAACAGCAGCAATTAGCCACCATTTTTGACTAATTAGTAGTCTGAGCTTCCACCAATCTTTGCTTGAGTTCTTCCAGAGCACTCGCCCAGCGCGGATCTGGCTGCACCGAGCCGGAATCAGCGTTTGGTACTGTTGTTGTTGACTGATTGCGACGAGACTTGTTGTTGTCACCCCGACGGCGGTTGCTTTTGCTGGAACCTCCTCCACCTGGGGTAGGAGGAGCCGAGCGCTGCTGTTGCTGCGGCTGCGGCACAGGTGCTGGCACTGACGGCGACGCTGCTGACGACGACGCGGACACCAACTGCGGTGACGGCGTTGACGACTGCTGCTGCTGCTGATCTTCTTCGCCCTTCTCCGATTTACCCTTAGAGCGGGGCAGTGCCTTCTCTATTTTCAGCGGGTTTTCTTTGAACATCAAGCCATTGTATTTCTCAATAACTTGATCGGCTTGTTCGTCGGTTAGCACCGTTACAAAACCGAATCCTCTGCATTTACCAGTTTTGCGATCGGTAATTACCTTTGTGGTGACAGATTCACCCTCCGGTGCAAAAACTTCTTGCAATTCTAGGCGATCGAGTTCCTTCGGTAGATTACCAACATAAAGACGAATAGACATGAAAAATTCCTCCAGACTTGGATTTTAATTAATTTGCTCGAACAGGATCATCCGAAGTCAACTGAATGTTGACTTCAGGTAAACACCAGATAACCGGAGAATTTGCGCATTCCTCCCACCAACCTTGACAGCTCCCCCCACCTTTTAGAACAAAAAGATGATTTACTCTGATGAGGCCGGAAATAAACCGCCGATGCAGAGAGCTTTTAAATCTCAGGTTGTTGTGTAAACTTTTAGTCATCACTCAAATGTTTAGGCTATTGGCTGTTCTGTATTACTTGCTTCCGGTTTTGATTCAGAATGTTTATAGCCAGTGCCGTGTAGAAATTTATGTTCAAGGATGTCAATTGAAAGCGATCGGAATGCCAGTATTCAGTTTAATACAGTGATGGATAAAATAGCTAACATTTTTTCAGCCAGTAATCTTACCTCACTCCTAATCTCGCTCCTAATGCTGAGAACTACTCACTTACCTGGTATCCCTTAAATCGAGCCTGGCTGCGTCCGACCATTCATTTAAAGGTATCACAGCCTTGGTAACAGAGCTAGTTATTTAGGAAGATTTCAGGTTGAATCTAATGAAAACCACATCTGAATCACTTTTTTGAATTCATCCTGCACAGCGAATTTTGCTCTCAAAAAAAACAGCCGACAAGCGGCTGACTTAACTTGCTGTGTTGGGAGGTTGACAATTTTTACGCAATGCCTTAGCTATTTTAGGCAACTTAAGTTGTTGCAATATTTGGTTTAATCTAATTTAGATAAATAAATGTAACAGGATATCGGCAAAAAAGCAACTTTTATTTATGAAGGAAGTTCGGCAACGGAAGGAAGAAGGAAGAAGGAAGAAGGAAGAAGAGTGTAGGGTGCGCCACCAGCGCCAATATCGAGTAGGCTGCGCCACTAGCACCGATAACATGGCTCATCGGCTATTTAACTCAAAACCTAACTCAAAATCCGTTAGCGAAGCCCTCGAAGAGGATCGCCATTCCTCACCTTGCGCCCTGGATAATGATGTATGCGCCCCAAAAAGCAGCAGCAAAAGCCAAAACCGCAGACCAAATCGGATGTCCGCTGTCACTAACCCTCCCTCCTTGACTGCGGAGACTTTCGAGGTCGATCGCCACAGTAGCACCCCGACGCAGCCAACCAGTCGCGACAACAGACTTGCCGATCAAATCGCTAGGGCGAGTCGGTTTCGCCCACAAAGAACCAAGGTAGCCAAACCTCGAAACATAATGCAGCCTTACCAAACCCGTCGCTGTTTGCAAAATCAAATCTTGTCCCAGCCAATTACCAATACCAGACCTACCCAAAAGTTGCCCGGAAAGCCGCACAGCTTGAGCATCCAGAGGCAAACTCTCGGGATTTGACAAAATCTCTGGTAAACTCGGCTCCGTAGTTTCTCGCGGCGTAATGTCGGGGAAAAAATAATTGATCCGCATCAAAGTACCGAGACAAAATCCGATCGGCAAACAGCCCCAAAGAATCGATCGATCGCCCCAAAGCCAATCCAACTGCCAAAAACTCGTCCTCGAAAAAATCCACCCAATCAGCCAAAGCACTCCGACTATCGCCAAACTCATCGGAATCCCAAAAAATGGCGCACCTTGTAAAAATAGTTTTGAGTCTTTAAATTCGAGTATTGATTTCAAACGAGACAATTTTCCTTTCCTGGGTTGCTCTTCCACTCCCGCGTCTACCAAATCCAACTCTGTCTCCAGTTTCCAGAATTGAGCATACAAAGCCAACAGCTTCAAACGCTCTCCCAGCAAAGGATGTGCGCTATTAACAGTCAACCAATGGCGATCGGGATTGCTGACATCCCACAACAAAATCTGTTCCAGGGGCGCGTGTAATGCAGCAGAACCGAGGGTTACAGCTTGTCCGACGCCTACAGGTAACAATAGATCGAAACTTTCGAGAAAAAAGCTCGTTTGTTTTTCCCGATCGACATTAGCAGCAATCCCGATCGCCATTTTAGCCAGAGCCCGCGTCAAACCGTTAGGATTCCCGGTAATTTCCGCAGCAGTTCGATCGCTAAAATACACCCGGCGGCGCGACAGCCAAAACATCGGCCAGCGCAACAACTTATAAATCCCGTAACTAATAGCAGAAATCGCAGCCGCCACAAATTTGACAGTCGATCGCAAAAAGTCGATCGTCATTAAACCACACAACCGTTCTCCCCAGTGCGCCACCTGCCAATAAATCAGGTAAGGAATCTGCAATACCAGCATCGCCAGCGACATCGGCGCAAAATCCCAGTGAGCAATATGTGCCAATTCCCGTGCAAAAACAGCAGCAATTTCATCATCCGTCAACTGTTCCAACAGCCCCCGACTCACAGCAATCCGAGCAAAACGGGGCAAACAGCCGTAACTGAAAGCTACAGGAACATCGATCGGCAAAAGTTTCAGCACCGGCACCGGTAGATTTTGCTTGGTACAAAAACTTCGCAGTACCCGGCTGGCTTCCTTGCTGTGCTTCGACAAAACCGACGCGCGCAGCGTTTCGATGCCGCAAAACAGTTTCAGCAGCGCGTCTGTCAGCCACGGAGAAGAAGCCAAAAGCAATCCGAAAACAAACTGTACAAACGGAGTTGGATCGCGGTAAAAAAGCTGAATCGGCGCGAAAATAGGCAGTCGAGTGAATATGTAAAGCTGAACCAACAGAGAATTAGTGTTTGTCAGCAGGAATTGCAGCACAAACCGGGCTAGGAAAAATAGGGCGATCGCACTTACAACCGCCTCAATCCGAAAACCAGCCAACTTCAGCGGTTTCAGCGGAAGCGGACTTTTGGTGCGCCCCGCTTCGCGCCAATTGAGTTCGTAAATATCTAAGCTGGCGAATTCGGGAATATCTGTTTCGGAACCGGAACTATTTTCTGGATCTGGTTCTGTTGATTTTTCCCGTTTGGGGGGTGGAGGCGGCGGGGAAATATGTTGCGAGTTGGCGTTTCCCGCCGCCGCAGTCGGCTTTGAATATGAAAATCTTGTTTTTTTATCTGCGGTTGGTCGGTCGCCCCCAAGCGATTTTGGCTGCGATTTAGTTCCGGCATCAAAGGCAACAAAGCCTGTTTCGGGGGGAGTGTCTGCGGATTTTGGTTGATTTTCCGGCGGTTTTGGGGGGCGAGAGTGGGTTAATTCGGTTAAAGTGCGATCGGCCCAAGTTTTGATTTGAGTGTTGGGATTGTTGGTGAGGGAAGTGCACAGGTCGATCGCCTTTTTCAGATTGCCCGTTGCTTTGTATGCAGCGACTAACCCCATCTGCGCGCGGATTCCCGACGGCTGATTTGCGGCGGTTTGGGTAACGGATTCTAAAAGGGCGATCGCCCGATCGTAATCCCGCCCTTTCAAAGCAGCTAACCCAGCCTCTAGAGACTGTTTTGCAGATGAACCCGATTGATTTTGATTAGGTGGAGATACCATGACATTGCCCGCGATCGCGACTTGTCCAAGATAGCCTAGACCTGAAAATATGTAGTAGACATCGACCATATTTATTGTGGAACAGGCATCCTGCCTGTTCAAGACTGGATTTTCTGGAGATGTCCAATAGATAAGCTGTTCCGCATCTAAATTGTATTTTTTGTGCGGGCGAGACGCCCACCCCACAAAGACTTCATCAAACTTGACTATACAGTTTAAATGCACAACAGCTTAACAACCAACAACCAATAACGAATAACGAATAACGAATAACTAACAACCAATAACCAATTTTCTATGCCCAATTCCCCATGCCCAATTCTCGAATTCGATCGCACTTCATACCAATATCCCTGTAATTTAGGCTCGACAATTCAGGGCTTAAACCTGAAAGTCCCCGCAGGCAAACGCTGCGGGCTAATTGGTCAAAATGGTTGTGGCAAAACCACCTTATTTCTGTTAGCAAATGGCTTGTATCAACCGCAACAGGGAACCGTGCGCTGGGAAGGTGAACCCTTCCGTTACGATCGCAAATCCTTGACAAAATTGCGCCAACAAATCGGCCTCGTCTTTCAAAATCCCGAACATCAATTGGTAGCTTTGACGGTTGAAGAGGATATCTCCTATGGGTTGTACAATTTGGGCTTGGCAGAACCGGAAGTTGCTAGAATGGTACAAGAGGCGATCGAGCAATTTGACCTAACTGAATTAGCCAATCAACCGATTCACAATCTCAGTTTAGGACAGAAAAAACGCGTTTCGATCGCCGATATCATGGTTCTCAAACCCAAACTGCTGCTGTTAGATGAACCAACAGCCTATCTCGATCCGCGCCACACCCGAAAATTGATCGGTTTACTCCAACAAATTCACGCCAGTGGTACTACAATTCTGTTAGCAAGTCACGATCTAGATTTCATCTATCGCTGGGCTGATTGGGTGTTTGTGATGGATCGAGGAAAATTGATTCTAGAAGGCACACCGGAAACCGTTTTTGCTCAGCGGGAGGTTTTGGAGAAATTGCAGCTTGGTGTACCATTGGCGATCGAGCTGATGGAGCAAATGAGGGCGATCGTTCAACACGATGATAACTCAAAAATGCACAGTTTTGAGAAATGGCAACAACAAATTTTACAAACCCGCAGACTTTAGTTATTTGATATAAGTTCGTGTCATTTACTAACTTCCCTCGTACCAACTTTGCAGCGCCAAGCGGTGAATTTCCCGCCAACTAATATTTTTAAGTCGGGCAATTTCCGCGCAATCTTCGTATTCCGGCTGCACATTCACAATCGTTTGTCCAGACTTTGCAACTTTGATTTGGACTTCACCATATTCTGTTTTAACTACCTCGATTTCTCGGTACAAAATCGTTCTTTGTTGAGTCGATCGCCTAATACCCAAAGTAGTAGTCTCGCGAAAGATCACAGCTTCGCAAGCATCCTGAAATTCGGGATGACAAATCGCAGTTAACAAAACCCCCAGCCGCGACTTTTTCATCACAATTGGGGCTGTGAACACATCCAGAGCTCCAGCCACAAACAAAGCATCAAAAACATAGCCGATCGCCTGCGGACTCAAATCATCAATCTGCGTTTCCAATACACAGATTGTTTCTTGGGAATTGGACATTGGGAATGGGGAATTGGGCATTGGAAATTGGTTAAATACTTCCTTCTTCCTTCTTCCTTCTTCCTTCTTCCTTCTTCCTTCTTCCTTCTCCCCAATCCAGAGGCGCAAAATATTAGGAATTGCCAGCATTCTAGAACCTGCACCCAATCCGATCGCCCGAACTTGCATCGGCGGCTGTGGGCCAAAACCGGAGGCAAGAGTACAGGCGATCGCAGTACCCGTAGGAGTGCACAATTCGCGATCGATCCCATTGCTATAAACTGGTACTTGGTGCGTTTCCCACAACCGCATCACCGCCGGCGTGGGCACTGCTAATATGCCGTGCGCCGCCTTCACCGTACCACCACCAGTCGGCATTGCCGAAAAGTAAAATTCATCAATATCCAACCAATCCAAACCCAAACAAGTACCAATAATATCGACAAGTGCATCCGTAGCGCCCACCTCGTGAAACTGAACCTCCCCTGGGGAAATTCCATGTACGGCACCTTCAGCCTCTGCTAGTTTCCGAAATATGGCCAAACTCCACGCTTCCACGCGCGGCGGCAATTTTGCAGAGACAATAATCTGCTCAATTTGTGGCAAATGGCGGTGGGAAGTGTGCCCAGTTTCGGTATCATTGTCGTGGCTGTGAGAATGTTCGTCATCGTGATGATGGTGTTGGCTGGTGCGATCGAATGTTGGGGATTCAGTTTCTGAGGGATCGAGGGTGGAATCAGCGGAATTTTCGGGTTTTAAGGACAAATCGGCAGTTAAATCGACATGAAATTTAGTTGCTTGTTGAGTATTCCGGTGGACTAATTCCGTCCGCAACTGGTACTCTGTCGAAATGCCGAGCAAATTCAGTTTTTCGATCAGGTAGTCTAAAGGAACACCAGCGTGCACAAGAGCTCCGAGACACATATCGCCAGCAATGCCAGTTGGGCAGTCAAAATAAGCTATTTTATTCATTATTAACAATTAATTTTGATTATTGATTGTTTCACTGGATATTTCGATCGCCCACTTAGCCTAAAATATCTTAACATGGCAATTATTTACGGACTCCATCCAGTTGCACCCCAGAAAGACCGGATCGAGAAGATTACAACAGCTCTCAAAGATGGGGCAGTGATGCTTTATCCCACAGATACAGTTTACGCGATCGGCTGCGATCTCAACTCCAAATCTGCCGTAGAACGAGTCAGGCAGATCAAGCAACTATCCAATGATAAGCCTTTAACATTCCTCTGTTCTTCCTTGTCAAATATCACCGAGTATGCTGTCGTCAGCGATGAAGCATACAGAATCATCAAGCGGTTAATCCCCGGGCCCTACACATTTCTGCTACCAGCTACCAAGTTAGTGCCCAAATTAGTAATGAACCCAAAACGCAAAACCACGGGAATTCGCGTTCCAAACCACCCGCTTTGTTTTACACTTCTAGAATCTTTGGGAAATCCGATTATTTCCACATCTGCTCACATTACCACTGATGATGAAGGTGCTGCACCAGTACCTGCTGCAAAAGCAGAAAGCTTTGGCAAGGCTGAACTATTTGACTGTTTTTTAAAGTTAGTAGATATCATTGTCGATGATGATTCCGATCCTGGCTATCAAGTTTCTACCATTCTCGATTTAACAGAAAGTGAACCGATTATTGTTCGTCGTGGTTTAGGATGGGAAGCGGCCGCCGCTTGGGAAAAAGATTAAAATTTTAAGCGAGAGGAGACGGAGGAGACGGCAGTGCCCTGTCCCTACAATTGATCGCGGTAGGGACACGGCACTGCCGTCTCCTCGCTTATCGTTCCGGCGCAGCCGGAATTGATATAACGCCTGACATTTCTGTGTTCCCTTTTCGAGGCAGAGCCTCTAAATATGAGTTCCCAGGCTGGAGCCTGGGAACCAGTTAAAACAGTCAACAATCATGAGGAGTGCAACCGGAATTGATATCAAGCCTCAACCTTAACTCCTTTCCAAAAAGCAACATATCCTGCAATATTTTTCGCAGCATCTTTCGGAGTCGGATAATACCAAGCAGCATCTTTATTCACTTGTCCGCCGACTTCAACACTGTAGTAACTAGCAACACCTTTCCAACCGCAAGTAGTGTGAGTGCTGCTATCTTTGAAATACTCGCGCTTGACGGCATCCGCAGGGAAATAATAGTTGTTGTCTACAACTTCGCACTTATCGCTTTCGGCCAGAACGGCACCATTCCAAATTGCTTTCGGCATCAGTTTCTCTGTTTAAATTGAGATTTTCAATTATTGTAACTGTATTTGTGCTCAAAAAGCATAGAATAGTGTAGAAGTCAACAACCAACTACTGCAAATGTCAGGGTCGAATCCGCCAACATCTTCTGTGCCGCTGTCCCTCGAACCAGCCCTCAAACATTTTTTTGGCTATGACTCTTTCCGCCCGGGACAGCGCGAAATTGTTGAAGCTGCTCTCGAACAACGGGATATGATGATTGTGATGCCGACTGGGGGTGGCAAATCTTTGTGCTTTCAATTGCCGGCACTATTGAAACCGGGATTGACTGTGGTTGTTTCGCCGTTAATTGCGCTGATGCAAGACCAGGTGGAAGCTTTGCAGGATAATGGCATTGGGGCGACTTTTCTCAACAGCACTTTGAGCAGTCAGGAAACCCGATCGCGCGAAACAGCAATTCTCGAAGGTAAGATTAAATTGCTGTATGTTGCGCCCGAACGGTTGCTGGGCGAGAGATTTTTACCGTTTTTAGATATAGTAGCAAATAAGTTAGGAATTTCGGCATTTGCGATCGACGAAGCCCACTGCGTTTCGGAATGGGGACACGACTTTCGTCCAGAATACCGACAAATGGAACGAGTGCGCGATCGATATCCCGACATTCCCATTATGGGACTAACTGCCACCGCCACCGAGCGCGTCCGTCAAGACATCATCCAGCAGCTAACTCTGCGCAATCCCTACATCCACGTCGCCAGCTTCAACCGCCCCAATTTATACTACGAAGTCCGCCAAAAAAACAAGCACAGTTTTGCCGAAGTTTTGCAAATCATCCAAAAAAAAGGCGGTTCAGGAATTATCTATTGCCTCAGCCGCAAAAAAGTTGAAGAAGTTGCCTATAAATTGCAACAAAGTGGCATCGAAGCCTTAGCCTACCACGCCGGCATGAACAATGTCGATCGCGCCACCAATCAAACCCGCTTCATTCGCGACGACGTACAAGTAATGGTAGCAACAGTTGCCTTTGGCATGGGAATTAACAAACCCGACGTGCGGTTTGTCATTCACTACGACTTACCCAAGAATCTCGAAGGATACTATCAAGAATCCGGCCGGGCGGGCAGAGACAACGAACCATCCCATTGCACCTTGTTTTTTGGATTCGGCGATGTCAAAACCATCGATTATATCATCGATCAAAAACCCGATCCGCAAGAACAGCGAATTGCAAAACAGCAGTTGCGGCGAGTAATTAACTATGCAGAATCCAGCGATTGCCGCCGCACAGTTCAGTTAAGTTATTTCGGCGATTCATTCCCCGGAAATTGTGGCAATTGCGATAATTGTTGCAACAAAAAACCAGTAGAAGATTGGACGATTGAGGCAATGAAATTTCTTTCTTGTATCGCGAGATGCCAAGAAAAGTTCGGCATGAATCATATTATAGACGTGTTGCGCGGCTCAAAAAGTCAAAAAATATCGCAATACCAGCACAACCAACTTTCTACCTACGGAATTGGCAAAGATAGAAGTGCCGACGAGTGGAAAAGATTGAGTCGTTCGCTGTTGAATCAAGGTTTCTTAGATGAAAGAACAGATGGATTCCCGATTTTGAAACTGAATGAAAAAAGTTGGGAAATCATGAAACGCCAGCGCACGGTCGAAATTGCGATCGAACCACAGCGAGAAGTACCAGGAAAAACTCGTTCTTTGGCAGTAGAAGTCGAAGGTTTATTTGCTCTTCTGCGGACGCTGCGCAAGCAAATTGCCGACGAACAATTTGTGCCACCATACGTAGTTTTTGCCGATAAAAGCTTGCGAGACATGGCAGAAAAACGCCCACAAAATCTCACAGAATTTGAGGAAGTTTACGGCGTTGGCAGCAACAAGCGAGATAAATATGGTAAGGTTTTCTTAGAGGCAATTCGTGCTTTTTGCCAAGAACAAGGATTGCCAACTGGCACTGGATCTTCTGATGTCGCTAATCCCCCGATTCTTGCTAATACTGCATCTTATTCGCAGATGCAAACCTGGGAATTGTACCGACAAAATTTGACAGTTCAAGCAATCGCGAATGCGCGGGGAATGAGTCCTGGTACGATTTCGGGACATCTGGTAGAATTGATGGATATGGGACGGGAAGTTGATATAAATGTGTTGGTAGAATCGGAACGTCAGCAGGCGATTGTGAACGCGATTGAGATTATTGGGGATGAGAGATTGAGGGCAATTTATGAGTTTTTGCAAGAAGTCTATACGTTTGAGGAGATTAAGTTGGTGCGCGCTTGGTGGCGACAAAATTATGTGGGGTTTTAACCGCAGATGTCGGTGGATTAACGCAGATGGACGCAGATGATTAATGGATAGGAGGGAGAAATGAGAATTAAGAAAGTAGCTTTTTGGGATAATTTACGAGAGTGGCGTTTTGAACCGATCTATTTTTCCAACTTGGCTTTATTAGTTGGCGTGTCTGGCGTTGGCAAAACACAAATTTTGAAAGGAATTTTGAATTTACAAAAGATAGCAAATGGTGCTTCATTAAATGGTTTAGCATGGGATATTACATTTTCCACAATCAATGATGTAGAATATCGCTGGAAAGGTGAATTTGAAACACAAAAAATCCCTGCTATCATTCCTAATGATGAAGACGAAACTAATGAATTTAGAATTGTTAGAGAACATTTATTAAGAGAGGGAAATGTAATTATAGAAAGAACACCCACTGAAATTATATTTCAGGGAAATAAAACTCCGAAATTATCGCCGTTTCAAAGCGTAGTAGAAATTTTAAATCAAGAGGAACATATTTCACCTGTTCAGCAGGGTTTTAATAAAATAGTTAGCTACGATTTAAGTTCATTTGATTTCTTTTACAATACGAATCTAATGCTTTCAATAAACTCAGTAAGTGATGTTTTATTATTAGATTATATTAAAGCAAGTGATCTACAAATCCAGATAAAACTGGTTCTTGTTTACCGTCATCATGCAGAAATTTTTAATAATATTAGGTCTATATTTATACAAGCATTCCCTCAAGTGGAAGACATAAAAATAGAACCAATACAAGATGAGAACTCATCATTTTTTAGTTTTCCCATTCAGATCAAAGAAAAAGGTGTTAATGATTGGATTTTTCAAAACAATATTTCTTCAGGAATGCTGAAGACTCTCATTCACATTGCCGAACTGTACTTGTCGCCCGAAGGTACTGTAATCCTGA
>ENA-OFDP01000466-OFDP01000466.1-metagenomes-genome-assembly--contig:-NODE-466-length-18283-cov-5.370529_pt1 | contig 18283 bp, 18 predicted proteins | sample MGYA00153389_OFDP01 | MGnify analysis MGYA00153389 | reverse complement strand
CCATTGTATTAGCCTCTTACCAAAGGAGCACAGTATATAATACAATGCCTATCGTGCTTATTTTTATAATATTAATATTCCCTTCATTAGTTTATGCTATTCAAAAGCCAGAGGGGACGCGGGTAAGGACAGCAGTAAAAAGTGGTGTTATCGCACTTATCGCCATGAACTCAGCCTGGGCTGCAGCATTTGGCGATATCTATTTTGCTTTGCTGATACTTCTCCTGTTTCCGTTATCCCTGCTTCTATCAAGGCTTTTCGCAGTAACCTGAGGGTATGGTTTCAATTATTTAGTAAACGATCATGGAGTATATTCAACAAGCGTTCAGTGTAAAATTTGAGTATAAAATCTTTTTTACAGAACATTTATTCGGAGCCGGCAATTCTGTCTTTCGTGATTTTCTGGTTGGCTCAAATACAGATACCACAAAAAAAATATTTTTTGTAATCGATGAAGGTGTTGCGAAAAAACATCCGCAGCTGCAGGCCGAGATCAGACACTATTTTGCTGAAATAGAGTCGGTGGTGATGGTTCCGGAAATGCTGATTATTCCTGGCGGAGAAGCGGCAAAAAATTCTGAAGCGCTTTTTTATAAACTGGTAAATGCTGTAGACCGTTACGGGATCGACAGGCATTCTTACATCGCTGTTATCGGAGGAGGTGGTGTACTGGACCTGGCAGGCTATGCTGCTGCCGTATCTCACCGCGGTATACGGCTTATCCGGATTCCAACTACTGTTCTTTCCCAAAATGATTCAGGGGTAGGAGTAAAAAACGGAATCAATCATGGCAGCAAAAAAAATTTCCTCGGAACCTTCGCTCCTCCTGCAGCTGTTTTTAATGATTCCCATTTTCTTACCACGCTTACAGATGAAGAATGGAGATCCGGCATGGCAGAAGCAATAAAAGTAGCCCTGATAAAGGATGAAACTTTTTATAAATGGCTGGATGAAAATGCAGAAAAGCTTACAATAAACTTGCATTTTCGTACAGAAGTCGGATGATATTGATGATTTTTTGTCCGTATTGCGGATCGGAATTCCAGCGGCCTGCAAGTTCGTTGACAGTGGGCGCGACGCCGCGCTTGACAAAGCGAAAACGCACGTTTTCTTTAACTAAAGGTTGATTGATTGGTTCTGTGCTACCGTAAGCTTTTAGGTGCTGAATTTGAGCTCTAATTCCTGTCCTGGCGTCGGGAAACGAGAGGCCGGAATTTGTGGGGCTGATGATTCCCATATCGGCAAAGTTAAATTGTTCTGGTTTGACTGCACCACCAAACTTGAGATAATTTGTTTCTAAACACATTTGGCAAAAAGCTACGTCATGGTTGACGCCTTCTGCGGCTGCTTCTTGCACGTAAATCTGAGGTAAATTGGGAAATGCTGTCAGGGCTTTGCTGTTATTTTTGGTCAGAAATGCTGTGATTTGTTGGGGTGTGGTTAAACCGCGACCCATGATTTTGCCAAGGCCTGAGAGGATATCGCGACGCAATCGCAGGGATACTGATGTTGTAGACTGATCCCACGCTACGGATATATTACGATCGCGCAAATCGATCGATCGCACAAATACGACTCCATTGTACGTAATTCGGCGATCGACTGCCTCTGGCTTGATGTCGAGAACGTCTAGAACTTCCGAAGGAACAAAAGCATTTCCGTTCACCAAAATGCCTTTTTCTTCGTGGGGCGCCCCGTTAATTTGGATATTAATTAAGGGATAAACTATCGGTTTTGGTGCAGGAGTTGGTGCAGGAGTTGGTGCAGGAGTCGGTGCAGGTGTTGGTGTCGGCAAAGGTTTCAAATCGGTATTTTTCAACCAAGCTTCGAGTCCGTCAGCAAGTCCGAGGGCGACATCACGACGACGAGTTTGAAGAATTCGTAAGTCGTCGATGTTAGTCAAAAAAGCGAGTTCTATTAACAGCGAAGGAACATTGACGCGCCGACAGAATGCGAGACTACCAACACCAGCTTCTGTATCTGCTTTTGCACCGCGATTCGGTATTTCTGGACACCTGCGCAAATAGCCAGTTAAGATTAAATCTGCATCTGCTTTTCGCTGAGGATTGCTACCAATATAAAACGCGCTAGCACCGCGAACTTGGGGATTAGAAAAAGAGTCGCCGTGCAATTCAACCGCTACATCTCCCGGTTGACAGCGGTTGTTGATCCAAGCGATAGTTTCTACCAAACTCAGAGTATCCGGCACGGAGAAAGTGTCTATCCCTCGCTGCCGCAATTCGGTTACTAATAAATCCCGAGTTAGGATCATTTCCTGGGCTTCGGTTGTGCCAAATGCGATCGCGCCCGAATCCCGCAAGCTTCCTTCAAACCCGCCGTGTCCGGCTGAAACAAAAATAGAACCCATTTAATAAAACTCTCCACCTTGCAGTTACTTCAGTGTCAGCTTTTTAGTCTTGGGTTTTATTTTACCGCAAATTGTATATTTTTTTGTATGACAAGTTTGTAGTTGCGCCCCGGAGTGCGGGTTTTCACCCCCTGGGCACAACTACAAAGATTTTTATCCGCCTGTCAGTTACATCTTTACAGCGGGGCTAGTCGAAGGTTTGGGAGCTTTAATTTCCTGCGAAACTGCACGAGCGCGGAAGAGTTTAGCAACGGCTTGCTCGCACTTGCACAAATCCGATTCTATCTCTGTAAAAATGGCAGTTGATACCGGATCTGTGAACTTCGTCTGCAAGTTGTTGAGATCGACAATACCTGTTTGCAAATCTCCGAGAGTGCTCCGCAGCAAGAACGTTTCATCGGTTCCTTGTACCGAGGCTTTTAATTTAGCGTATTTATCGGCAATTTGGGCGGGAATTGATGGTTTTTCGCCGAAATCGTTGAGGCGAGTTTCGAGAGCGAGGATGTGTTGCTGTTTATTTTGAACCATTTCTGTGAGGAGCGATCGCAAATCGCTATCTTGCGTTTTTTCCGCATAATTTTCAAACGCTTCGCAAGCATAGCGTTCGCCTGCGAGGGCGGTATTCAAACCTTTTACAATGTCGCCTTGTGTCGAACCTCCCCAGCCATTAGCTAATTTCCACCATTCTGCATTTGTGTCAGTTTCTTCTGGCAAACCGGCTGCTTTTCCACCGTAACCGAGGCGAGCCAGAATTGCGGTGGTAAATATTGCTAAATCGCCCGGTTGGCGGGAAGTAATCAAGTTTCCGTCAACTACTAAAGCTTCGTTTATGTAGTTAGCTCCGGCATTGATCATGTCTGTTTTAATTGCCAAGAAACCAGTCGCATTTTTGCCTTTTAGCAAGTCGCCTTCAATCAAAAGTTGGGGGCCGTGACAAACAGCAGCAACTATTTTTCCTTGCTCAAATGCTTCTCGGACAAAGCGTACTGTATTTTGGTTTGTCCGCATTGTATCGGGAGCCATGCCGCCGGGAATTATAACTGCATCGAATTCTGCGGGCACTGCTTCAGTGGTAGTTCCGTCAGCCTGCATTGCAACTTTTCCTTGTTTCCCTGCATATTTTTCATTTGTCCGGGAACCGAGGACAACTACTTCAAATCCGGCTTGTTTTAAGCCATTATAAGGAACTAAAAATTCCGAATCTTCTACTCCATTTTCGATGAGTATGGCAACTCGTTTGGTTTGGGCTTTGTTATCGGCTGTCATAATCAGTTTCTCTCAAGCTAGCATTTTCTCTAAATTTAATTCAATTGTTACTATTTTTGCGTCTAGCTAAAGTTATAAATTAGTGAGGGGAAAAATCGGCGATTGTGAGTCTTTGGAGGTAGTCGTAATCAGATGTTTTGTGCAGGTTGTACGATCGCCTCAATGCACGTAAGAGGCTCCATTAATGTCGATCGTTGTCCCGGTAGCGTGCGCAGCCAAACCCGACGCTAAAAACGCGATAACATTGGCAACATCTTGAGGAGGAGCGATTTTGCCGATCGGGATATCGCGCACAATCTCAGCTTCACCGCACTCCTGAATAAACCGATCGGACATTTCTGTACTGACAAATCCAGGCGCAACTGTAAAAGCCAAAATATTCTGGGCCGCAAACCCTCTAGCAATGCTGCGAGTCAGAGCAACAACAGCACCTTTTGATGCAGCATAGTGTAGATAATTCGGGTCATCGCCACGAAAAGCAGCGCGACTTGCTATATTAATAATTGTACCGACCTTGCGAGTCTTAAAATGCAGAATTGCTTCCCGGCACAAATCGGCAACCGCAACTAAATTAACTTGCAGAGTTTGCTGCCAAGCTGACGACCAAATATCAAATTCATCATCAATACCCGCTGACTGCATAATCCCAGCATTGTTAACTAAAATATCAATATGACCTCGCCATTTTATAGCATCTTGCCACAAAGTCGAGGCCGCGTTTTTCAGCATCAAATCTGCCGCTAATAAATAACATCGATCGCCCTCCAGACTTGCTGCTACCGATTCCGCCGCTTGCTGACTGCGACAGTAATGCAAAATCACGTCAGCCCCAGCATTTACCAAAGTCCGAACCGTCGCTGCACCAATCCCTTTCGAGCCACCAGTTACTAAAATCACCTTTCCAGTTAAATCAATCATTTTTTATCTCTATCTTTGCTCTTTCTCTGCGCCCTCTGCGCCCTCTGCGGTTAAAAAAAATAAATCTCATTCACAAACCAAATAGAATTTGCTATATGATAATTGTACATGATTAAATGTTCTCTTAAAAATAAACCGAAAAAATCGCCATGAAAGCAGTTACCTTCGATCGCTACGGTTCCGCCGAGGAATTGCAGTACCGAGAAGTAGAAAAGCCGATCGCCAAATCCGACGAATTATTAGTCAGAGTTCGTGCTAGCAGCGTCAATCCTGTAGACTGGAAAATCCGGCAAGGACACCTGCAACTATTGACAGGATTTAACTTTCCTAAAATCGTCGGTTCTGACATCTCGGGAGTTGTCGTGGAAGTCGGCCGAGATGTCACTAAATTTCAACCGGGAGATGAAGTTTATACCTCTTTAAATCCCCTAACTGGCGGTGCTTGTGCCGAATACTGCGCCATCACTGAATCGGTGGTGGCGATTAAACCTCAAAATATTACTCACGCCGAAGCAGCAGCAGTACCAATTGCAGGTTTAACTGCTTTGCAAGCACTGCGGGATTTGGGTGGGATTCAAGCAGGAAGCAAAGTATTAATTAACGGTGCTTCCGGCGGAGTCGGCATTTTTGCGGTGCAAGTTGCCAAAGCAATGAATGCGGAAGTGACAGGAGTTTGCAGCGCCAAAAATCAAGATTTTGTCAAGGGTTTGGGAGCAGATTTTGTGCTGGATTATGCGGAAGTTGACTTTGCCAAACAGTTACAAAAATATGATATAATTTTGGATGCTGTAGGGACGAAAACATTTGCTGAATGCGAAAATGTTTTGCAACCGGAGGGAGTTTATATCTCGACTTTGCCGAGTTTTGACAACCTCGCACCGATGTTTTTCAGCTCGTTCATGTCTGGGAAAAAAGCTAAATTAATTGTAGCAAATGTCAAGCCTAGCGATTTAGGGGTTTTGCGGGAGTTAATAGAATCTGGTAAAATTGAGCCGATTGTCGATCGTACTTACAGCTTAGCAGAAGTAGCCGCAGCCCACATTTACAGCGAAACTGGGCGCGCCGTTGGCAAAATTGCGATCGTCATTGAAGAAGTCAGGAGTCATTAGTCATCAGTTGATTGTTATTTGTTGGTTATAATAATCAAGACCAATACTTTTAGGCTCGATTCCCGATTCCCGATTCCTGATTCCCCATTACCAATTCCCCATTCCCTATGACATCCCCCTCAGACTTGGAGACATCCGAACAAAATTTCGACAATAACCTCGAACCTAGCATTTTACCAATTGCAGATGGTTTCATGGGTTCCCGCAACTTGGAAAACGAATTTCTCGACGAACTCCCCGACGAAGTTGAGATGTCTTTGTTCGATCATTTAGAAGAATTGCGGCTGCGAATTTTTTATGCACTAATTGTAGTAGTAATCGGTGTAGTAGGCTGCTTTTTGTATGTGAGACCGATCGTTAAACTGCTAGAAGTACCCGCAGGAGCAGTCAAGTTTTTGCAATTAGCTCCCGGAGAGTATTTCTTTGTCTCAATTAAAGTTGCCGGATATAGTGGTTTGCTAATCGCCACTCCGTTTATTTTTTACCAAATAGCATTATTTGTACTTCCAGGCTTAACTCGAAAAGAACGCGGGTTACTCGGCCCTGTTTTCTTTGGTTCTAGTTTCTTATTTTTAGGCGGGCTAGTATTTGCTTACATCGCTTTGATTCCGGCGGCGCTCAATTTCTTTATCACCTACGGGGCTGATGTTGTCGAGCAATTATGGTCGATCGACAAATACTTTGAATTTGTTTTATTATTAATGTTCAGCACGGGCTTAGCTTTTCAAATCCCGATCGTGCAAGTGTTGCTCGGCGTTTTGGGCATAGTTTCTTCCAAGCAAATGCTATCAGGCTGGCGGTATGTAGTCTTGGGAGCAGCCGTTTTGGGAGCTGTTTTAACGCCTTCTACTGACCCTTTAACGCAAAGTCTTTTAGGTGGTGCGGTGCTCGCCTTGTATTTTGGTGGCGTTGGTTTGGTGAAGCTTTTAGGGCGATAAAAGAGATAGATAATATCAATTCTGGGTTAAATATTTCTTTGATATCTTAGTCCGCAGAGGCGGACTTTGTTTGTGTAGTAGCGGTTTCAACCGCCGAGTGACCTAAAAATATAGAGACACGATCGCCCGCGCCTCTATAATTACTAAAAGTTAAAATTCAACATCAAAGTTTTGACAAAACTTTGACTACATTCGGAACTGTTCCACTTCGGGAGTGTAGCCGATCGGCAAAATGTAATCGAGATTCTCGTGGGGACGAGCAATTATGTGATACGATAGCAACTTTCCGCCATCGACCTTTTTAACTGATTCAATCCCAGCAGCAACGGCTGCTTGCACTTCAGAGATATCTCCTCGAACTATAATTGTCCAGTAAGCACGGGTTATTTTTTCATAGCGAACTAAAGTAACTCGGGCTGCTTTCACCATTGAGTCTGCAACTTCTACGGCAGCGGGAAATCCTAAGACTTCAACCATTCCAACTGCAACACCCATTACAACATTCTCCTAAATTTGACAAGATATCTGCAATTCATTGTATGTGAAATTGTTGACAGAAATTGGTGGCGGTGATTTTGGTAAGCTAGAAGCCCGATCGCCCAAAATTAACCGAGCGCCGCCTGCCATCAAACGCTTGAATCCCACTGTTGGAGGCGCAACAAAGCCCGCCTGACAAGACTTTCAATCAAAAAAATAACTTTGAAAATTAGATGCACCGCAGTTGAATTTCTCGCCGTCGGCAAGTCTGTCCACCCGATCGCCGATCGATATTCGGGATTTTGAGGTCAAAAAATGCAGCCCTGGGCGACACAAAACTTAATAAACTGCAAGATAGGCGATCGGCATCGGACACCTGACTCATCACTGATTCATAACTCGTCTAGCAACCACTCCGAGGCCCTTTCACCCAAATCTAGGGGAAGACTGACAGCTTTGCCCAAGCGGGGGCGATCGCGCGTAGTGACAATGAATTCTCTCACCTTTGCCGTGCTCCCCCAGCCGTTGAGGTAATTCACCACCGCGTCCAAATGCTCAAAATAATCAGCCTCCGTCATCGGAAACGACGCCTGTTCCAAATATCTCCACATTACCTGCACGAAAATCTTGCCCCGCGTCCGCCGCAATCTGATATCGTAAGATTTTCCCCATTTTTCCAGCAATAACTGGTGTAAATCCTTGCCTGTCATGGTTTTTCCTGAATGAATACCTTAAACAATAAAAGACAAAGTTCAAAAAATGTAATAATACTCTAATAAAGGCTGGAAGGTGCATTCTTAAACGAATTTTCGCGGCCTCAAAATTGTGCGGGCAGATAGGCGGTAATTATCCTCCTTCTTCTGCACGTACAGATCCGCTAACAGCTAACAAACAAACGTAACTTAAAACCGTAAAGGCAGGTCATGGCTCAATCTTCTGCTGGAAATCCCGATGTCCCCGATATGGGGCGTCGTCAATTTATGAATTTGCTGACGTTCGGTACAGTCACAGGTGTGGCACTGGGCGCACTCTATCCGGTTGTCCAGTATTTTGTTCCTCCGTCGAGTGGGGCTCCTGGTGGCGGCGTGACTGCTAAAGATGCCTTGGGTAACGACATTATCGTTAGCCAATATTTGACTTCGCACCCTGCGGGCGATCGTACTTTAGCCCAAGGCCTCAAAGGCGACCCCACCTATCTTGTGGTGAAAGAAGATTTATCTCTCGCCGAATATGGCATCAATGCAGTCTGCACTCACTTGGGCTGCGTCGTGCCTTGGAATGCTGGCGAAAACAGGTTTATCTGTCCTTGCCACGGTTCTCAGTACAACAATGAGGGCAAAGTGGTGCGCGGGCCCGCGCCTTTGTCTCTGGCCCTCGCCCACGTCACCATCGCAGATGACAAGGTTACTTTTACCCCTTGGAAAGAAACAGATTTCCGCACCGGTGAAGCACCTTCGTGGTCATAGTTATTAGTCATTAGTTAGTGGTTAGTAGTTAGTCGTTAGTGGTTAGTTTTAACAACCAATGACCAATAACTAATGACTAATGACCAATAACTAATAACTAATGACCAATGACCAATGACCAATGACTAATGACTAATCAATAAATTGTCTGACCTTTGAGATTGAATACTCTGATGCCACAAATTAATTTATCTGCGATATTTCGCCACAGTGCCAGAACGATCGCCAAAACTGCCTTAATTGCGATCGCCGCCGCAGGATTTTTCCTCACCAGCGACATCGCACTTCCCCAAGCAGCATTTGCTTATCCTTTCTGGGCCCAACAAACAGCACCAGCTACTCCCCGCGAAGCAACTGGTAAAATTGTTTGCGCCAACTGTCACCTCGGTGCAAAAGTAACTGAAGTTGAAGTCCCGCAATCTGTTTTGCCTGACACGGTTTTTGAAGCTATTGTCAAACTTCCCTACGATACTAGCGTGCAGCAAGTTGTCGGCGACGGTACCAAAGGTGGCTTGAATGTCGGTGCAGTTGTGATGTTGCCCGAAGGTTTCAAGATTGCTCCCGCTGACAGAATTCCCGCAGAAATGAAGGAAAAAGTCGGCGATCTTTACTTCCAACCTTACAGCGAAACCCAAGAAAATATTGTTTTAGTCGGCCCATTGCCGGGAGAACAGTACAAAGAATTGGTATTCCCAGTTTTGTCGCCAAATCCTGAAACTGACAAGTCCGTTCACTACGGCAAATACCTAATTTATGTCGGCGGAAATCGTGGTCGCGGTCAAGTTTATCCGACAGGCGCCAAGAGCAACAATGCTGTTTATAATGCTTCAGTAGCTGGCAGCATTTCTAAGATTGCCACACCAGAAGATGGCGGTTATGAAGTGACAATTCAACCGGCAGAAGGTGCAGCGGTTGTTGACACAATTCCAGCAGGCCCAGAACTGATTGTTACTGAAGGACAAGCAGTTGCAGCCGGTGAAGTTTTGACGAACAATCCTAACGTTGGTGGCTTCGGTCAAAAAGACGTAGAAATTGTGCTGCAAAGTGCCACCCGAGTCAAAGGATTCATCGCTTTCTTGGCTTTGACCATGCTGGCTCAAGTTATGCTGGTTCTCAAGAAGAAACAGGTCGAAAAAGTTCAAGCTGCTGAAATGAATTTCTAAGCGCGGCTGTAATTAGTTGTGGTGTACGCACCCAACTATTAAGTAAGTAAGGCGGGGAATACCCGCCTTATTCTTTGATCAATAATCAGTAAAATAATGTCAATTGATGAGAAAATAGTTGAAGTAGGCAAGCTGCAATGGTTTTATCGAGAAACTAATCCAGTTAACAAATCTGACAAGCCTCCGGTGCTGCTGCTGCACGGTTTACCCTCCCAAAGTTTTACCTGGACTGCAATCATGCCAAACTTGGCGGCAAGCGGATTTAGATCGATCGCCCCTGATTGGGTGGGCTACGGGCGATCGACCAAACCAGACAAACGCGACTTTTCCTACACTCCCGATGCTTTTGTTGAAGCACTCAGTGGTTTTATTCAAGCTTTAGAAATAGACAAATTTTACCTGATTGTCCAAGGATTTTTAGCTTCTGCCGGCATTCAATATGCCCTGAGAAATCCCGATAAAATTGAGCGTTTAGTTATCATAAATACACCCGTTTCAGAAAATATAAAATTGCCTTGGAAAATGCAGCAATTTGGATTACCTTTCATTGGCGACATGATTACCCAAGACCCACTTTTAGTTGACAGAACCTTAGAAGGTGGCTGCCGCCAGGTCATATCAGATGATGATTTAGATGTTTATCGCCGCCCGTTTCTGAAGAGTTCGGATGCAGGGCGATCGCTAATGAATACTGTCCGCAATATTCAATTGCCGCAGTCAATGGCAGAAATTGAATCCGGCTTTCAAGGATGGACTCGACCAACCTTATTTGTGTGGGGTTTGACAGACCCTTGGCTGAGTGTGGAACCCGCTCAAAAGTTAGTCGCTTCGATGCAAAATGCAGAGTTAGTTAAACTGGAACAAGCAGCGCATTATCCTCAAGAACATTGGTCAGAAAAAGTTAGTGATGCTCTAATCGATTTTCTGCGCCGAAAAGAGGTAAACTAATTTTTTGTACCTAACTTTCGGTGCTGGGTTAGCGAGGCAGAGCCAAAGCATCTGCGTTTCCAGGCAGAGCTTGGAAACGAGCTTTCCGAAAAGGCGGTGTCCGCGTGCCTGTAACGAGCAATCTAAAATCTAAAAATCTAAAATCCATATGATTCGTCCCCGTTCAATTCTTGCCTTAATGATGTCATTTATGATGGCATTTCTCGTTAGTTGCAGCAGTGTGGAAGCAAAAATTCCAACCACTTACACAGCAGCACAGATTCAGCAAATTCAGCGTTATACTCCTACTCTCACAGAATTGCGATCGCGCATGGACAACCTAGGAACCCTAATTCAAAAACGCAATTGGATTGATACCAAAACTTACATTCACGGGCCTCTAGGCGACTTGCGCGGCACCATGAAAAGCGTCTCTGCCATTTTGTTACCTAAATCTCAAGCACAAGCTGTTGATTTAACCAAGAGTTTGTTTGCCGATTTGGTTAACGTCGATCTTGCTGTTAAAGACCTTGACTATGCAAAAGTCACCAGCAGCTATCAAAAAGCAGTCAATGATTTTGATGCTTTCTTGCAGCTAATTCCTAAAGCTTAATCACTTTCTGGCTACTTGTTCCTAGGCTCTACCTGGGAACCAATGTCCAGAAATTAGGAGACGGCAGTGCCGTGTCCCTACAATATTATTTGGGGTAGGGACACGGCACTGCCGTCTCCTCTATCATGTCTTCCTTCTTCCTTCTTCCTTCTTCCTTCTTCCTTCTCCTAAATCTAAAATCGAATGGTTCGCGTTGCAATTATTGGATGTGGTATTGTTGGAGCGTCGATCGCCTTTGAACTCAGCAATTATCCCGAACTAAAAGTCACTGTATTCGACAAACAGCCGCCAGCACAAGGTTCTACAGGTGCAGCCCTCGGAGTTTTGATGGGAGTAATCAGCCACAAAACTAAGGGTAGAAGCTGGCAGTTGAGAGAAACCAGCCTTCAACGTTATGAAACTCTGATTCCTGAATTGGAAGCAATGACGGGGCGGAAAATTCCTTTTAATAAACAGGGAATTTTGATGCTTTGTTCCGAAGGAGAGGATTTAAGTAAGTGGGAAAAGTTGAAAGCTACTCGCCAGTCTCAGGGTTGGGAGTTGGAAATTTGGGATTTGGATCGAGTGCGCGATCGCAATCCTCATCTTAACCTCAACGATCATATTATTGCTGCGATTTATTCGCCTCGCGATCGACAAGTCGATCCAACTGCGCTAACTTTGGCTTTAGTTGATGCTGCTAAACTCAAAGGAGTTAATTTTGAGTTTGGGGTAGAAATTCAAGCGATTACTGATTTAGATTCTCAGGTGTGTCAGATTCAAACAAGTTCCAGCAAACTAGAATTCGACTGGCTAATTATCGCGGCTGGTTTAGGCTCTTCGGCTTTGACAGCTTCTTTAAATCAATTGATTGATATTCGCCCAGTGTTGGGACAAGCACTACGTTTTCGGTTACAAAATCCTTTAGTAAATTCTGATTTTACGCCAGTAATTACTTGCGATGATGTCCATATTGTGCCTTTGGGCGATGGGGAATATTGGGTGGGGGCGACGGTAGAGTTTTCAGAGAATGGCGGGGAAATTCAGGCGAATGCTGATATGTTGGATGGGGTGTTCAAAAAGGCGATCGCCCTTTGTCCAGCCTTAGCAGCAGCCACAATTATCAAGCAATGGTCAGGTTTGCGCCCGCGTCCCGAAAGGCGATCGGCTCCAGTGATCGATCGGCTAGGTAACAGCAACATCCTCATAGCCAGCGGCCACTATCGCAACGGCGTACTACTCGCCCCCGCCACAGCACGCACAATTCGAGAAATGATAGTGCAATAATTAACAAATGTTCATATAATTAAAAAAGCAATTTATCTCTTACATTTCCCGATGTCCGAAAAACCTTTAGGTAAACCCCGCCCTTTATGGCGAGTAATATTATTATCCGTAGTCAGCTTGATGCTCTATTACGGATGGTATAAATGGATTCTTCAAGAAGAATTGCGCCGCTATAACGGCACTGGTTGGTCGGGAACTCTCTGCTTATTTCCCTTTGTGTTAGGAGTAGCGATTCCCCAAGCTTTACGAATCTTCGATCCCGACGTTCCCGGATGGTTTGGTTGGTTTTCCTTCCTCGGTATTGCTTGGATTTACATCGTACAGTTCAAACTTTACAACACAGTCAACCAATTGTATCGTGAAGAGGGGATGAAAGAACCGCTAACAGTTTGGTGGATTTTTGTACCAGGTCTAAATTTAATAGTTGGTTTGCGGCAAATCCACTTTTTAAGCCAATTTTGGGCGATGAAACAGGGAATTGAAGTTAAGGATAACTTAGCAGAAAGCATTCCTTTCCTGTCAGCTAACGCTTAATCTGTATTAAAGCATTTGGACTTTTTGCTGCAATTTCCCTTGAATTTGCAGCGATCGCAAGTCGATGAATTTATCTTCCCTTGGCTAAGTCAGCGTAGACGATGATTTCCCAACCCAAGATTAGGATCAGGAGTAGCTCAACCCCGCCCAAAATATGGATAGCTAAAGGCGCACCAGGTACTAATACCCAGAAGGAAATCAGGGCAATGATTCCTGATATAACGAAGGTAATTTCATCAACAATAAGTTGTTCGATCTTGCGGCGCGATCGGCGGGAATCGCTCCGGTGGGCAATTTCCCAGCCAAATAGAGATTCTACGTCTGCGTGTCCGGTCTTTTCTTTGACCTTTTCGACTAAGGTGAGTCTGATGTAGCGCCCGATCGCACTAATCTTTTCATCGTTTATTAGGTACGTCCAGCCGAGAATCAAGGAAGCCCAGGGAAGGAGTAGAAAGGCGTAGTAGTTGGCGGAGTTGGAAGCGGCAAAAGACACGACTGTACCGAACAAACCCAAGGTGACGTAGAGGAGGTTGTCTCGGAAGCCAATTCGCTGGGTTTGCTCGGCTTTGAGTTTGTCGTATTCTAGCAGCCAGATTTTCAGGATTGGGTCTTCAGTCATATTGTCTTCGGTTAAGCTCAATGATTCATGCTTTGACGGAAACCGGGCTAGGCAACAATTTGTTGCTGGTGGAGTTGTTCCATCCAGGTTTTAGTGCCGTAGATGCCTCGTAGGAGGGATGGGACAGTTAAATCGACATCGAGGGTTTCCCAATGTAAGCCTATACCAGACGGTGTAACCTCTACGGCGGCGAGGTCATCTGCTGAGGCGTTGGCTAGCCCTTGTCCCAAGTGATGGGGGAACATGAAGGTGGAACCATCTTTGAGGTGAATGACGATATTGCCGGAGGTGCGATCGTAGCAGGCCCAACGGGCGCGGGGTTCGGTGGCATTGGCAAGGATGGCGGCAGCTTCGGCGCGATCGAGTTGTTCTTTAAGTGCTGCTTCTGTGAATTCAAGTTTCTCCATGAATTTGTCTCCATGCTTCTAATAACTCGTTTTGATGAGCAGTATTTAAACTATAGTAATCCTAAATCATTCATGCAGATATGTAGGGGCGGTGCCCCCGTGCCCGCCCTCCGAGGGATTGGGCAACCACGGGGGGATTGCCCCTACAAGAATTATGCAAATGATTTAGGATCGCTATATATCAGAAAGGAAGGCTCGCGCATCGGTTAATATAGAAAAGTAACCTTTTGAAATCAGTCTGAATGCCTACCTTACTCCGAGTCGGGCCATACCGTTTCTTCTGCTATGCAGGCGAGCGATCGGAATGAACCACCGCACGTTCACGTTGAGCGCGATCGAGAAGAAGCTAAATTTTGGCTTAGTCCAGTTCGCCTTCAAAATAACAAGGGCTTCAGCCGTACAGAAATCAATAACATTCAAAAACTTGTTGAAGAAAATCAAGAGCAGTTGCTAGTAGGTTGGAATGACTTCTTTAATGGTTGAATTATTAGAAATCCCTAAAGCGCAACAGGTAGTTTTTACAGATGATGCGCTGACAGTCGATCTATCCGACGGTCGTACTATTTCTGTTCCTTTAGCTTGGTATCCCCGGCTGTTAAACGGTACATCGATAGAGCGCAATAATTGGCGATTTATTGGTGAGAATGATGGAATGCACTGGCCCGATCTTGACGAAGATATCAGCGTCAAAAATATCATTCTCGGTAAACCGTCTGGAGAAAGTCAGAAGTCATTTCAGCGGTGGTTAGAAGAACGTAAAAAATCAGAATAGGAGATAATGGTGCGGTTCAATGACACAAATTCTCGATCGAGAAACTATCGAACAGCGAGTGGTGCTTCACGACACTTGGGAACAATTTAAGTTAATCCAGAAGGCTGTGGAAGATTCGCCCAGAGTTGAATTGTCTTTTTTTGCAGGTGCGATCGAGATATTTATGCCGGGATTCTAGCACGAAAATTTTTCAGAAATTGTTGGCTACCTGGTGACAACTTTTCTGTTGATGAAAGGTGTCAAATTTTATCCTTTTTTATATAACTTTTTCAAATAGGATGAGATAGATTAAGCTCCAATCGCTTGACGCTGGGAATAAATTTCTTCAATCAGCAAGTCACGCAGTTCATCAGCTATTTCAGCCGGAGGGTTTCCGGCGAGGGCGCGTCCAATCAGCCGTTCTGCTTCCCGGAGTTGGGAACACTCAATGGCAAGTACGGCGGCGCTCCGATGTAGTACAGAACGAGTCGGCTCAAAATCCCATTCGTTGGCGACTAAATCCGCTGCGGCGCGTTCTTTGGCAAAGGCGGCTCTGGTGAGTACAGTCACTTGGTCGATATCGTCGCGCTGACGGGCCAGAATAGCTCGATCGACCAGTTCCATTGCTTCGTGATGAAGGGCTTCTACTGTCTGCATTTTTTGACTATCCGTGCTTTGGGAGTCCCGAACTCAACGACAGATACATAGCCAGGAGCTACGTCATCTGAAGGGCTGATTTGTTCTAATTTTATGTTAACTCTGGCTTGGTACGGCGACTGCGCAACCTTCTTCTGGGAGCGATGTATAAACCAAATCGATTCGGTTTTCGATCGAGTGTTTCTAATGCAGAGCGAGTTTCTCTGAGATTTAAGGCAAGTAGATCCTCGAATATTTGTAAACCAATGTCGCGATATAGGGGATGACGATGTAGTTGAATGGCAATTGTCGTTAAACTTTCCGCGATGAATGCTGTTGCTGACGCTGGATTAGTGAGGTCTGCAAAAATGCTAATCAAACTCTGACAAACTGTAACCACAATCTCAGGATTGTTGTCCACTAATTTCTCTGTTTCAATAATTTCAGTTAGATCGTCGGCGGCTGCCAAAAGTGCGCCCTGGTTCTTGCAGATTGCTTCAACGATCTTTAACATTCCAGGATTCAGTTTAAAGCTATCGCGACTCCAGCGGAAAACGCTTGCTACAGCGTGCTGGATAGACGTGTTAGAGGAAGAAGCAAGCGTATATAGAATCTTGGCTGCGATCGCCCGACATCTTGTTTCAATCCACAAATGACTTGCTGCGTGAGCGAGTCCGCAAAGAATTGCTTCGTTGTCTTGAGTGGCCAGGTGATGGCGAATCCTGTCAACTGACCATTCATCTTCATACTGAAGGTATTGAATTAGTAGAAATTCACCATACGCTTGCTGAGAAAAGTTGGACTCATTATCACGAAGCATTTCCAGCCAACTTTGTACCGTTTCTTTTGGCTCTAACCATCTAACTGTATGTGCAATAAAATAGAGCGCCCAAGCATACTGAAGGACTTCTGGACAATTACGAATAACTCGATTGAAAAGTTCGGTTATCTCGGCGCGATCGCCATTCAACAGTGGCGGCATATTAGTTAGAATATTTACCCAAACGGCTGGGTGAGGTTCGATACTCAATTGCGATCGGATAAATTTTTCCCAACCTTCTAAATTTGGGGGATTTTGCCTGAGATACCCTTCGGCGATCGCTCGTACAATATTGCCTCGACCACCGGGTAAGATATGAGACCCTCCCAAGCCGAATAGGATGGGTGATTTTAAATCGGAGTGACCCTCATCTTTGCTCTGGTAATACTCCAATTCTGGTTTGGTATGCGTAAGCCAACTTTCCAGAAGGGCTAGAACTGGTAATGGTAATCCTTGATTGGGCTCTGCGATTTTTTCCAGCGCGCCGGCAGCATAATCACGAAAATATTCCGAACTAAAGCCGCGTTGATTAAGTTCTTCGACAATTTGAATCAATGTGCTAGCTGGAAACTCTATTTCTGAAAGATTAACTATGGCATTTCCCGCATAACTTTCATGTCGCTGTGGCTGAAGTTGAGGCAAAATCCGCAGAAAGCGATCGGGAGCGTTCTTGACAAGCTTACCAAATTCAGATGATTGTTGAATGGCACCTCCAGCCCTTGAGAGATCTGTCGCCCATACCGACAGGGAACGATCCCACCTAGTTTGGTCGGATAATTCATCAAACAGATTCAGTAATTCCAAATCGCTGGCACGGCTCATTTCCTCTTCAGTCATGCGTGGTCCGACAAATTGAACTGGGGTCACAGTTGGGTATCGATCTTCTGCAACTTCCGAAGGAAAAGCACGAATTTCTTCATCTCTGAGCCTCTTGCCTGCCGGACTCAAACATTCATCAGGAAATGCAAGTAAGAGTTGAAGCCGATGTATACGGTTGTACTGCAAAAGATAGAATCGATCGTCAGGTTCACAATTCTCCCAGGAATGGTAGTAATTAAATTGACGAATGGCATTTTCGATTTTTTCTCTGTCATCAGGTGATAGGTGTGGACAAATAGAACAAATCAGGCGTTTTGTGTCATAGTGATGCCCTTCTATACTATCTCCAAGACATAAACGTCTTAGATCGCTCAACAAATAATTCAATATAAATTGTGGTTCTTGACTGGCTATATTTTCCAATCCGCGAGCAAGCAATCTATGAACCAGCAGTAAATCTGATTGTATACTTTGCGTTACAAACGTTAAAAAAGCTTGTCTATCTTGCTGAGCTAATTCTAAAATAGCTGACAGCAGTGCTTCAATTATTTTTCCATGATGGCGATTTAGGCTGACTGAATCATCTTCACGATAGCTTGTGCTATTAAGGTTGAACTCTCTTGAAATCCGATCGACCAAATTCGTGAACCACCACCAAATTGCATCTAGAAAAGCCTTTGGATTTGCTTGAGCAAATTTCTCCAATTCATAGAAATCTCTTTCGCTTTTTAGTAAACGCTCCAGAGGCCTTCTTGGGTGATACTGGTATTCATGAACATTACGTTGTACTTGATCAGCATCAGGCGGTAATTCAGGTGGAGAGATTTGGCTCTCAGAGATCGCCTGTGCCAACCGCTGCTCCAAATGGGCGTGAATAACCCTTGCAGCATGGCTGGGTAGAGTCTCAGCAATGATTTCAGCGATCGCAGCCACATTATTCCAATCAATATTTGAACGTTGTATAACCTGTTGCGTCAACCAAACCCTTTCGGAAGTCCACTGATTTATATTCCAGATCGCTCGAATGCTTAAAAAGTCATAGGTTTTATCGTTCAACCAATATTCCTCTAACAAATCCCAGACATCTTTGGCGGCGAAACTTGCTGCTGCCGTCAGAAGCGGACAACAGTAAACTGCTTGCTCTACTGGTTTCTCTAACCACTCTAGGAATTCGGGGCGATCGCGC
>ENA-OFDP01000463-OFDP01000463.1-metagenomes-genome-assembly--contig:-NODE-463-length-18336-cov-5.094798_pt1 | contig 18336 bp, 18 predicted proteins | sample MGYA00153389_OFDP01 | MGnify analysis MGYA00153389 | reverse complement strand
CTTGTGAATTAGCAATGCCTTCTCTCATTCCCCTTTTCTCAACCTGAATTCTTACTTAGCGAGTACTTACAGGAAGGGCTTGATAATCGAAAATGGCTACGAGCAGTTGAAAATAACCCCCAGTTAATTGTTAAGGCTCTCAACTGGTATCTCTATCAAACTAACGATCGCCAAGATCGTACTCCAATTTATCGACTTATTGAAGAAATGAACGGTAAGTATGCAGTTCAGCTAGTCAAGAAAATGCCTGGAGTGTGGCATATTCCTGATGTCGATGAAAATACGAGCATACTTTAAATGAAATCATGCGATTCACTCCTCTTGCATTTAAGAAAACTCGCCAAGAAGCCACTCCTAACAAGCTCAAAAGTGCCGAACGGCGACTCAAGAAAGAGCGAGAAAAATACCCGCTGTTGGTCGATTGGATTATCGAACAACAGCCGACAGCCCAGGCGAAGGTTGATGCTCACCTCGACCATTGGCAGCGGTGGTGTCAATCTATCCGCGCTTCGACTGCTACACAGTGGCGAGAAAACCGTCAGCTTTTGAGGAGTCTTCCCACCGAGGATAAAACTCGATTTCTAGAGTACTGGAATAATTCTCGCATCCCAGGAGATTCCAGTTATTTTCGCGATGCCCTTAGACGTTTTAGATCGGGCAAAATCGATATTTAGACCTCATTCCTTCTTGCCAGTGATGAATAGTCACTGGCTTCTTTATGTCCCTTTATTTATTTAATCATCAACAAAATATGCTTTCTCTAACAATTCCAGAACAGTTGCAATTCCAACTATCTGTCCCCAACCTTAGCCCCGCTCCCAACCCCAAGTTAGCTGCAAAGTTTGAGAAACTGGCAGCAAGTATGGAAAAGACAGTACAAGCCAAACTTCATCCTGCGATCTCTCGGCAAAACATCACCGCAAGGCGAACGCGAATCGGTAGTGGGATGCGAGAAGAAGGACAGCGATTAGCTCTGGTACAAAATTGGCTCGAACAACTAGCCGAATGCCATCGCAACGGCAATTGTCCCGCACAGTTTGCGGGAATCACCAACCGCCTCCAATTGATGGATTTTGCCACTATCTATCAATGGCAGCATGAGCGTGTGGATGGTCACAACTATCTCCAAAACGCTTTCGATCGCTGCTGGGCAATCGTCGGTCGATTGGCATTGCTGGGGGTGAATACGGCTGAGGACGCGAAAGCGGTGGTAGAACTGTTGGAGAGTTTGGGTACCAGTCCAAAGATTGAAATCGACCATGCGATCGAAATGGCTCAGAATCTCCGTCGTCAAGCGATCTTCAATCGGGTTCCAGATTTCTTTCCCACTCCGGCGGCAATTATCGAGCGAATGTTGGCAATAGCGAAGATCCAACCTTGGCATAAAGTACTCGATCCTTCTGCTGGCGGTGGTGATATCTGCGTTGCCGTCCGTAATTTAGGAGTACCGAACGTTCACTGCTTCGAGATCGATTCTGATTTAATCGAAGCTCTGACTCTGTTTGGCTTTGCGCCGCATGGACGAGATTTTCTCACTGCTACTCCGCGTCCGATTTACGATCGAATCCTAATGAATCCGCCCTATTCCAAAGATAGCTACATCGAGCATGTCAGGCTTGCTTACCATTGGCTCATCCCTGGCGGGGAGTTAGTTGCTGTTTTACCCAATGGTTATCAGGAAAGTCGGATTAAGAAACGCCGCGAGTTCTCAGATTGGCTAGATACGATTGGGGCTGAATCTTATCCCAATCCTGCTGATGCTTTTAGTAAAAGCGATCGCTATTGTGCCATTTCAACGCACTTAATCCACCTCCGCCGCTAATGTCTGATGAAAAGTCCTTTTGATTACAAAACTAGATTCGGCTTGTATAAAGCAACTATCCGAGCTGTGGACGAGCTATCAACCACTAAAAGAGCTTGGTCTTGGTGGACGCGCCAAGCTCTTTATCACTGCGATCGAGAGTTTCCCGATTTTTCAGTGCAGTTAAGACAGTTGATTCATCCACCTGCGACGTTAGAAGATTTATCTCAAATAAATGAGATCGAAAATTGACTCTCAAATGACTACAATTTGTTGAAATAAAGCCAACCTATATTCTGAGAAGTTTATGGGTTGGCTTTATTAATGGAAATATTAATGGATATTTGTCTATGTACGCATCAACCGCAGCTATTAAAGCGGCTGTAGAGAAATTAAAGATGTTTCCAGGCAATAGAGAAAATCAACTGTTAATTCAAGCTCGATCTGAACTCACGATTGCTGCAAATATTCTTGAAAATCGATGGGGAATCTGGAACTCTATCTTCTGGAAGACCAGTAACGCTGCGACTAAACGTACTGTTCGAGCTAAACTCGAAGGACTGGCTTTTGATGCCTTAACATCAGTGATTAACGCTGGAAAGCTCCTCAATCGATATGTTGATGAACTCAGTATCGCCGATGAAAATAGCTATCTTTGGTGCGAGATTATTCGGTGTTTACATAATGCTGTTCGCTGGATTAGTGAAACATACGGCTGCACTAGCTCATGTAAACAGCTTAAATTGCCACTGGCTATTTGATTTGACTATTTTGGTTCTTTTGCAATCATTGAATTAGCGGATGACAAAATTATTTAGTAAAAGTATAGTATTTGTAAACAGCAAGAAAAATCTAATGAAAAATAAAAAATGGCATGAATTATTTGAATCAATCCTCTATGGCACTGTTTCTGTGCTTTGGGTATTAGCGGGTATATTACTTACTTACTACTACAATTACACTGATGAAGGCATAGATATTGCTATGATGAACCACAAGTACCCCTTTGTGTGCTTTATTATCGGGTTGGGTGTTTCGCCCCTAGTTCGAGTCAATTATTTTGTAAAGCTGTTTATTTTTAGTCTGGGTATAGTGGCAATTGAGGCTGGAATTATTTAAGTAGAGCAGTTCTGGGATAGATACTGCCAACCTCGAAGTGACATACCGCTCGATCTGGAATCTAACTGCTGGATCGCTCTCCCGATGAGCGAGGCTCAAGGGGTCTCGATCGTAGGTAAAGCATCGATCGATTCCTACATCCGATCCAGATGAGAAAGACATGTATTTTCGACTCAATAGTTAGGATGAATCGATATCTATTACTAATTTTGTCTAAGAATTGTCTGATATCCGATAGTAAGCTTTCTGTAATTGACAGAATGCACACGGGCAAGTTAACTTGTTAACCAGCCAGCTTGTCATATAGGAGGTAGCGATGATTGTCGCACTCGCGAATCAAAAAGGTGGCGTAGCTAAAACTACGACCACGATCGGACTGGGTGGATTATTGGCCGAGCGCGGCTCGACTCTTGCCATCGATCTCGATCCCCAAGGCAACTTAACTACTGGGTTGGGAATAGAATTAGCCGATAACCAGCTAACGATGTACGAAGTCATTACCGAACGCAACCCAGCAGCCGATGTAATTGTCGCAACCAAGTCGGGAGTAGATCTGATGCCAGCAGATATCAACCTTGCTAAAGGCGAACCTGAAATCCTTTCTAAAGTCGGCAATTTCTATCTGCTGCGAGACGCGCTAGAAGAAGTTAAGGGCAAATATCAACATATCCTGATCGATTGTCCTCCCAGTTTGGGACTACTGACGATCAATGCGCTGACGACAGCAGATGCGATCTTAATTCCGGTGCAGTGTCAATTTTTCGCACTCAAGGGTTTAGCTGCTCTACTAGAGACGATTCAAAGTGTGAAAAAACGCCTTAACCCCAACTTGAAGATCTTGGGAGTACTCCCAACGATGGCCGAAAAAAATACGGTGATGACTCAGGATATTATCGCTGCCCTCACTACCGATCTCGAAGATGTGCGGATTTTTGAACCCATTCCCAAGTCGGTTAAATTCTCCGAATCGAATGTGGCGGGATTACCTATTCATCTCTATACCCAAAATTCAAAACTGATCGAACCATATCTAGCAATCATCAAATTATTAGAATCGGGAGTGAAGGTATAGTTATGGCAACCAAACGAGCAAGAATCTCAGACCGCAATCCATTGACAGCTACAGATGGAGTGATTGAAGGATATAAACAAGTCAACAAGTCAACAAGTCAGCAGCCGGAATCAATCGAGCAAGAATCCGATCGACTAACTTCCAAGCAAGTTAACAAGTCAACAAGTCAGCAAGCTAAAAATATAGCAAGTCAACAAGCTGATAAGTTAATAAGTCAGAATGAGTTAACCGGAACAGATGATACTTCTGACAACCCAGCAACCGAGGAAGTCAGCAAGCCAACAAGTCAACTTGTTGAAGATCCAATATTAACAAGTCAAGAACCTGGCAACCTAGCAAGTGAGGAAGTTGACAAGTTGGAAGCGGTAAGTAATCGATCGGAATCTAACAAGTCAACAAGTCAACAAGTTGACTTGTTAGCAACTCAACAAGTCAGCAAGCCAACAATTCGGAAAGCTACCTTTCAAGTAGATGCGGCAATCCTAGCAGATTTAGACCGATACCATTTACAGTTACAGATCGAGATGGGCAGACGTAACGCCCCCTATAAAGAGATTCTTGTGGAAGAGGCGATCGCGCAATGGTTAGAACGTGCGGCTAAATCACCCGATCGCGCAGTCAAATCATTACTCAAGCGACAAGAGCAACGGTGATATTTGACTTGAACACAATTTCTATGTTGGGTCGATCCAAATCGCGATTGACAGCGAAAATTATCATCTCGATCGAGCAAGCGCATAATCCCGAAATCGGCGAGAATTAAGTTAATGGATTTTGTGTCCTATAATAGCGATTTCAGGACACAGAAGATATTTTCGCACTCCAGAAGTCGTAATGTGTAATACTTAGGATGGTTGGTTGTGGTAAGTGAGGTTACAATTGTAAGTCCTAGCAGTAAGATTACTACGGATGTAGTGAAAATTCCGACGAGCGATCTGTGGGCGGAATTTTTAAAGTTGCAGATTTCAGACGCGACAAAAGAAACATATGCGGCGGCGATCGCGGATTTTTTTCAATTTGCCAATCCTGAGTTTGAGATCGATCGTTCAATTGAGTGGTTCTTGAAGTTGCGACAGGAGGAAGCGATCTGGATCGCGCTTAAATATAAGGCACAGCTTCAGGTGGATTTCGCACCTTCAACTATTAATGTTCGGCTATCGGCGATGAAATCGTTGGTAAATTACGCGCGGAAGCTGGGACAGTGCGGGTTTAACTTGGCTGATGTCAAGGGGGTGAAGGCGCAGACTTATCGGGATACTTCGGGGGTATCGCCAGAGGTGTTCAAACTAATCATCGATAAACTCGATCGGGCGACGGTGATGGGGAAACGGGATTATGCAATTATGAGATTGTTGTGGGATAACGCTTTGCGGCGGTTTGAGGTGTCGGGGGTGAGTATTGGGGATTATCGGGAGGGGAAGTTGTGGATTAAGGGGAAGGGGCGGATGCAACGGGAGTCGGTGGATTTGTCGGCTAAATCGATCGCGGCGATTGAGGATTGGTTGGGGGTGCGGGTCAGAAACCACAGCCACGGCCGCAGCTCGGCGTGAAAGACATCGAAGCGCCCGCGCGTGGCACCTTGCACGAACCGCACGATGTGGCCGTTGAAGTGACGCAGCGAGTCGTCGTCGAGCATCATCGACACGGTCGCCACCTTGCCCAGCAGACTGCTGGCCCGGATCACCTTGGCGTCCTTGCTCAGGCGCAGCAGTTCGACGGTGTATTCGGGCAGGCGACCCAGTTCTTCGCGCGCCTGCATGCGGCGAAACAACAGCTCGCCCGTGCCGGACGGTGGCGTGAAGACGATCTCGCGTTTCTGGGTGGCCATGAATGCTCCTGCGCCTTCAAGGGCGCCACGTCAAGCGCAGCGCCCGGCGTCTCACTCGAATGTGTAGCTGAATTCGTCGTCCTGCACGCCCAGCGTCACGGCCTTCAGTTCCTGCCCTTCGGACATGCGCGTCAGGTACTCGATCGAGACCTTGGGCAACACCGTGTTGGTCAGGATCGCGTCGATGATGCGACCGCCCGACTCGGCGTTGTTGCAGCGCTTGACGATCAGCGCGACGGCGTCGTCGCTGAACTCGAACGGGATGCGGTGGTTGTCCGCCACGCGCTTCTTGATGCGGCCGAGTTGCAGCCGCACGATCTGCGCGAGCATGTCGTCGGTGAGCGGGTAGTACGGAATCGTCACGATCCGGCCCAGCAGCGCCGGCGGAAAGATCTTCTGCAGCGGCTCGGTCATCGCAGTGGCCAGCGACGCGGGGTCGGGCAGCAACTCCGGGTCCTTGCACATGTTCATGATCAATTCGGAACCGGCATTCGAGGTCAACAGGATGATCGTGTTCTTGAAGTCGATCATGCGGCCTTCGCCGTCTTCCATCCAGCCCTTGTCGAACACCTGGAAGAAGATCTCGTGCACGTCGGGGTGGGCCTTTTCGACCTCGTCGAGCAGCACCACGCTGTAGGGCCGGCGGCGCACCGCCTCGGTCAGGATGCCGCCTTCGCCGTAGCCCACGTAGCCGGGGGGTGCGCCCTTCAGCGTCGACACCGTGTGCGCCTCCTGGTACTCGCTCATGTTGATCGTGATGACGTTTTGCTCGCCGCCATACAGCGACTCGGCCAGCGCCAGCGCGGTCTCGGTTTTGCCCACGCCCGAAGTGCCGCACAGCATGAACACACCGATCGGCTTGTTCGGGTTGTCCAGCCGCGCGCGCGACGTCTGGATGCGGCGCGCGATCATCTCGAGGCCGTGCTGCTGACCGATCACGCGCTTGCCGAGCGCCTCGCCGAGTTTGAGGATGGCCTGCAGCTCGTTCTTGACCATGCGGCCGACCGGAATGCCGGTCCAGTCGGCCACCACGCTGGCGACCGCCTGCGCGTCGACCGACGGCATGATGAGCGGCGATTCGCCCTGCAACTCGGCCAGCTTCGATTGCTCGACGTGCAACTCGGCCAGCAACGCTTCGCGGTCGACCGGGGCGGTGGCTTGAGCGACCGGCGCCGCACCGGCAGGCAGCGTGTCGGCAGGCGCTGCCACTGAGGCACCCACCGGCGCATCCACCGGCAGCGCTCCGGCACGCAACTGCTCGCGCAGCGCCAGCACGCGGTCGACGACCGTCTTCTCGTCTTTCCAGCGCAGTTCCAGCCCCACCAGGCGCTCGCGCTCGGCCGCCATCCGCAGATCGACCTCGACCCGGCGCGTGCCCACGTTGACACCCACGGTGGACTCACGCTCGATGATGCCGGACTCGATTTCCAGCGACTCGATGCGGCGCCGGCAATCCTCCACCTCGGCCGGTATCGCATGCTGGCTGACGGCCACGCGTGCACACGCGGTGTCGAGCAGACTGACGGCCTTGTCGGGCAGCTGGCGCGCCGGAATGTAGCGATGCGACAGCTTGACCGCCGCCTCGATCGCCTCGTCGAGCAGCTGCACGCGGTGGTGCTTCTCGAGCATCGTCGCCACGCCGCGCAGCATCAGAACGGCCTTCTTCTCATCGGGCTCGAGCACCTGCACGACCTGGAAACGACGGGTCAGCGCCGGGTCCTTCTCGATGTACTTCTTGTATTCGGCCCAGGTGGTGGCACCCACCGTGCGCAGGTTGCCGCGGGCCAGTGCCGGCTTGAGCAGGTTGGCCGCGTCGCCCGTGCCCGCGGCGCCGCCGGCGCCGACCAGGGTGTGTATTTCGTCGATGAACAGAATGATCGGCTTCGGACTGGCCTGCACCTCGTCGATCACCTGGCGCAGGCGCTGTTCGAATTCGCCTTTCATCGACGCACCGGCCTGCAGCAGGCCGAGATCGAGCGTGAGCAGCGACACGCCCTGCAATTGCGGCGGCACGTCGCCACGCGCCAATCGCTGCGCGAAGCCTTCCACGACCGCGGTCTTGCCGACGCCGGCCTCGCCGATCAGCACCGGGTTGTTCTGGCGACGGCGCATCAGGATGTCGACCATCTGGCGGATTTCCTCGTCGCGCCCGGTGACCGGGTCGACCTCGCCATTGCGGGCCTTCTCGGTCAGATCGATCGTGTATTTTTTCAGCGCTTCCTGCTTGCCCATCGCCGCAGGCGCCATCGCACCCGAATTTCCGCCAGGCTCAGCGGCGCCGACAATGCTGCCGTCCTGCGCGCCCAGACCCGACTCGCCTGTCTTGGCACAGATCGTCGCCAGCTTCTCGGCCAGGTCGTCGGCCTTGATGCGCTCGAACTGACGCGAGATGCCGATCAGCGCATTGCGCAGCGACGGCGTGTTGAGAATGCCGATCAACAGGTAGCCGGTGCGGACCTGCGAGTCGCCGAACATCAGCGTGCCGTACACCCAGCCCTGCTGGATGGCGAACGTGATGTGCTCGGAAAAGTCGGAGATCGCGGTCGAACCGCGCGGCAGGCGGTCGAGCGCTGCGGTGACGTCGCGCGCCAGCACGGCGGCATCGAGCGCGTAATGGCGCACGATGGTGTGCAGGTCGGACTCGTTGTTCTCGAGCAGTTGCGTCACCCAGTGCACCAGCTCCACATAAGGGTTGCCGCGCAACTTGCAGAACACGGTGGCACCTTCGATGGCTTTGTAGCCGACCGGGTTCAACTTGCCGAACAGGGCGACTCGACTGATCTCACTCATGGATTTTCCTTCTTGCAAACAGAATCATCGGACCGGGTTCAACAGGCGGCACCGTGGCGAGCCGCGCGCGTGTTTTCGACATTGACGACATAGTCGCCCGCGTCTCGCAATCGCCTGGACGTGCTGAGCCAGGTGGACTGGCCCAGAGCACCGATGCGCGCACCGATGCGGCGAGGGTCACTGCTCAACTGCAACGACGGCACCTGCTCGCGCCGCAGGATGACGCGCACGTCCCACTCGAATTCGAAGCCCACGTACTGGCGGACCAGCGCGAGCAACGCGGGCAGCGCGCTGCCTCCGGGCACGAATTCGGCGTATTGATTCCAGTCGAGCGCGCCGACGACGATGCGGAACTTGTGCTGCACGTCCCAGACCCGCGATCCGAGCGCCACGCCGCGTCCGAGCCCGAGTGCGCCGCGCCGCAACAGGCGGCTGCGGTCGAGTGGCTCGAGCGTCATCCAGTGGCCACTCCACGGTTCGATCGCGACCGGCACCTTGAATTGCGACGAGATCCAAGCCTGCAAGCCTTCGGCGTCGCGCACCGAGCGCGACAGGCGCCCGGCAAAGTACAGCTTCGGGTAGTCGCCGACCGGGTCTCGCGCGAAGCTGGCAGCGTTGCCCAAACCAAACAGCGAACCGACGATGGCACTGTGCAGCGAGTCGCCCGGGCGGTCGAGGCTCACGACCGGCTGCGCCTGCGCCCATGCAGCGTAGAACTGCATGGCGAAGCGGTGCGTCAGCATGTCCAGGAAACGCAGCAAGGTCGGGTCAGCGTGGTGCATCTGCCGTTCACGGGCTTGCTCGGTCATGTGGATCGGCAACGGACCGTTCGGACCGAGCAGGCCGAAGACACGCTGCATCAACCTTGGCAGCGCGCCCGGCGCGATCTGCACGGCAGACACCGCTGACGGTGCGAAGGTGAGCGTCGCTTCCTGCGTGATGCGCAACGGCTCGTCACTGGGGCGCAGCGCTTGCCCGAACTTGGGCAACTGCGGATAGGCGCTGGCGATACGGCGCATCACCTGAAACAGTTCCTGCCGATGTGGATAGCGTGAAATATCCGCCCACAGAGCCTGCACCTTCGCGGCGCTCGCTTCGCGCTCATCGACGGGCTCGATCGGGCCGGCAATCGCAGCCTGGACGTCGTCGATCACAGCACGGCCCTCACGCCGAGTTCGGGCTGCCAGCGCATCAGTTCGCCACGCGTCAGCGAATGCAGCACCGTCTCGACAAAACTGTTCATCGACACGTGCCGGGCCAGGTATCGGTGCAGCACCGCTGCCAGCATGAAGGCGCTGCCGCCCTCGAACGCCAGTTCGTCGACCGTCAGCCGGACCTCGATGCCGCGTCCGAACGCGATCAGCCCCGGGCTGGGATGGCGCCGCACCACGGGCCGCGCGTGGACATGCTGCAGACCTTCGATCTGGCGACGTGTTGCCGAATCCGAAGCATTGGAAAACAGCGTCATCAATTCGCGCAAGGCCACCGCGCCTTGCCGAGCGTCGGTGTCGAGCAGTGACAGGTAGTTGAGCGACAGCAAGTTGAGAAGTCGCCACGCGATGTTGCCTTCTCGAACCGTGTTCTGCGGACGCGACGGCCCGGCCAAGGCACGCACCAGAGTGACCGGTGCCCCGCTTTCCAGCGTGAAGTCGCCCTGGGTGCCGCCCATCGGCATGAACACCGGCAGATCGCGGTTGGTGCATCGCGTTGTCACGGACAACTGGCGCAGGGTCCGCGCATAGGGCGCTTCCTTGGGGTCCACCAGCGACAGGAACACTTCAGACCCCACATAGCCGCTGCGCGGCCCTTCGCGCCGAGCCTTGTCAGACACCAAGCGAGGCTCGCGCATCAGTGTGTAGAAGCGCTGGCTGTCCGCCGATGCGCCGTGCGGTACAGAGAAGAACGGCTCGAACACCTGTTCGAGATTGGTGTCGTCGTGGCCCGACACCGAAGTGATGTCGAACACCTCGAAGTCCAGCGGCGCGCTGCGTTCGGGCACCACGTGAAACTCGTGGCTGCCGTCCTCGACATGCACGCGATCGGCACGTTTGTCGAAAAGGTTGATGGCCGGGACGCAATGCAGCGAGAAATTCGCGGACTCGACCGCGCCCTCCAACCCCACCCCGGCCTTCGAGAACAGAAAGACCAATTCGATCGAATCGCCTGGGCAGGCCGCAAATGCCGCAGCCAGGCCCCCGATGTCGATGAACAGAAACCGCTGCGGAAATGCAAAGTATTCCTGCATCAGTCGCGTGCCGGACAAGCCGCGCAGCGTCTGCGGCAACATCGACTCGTCATCGGCGAAGCCCACGGCCCGAACCATCTTGGGGGAAAGCAACTGACGCGACCCGTCGCCAACGCGGCCGGGCGCGCCTGCCAGCACGCCAATGCACGAGCCCATGACGAGTTCATACAGACGCATCGCCACATCGGGCTGGCCCGACAGGTAAAAGCGCAGCGAATCGAATGAAAGCTGCTTGACGGCGATGCCCGAGGGCAAACGCATCCTGACCCGAACGCCACCGCGCGGGCGCTCTGGCAGCGGCAGCGTTGCCAGCGAAAGATCGGCGGCACTGAGGAAGTATTCGACCGACATCACAGAAAGCGGCGTCAACATCACCGGCTGAGCAGTGCGGAACTCGCATTGCGTGTCGCTCACCGTCGAGCGCATGCCGCGCATGCCGGTTCCGCGCGGCAGCAGGTATCCCTTGACCAGATTCGGATCCGCAGTCGGCGTCAGCTCGACCACCACCATCGACGGAATCGGCACCAGGAAGTTCGGGTACACCATCTCGAGCAGGCGTTGCGACAAGCGCGGGAACTCGGCGTCCTGCTTGAGTTGCACACGCGCCGCCAGAAAGGCACAGCCTTCGAGCAACCGCTCGACGTAGGGGTCGCTGACCTCCAGACCCTCCATGCCCAGGCGGTGCGCGATCTTGGGAAACTCGCGCGCGAATTCACCACCCATCTCGCGCAAATAGCGCAGTTCCTGGTTGTAATAACGCAGCAGGCGGGGATCCATGGACGTGTCGGTACTTTTGGCTTCAGGCCCGCATGTCGCGAACGCTGGCATTGCCGGTCTCGACGTCGACGTCCGCCGCCAGCAGCAGTTCGAGCGGCACCGGCTGATTCCACATCTTGCCGCGGATGATGAGCCTCATGCAGTTGTTGTGTCCGACCGAATCGCTCGTCAGCTCGACCTCGAGCGTGGTGGGGTCGATGCGCGGCTCAAAGGCAACGATGGCATCACGCACGCCTTTCTCGATGCGATCGGTGTTGAGCGACGACAGGGTCTCGCCGGCAAAGGTCGGCAAGCCGAAGTTGATGACCGACTGGCGCGCGTGGGCCATGCCGCGCCACTTGGCGAGCCCGGCCAGGTTTTGCGAATGAGGCTCAGGCTCGGACCGGGTGGTGTTGAACAGCCAGGACAAATCGCGCAACACCGCCGCACGCAGTTGTTGGCGGCTCAGAACACGCGCGTCGAGCGACTCTTTCGAATTGCGCGCGTCGTTGTCGGTCAGCCGGTCCAGCAACGATGGCTGCAACCGGTCCTGTGTAGTCAGTTCGGCCATGCGCCGGAATCAGGCCAGCTCGGCGGAGTCGACAGCAACCGCGGCGTCCTGCAGTTCAATCAGGCGCACCGACATCAAGTCATGGTCGCCCACGTCCGTGGTGAGCAGCCTTTGACCCAGGCCGAACCATCGATCGGGACCGTCCTGCCGCCACTCGGTCTTGCGGGCCAATTGAATCAGGCCGTCGGTGCTGGCCTCAGAGCCCGGGTAACGCGTCGGCACCATCGCCACCGTTTCGCCACCGTTCGAGAAGGTCAACTGCGCCGCCGTCCACACGCAATCGCGCAGATCCTGAGGCGGCTCGAAGGCAATCCGGCTCAAACGCGCGAATGGCACCCAGTAGTAGCGACCGTTCACGAAAGCTTCAAGCACCGGCCCAAGCCGTGAGTCTGCGTCGGCGATCCAGGCAAACGGAACGCCGTCGATCGTGCCCGCGGTGGTCGGTGCGGCTTCCAGCGCGCGGCGGGTGAGATCGGCCGACATCGCGTCGTTGCCCTGACCGGCCTGCAACATCGATTCGATCATCAATGCCAACCACTCGTCGGGCTGACCAAACACCATCGGAGAGCGCCGCCCCCGAAACACCGCCGCCCGCATCAACTCACACCGAAGCGCATGGCCGGACATTTCGCGCATCGGGATGGCACTGGCGGCCATGTCAGCGCACACATTCAGCTGGGTGTGCGCACGCTCCCACTTGCCCAGCACACACAACAACTGCGCCATGAAGATGCGCAACTTGACGTCGGCCGGGCTCGCCTTGACTGCGACCGTCAGGTGCTTCAAAGCCTGCTCCGGATCACCTTCGCGAACGGCGGCTTCCGCGAGCGCTGTGGATTCAAACATTCCGGGGCCTCGATTCAGGATGCACAGGGTGCGTACATTGATCACTCCAACAACTGACTCGAATCGGCACAGAACGACCGGCAGTTCAGCGTTGAAACTGGTTGGCTGCTAGAAGCCGTGGCCACAGTCCGTGCAGAAACGAGACTGCCGCACCATCATCGCCCCGCAACCAGGACAGCCTTTGTGGGTACTGGCCATGTCGAAACCGCATTCGGGACAGAAACGTCCGCCCTGAGTTTCACTGCGGCAATTCGGACAGGCCGACTGACTTCGATGTTTGTCGACCTCGACTTGGCGCTGCTCACTGGTGCGTGCTTCCATGGCTGACTTTTCCAGACATCGAGTGCAACTGTCTTCTCTTACGTTGAAGCAGTCGGCACACACCCAGTCGCGGCATGAACCGCAGCAAACGTACCGCGACCTGGCCAGTGCGACGGCCTCATCACGGGCGCTTTCCAATGCACCTCGTGAACCAGCGGCCGCGAGGCTATGGGTACCCAGCTGCGCCGACCGGCTCGGCCCGATCAGAAAAGACAATCTCGACAGCCATCCCGCCAATTGCCCAGTACGGTAGGGCTTGAAAGGACTCATCCAATTCGATTTCTCGCAGTGCTGGCAGAAAAACTCGAATTGAAAACCTGCCGAAACATCGCTGCTTGCGCTCGACACTTCGCGATAGTTATTCGTCATTTCGTCAGCCCAGCTTACTCTTTTTGAATAATTCGGACGCTCTATCCTGCAGTCCCTTCAAATCACTGGCAAACGATTTGTCCTTCGAAATCTGTTCTGTGAATTCAAGAAGCTCCTTAACAACCGGCTTGGAGTTCAGTTCACCAGCGCTTCTTTCGTTCATCTCGACGTCAAAATCTGGCGGAATAGAAGCAGCCTTCGAATATTTCCCTGTCCGTCCAATACTGATGTTGGTATACCTCAGGGTCCAGGTTTCGGTCAGATCAATTGTTTTGCGAGCGCTTTTTACACTCACAGAGTGACTGACAAATCTCACGTTTTGCAAGGTCATGAAGACACACATGCCCAGATCGGTTCGATCAATCAAAGAAATGACAGCGCCAGGAAAACATGTGTCCGAATTCAAAGCGGCCATCAATTTTCCGCTGGCGGTGTCTACAGGTTTGGTTAGCCTTATCACGCTCGGACCGGGTGAAATCTTGCTCTGGCTGTTTTCTTCCAGTTTTAAAGACCAACTCAAATCAGTGAGCTCTATCTGCCGTTCAAAATTCTCACCAAGGGCGTCGCCGGCGACCAATAATTTCGTGGCTTGAATTTCCGATGCAGATATTCTCCCTCGCTTTGAAGATTGATCCGCCTTCGACCCAACCTGTATCAATTTCAGATATAGTTCCGCGGCCATATAGTTCAAAAATCACGATCTAATTTTCACCGGACTCGCCCATGGGAACAATGTCGTAAGACATCGGACTCGTCGCGCGACCACCACCCGCAGCAGTTGCAGCTGGAAAATACTGGAAGGTCATCTTATTGAAAGAAAAGTCAACGTCTTCACCCAAATCGGCATCGTCCTTCAAATCAATTTCGACGCTTTGCACGTGTCCGTTTTGGAACTTGACCTCGAGAATCTTTTCGGGCTTTGAGCCACCCAAAGTAAAATCGACGACCACGATCGATAATGTTCGAATTTTCTCTTCCGCCTTCAGCATCTTTAATAACTGCGCGGAAGCACTATCGAAAACTTTAGTGATGTTTAGCGATTCAAAAGTTACGCTCTTAGATTTTTCTTTATCAATCGTAGCGCTATTTGCAGATTTTCGATTCATCCCCCATTTGAAGTCAGAGATATAAATCCAATCCATGAAAGCGGGAACCGTACACCCACCTTTGACCGTCGTCAAGGATCCTTGGATTTTCATGAATATCTGCGTAGAAATCATGTCAAATACAACCGAGGATGATATCTACCGTGCTAGAGTGAATTCTTGGTGTACTCGGTCGTATTCTCGTCAACGATCCAACCGAAGGTCTTGACTGAAGATTCAAGTACACCGAGATTGTTCTGCGCCTTGTAGTGCAAGGAGATTTTTTTAAACACCATTTCTATATCTTGAGACACTGCGCCATCATCACCTCCCTTGCTGCTAACCTTGGAAATGAATGCTTCTTCGATCACCACGCGCATGAATGGCTTGGGCTTGTCGTCCCCTGTTTGCTTCAATGTTTCAACTGTGACCAAGGGGAAGTGTTTTCCTTGAACCAACCTGGTCATGATGACTGGAGAAGCCCTGTCATAGAAATGCGAAAATCCAAATACGCCAGGGGTCGCCTTGCCGGATGACGAGCCAGAACCCTTGTCGAAACTGCTCTCTGATTCAATATCCCAATTCCAGTCACCAATTTCGATCCACCCGTTCGTGCCTGGATACCCCTCTTGTCTCGATTCGCCTTTGACCTCGATACCGAAGTTTATGAAAGAATTTCCTGGCATGATTTTATTCCCTTTGAACTATTAGAACGAATTAATCCAGATTTACAAAACGCAGGTCAAACAACAGCTACTTCCGCATTAGCATTTCCGCTATTTGAAAACTGGTGTGGTTTCATCAGTCTTAACTTTGACTACATCAAAACCAAATGTCTGGACCTTCTTCTTATCTAGCTCGTTTGTTTTATCGTCCTGCATCATGTAGCCAACCGTGATTTTCTTTGCAACCATATCGATATCTTGGTTGATACTTCCATCTTCTCCACACTTCGTGGAAACTTTGGTGATGAAGGCGTCTTCAAAAATCATTTGATAATAAACCTCAGGCTCCTTTTTTCCGGTCTGCTTGAGCATGTCGATCGTTGCAGTCTTGAATGCGACGCCCTGGACGATTTTATTCATCAAGATAGGCGAGGCTTTGTCGTAATAGTGCGACCAGCTGCACGCGCCGGCCTTGGCCTTGCCCACCGCTGATCCTGTTCCCTTGTTTGCGCTTGGCTCTGCCTCCAATTCCCAGTTCCAATCTGCAATTTCTATCCAGCCATCGTCGCCATGATGTCCCTTTTGTCGGGATTCACCTTCGATAGTTTTCCCGTCGGAACCAACCAACTTGATAAATGTATTTCCGGCCATGATTTATGTCCTCTTCTCACTGATAAAGAATTTTTCAGTCAAGCTTTTTCGGAAGGCAATTTGGAAACCAGACGCAGCGAAACCGTTAAACCTTCCAATTGGTAATGAGGCTTCAGAAAGAATTTAGACTGATAGTAGCCCGGTGCACCTTCGACCTCTTCTACGATGACTTCTGCTGCTGCGAGCGGTCGCATCGCCTTGGTGGTTTCGGACGAGTTGTCTGGATCTCCATCCACGTAATTTCCAATCCAGTCGTTCAGCCATCTCTGCATCGCATCCCTGGATTTGAAAGATCCAATCTTGTCGCGCACAATGCATTTCATGTAATGCGCGAAGCGGCAGGTTGCAAACAGGTACGGTAACCGCGCGGCAAGTGCCGCATTGGCAGTGGCGTCGGGATCATCGTATTCAGCCGGCTTTTGTAGAGATTGCCCACCTATGAACGCCGCGAAATCGGAGTTTTTGCGGTGAATCATTGCCAAGAAGCCGTTTCTCGACAACTCGGCCTCGCGTCGGTCTGAAATCGCGATTTCGGTCGGGCACTTCATATCGACCCCACCGTCGTCGGTTGGGAATGAATGGGTGGGAAGGTTTTCTACCGCGCCGCCCGACTCAATGCCTCGAATTCTCGAACACCAGCCATATTCTTTGAAGGAACGGTTGATATTCGTGGCCATTGCATAGGCTGCGTTGCACCATGAATACTTGTCGTGCTGTGCTCCGTCGGTCGTTTCCTCGAAATCAAAAGCATCTACCGGACTGGTCTTGGCGCCGTAGGGAAGACGCCCCAAAAATCGTGGCATGCACAGTGCGAGGTAACGGGCGTCGTCCGACTCCCGAAGCGAACGCCACGCCGCATATTCGGGCGTCTGGAAAATCTTGGTCAGGTCGCGCGGATTGGCGAGCTCCTGCCACGATTCCATTTGCATCACCGCTGGGCTGGAACCGGTAATGAACGGCGCATGCGCTGCCGCTGCGATCTTGGCCATCTCGCTCAAGATTTCGACGTCGGGAGGTGTGTGATCGAAGTGGTAGTCACCGACCAAGCAGCCAAACGGTTCACCGCCGAACTGCCCGAACTCTTCCTCGTACATCTTCTTGAACAGCGGCGATTGGTCCCAGGCCGTTCCCTTGTAGCGCTTGAGGGTTTTGCCCAGATCCTGCTTCGAGATATTCATCACTCGAATCTTCAGTTGCTCGTCCGTCTCGGTGTTGTTGACGAGGTAATGCAGGCCTCGCCAGGCCGATTCGAGCTTCTGAAAATCTTCGTGGTGCAGGATCAGGTTGACCTGTTCGGTGAGCTTTTTGTCGAGCGCCGCAATCATCGATTCGATGGTCTTGACGGTGTCGGCCCCAATCAGCTTGGTGTTGGCAAGCGCCTGCTGAGCCAGCGTTTGCACGGCCTGTTCGACAGCGCTCTTGGCTTCATCTGTCTTTGGTTTGAATTCCCTGTTCAGCAGCGACGCGAAGTCATTGCCTTCCAGTGTGACCCCGGCCAGTGCCGAGCCTTGTTTATCAAGTGCAGCCATCAATAGTGCTCCGGTTCGATGTGTTCAAGCCTCGTGATTCGCCGATTCATTCCTGAGGCTTGGCTTCGGCGGTCAATGTGTTGAGCAGCGCCGGGTCATTCAAAACCTTCGTGATCAGCTCTTCGGCACCCGTCTTGCCGTCCATGTAGGTGATCAGGTTCGACAGCTGGTTGCGCGCCTCCAGCAACTTGTTCAGACCATCCACCTTGCCGGCAATCGCCGCGGGCGTGAAGTCGTCCATGCTTTCAAACGTGATGTCGACCGGGAGATTGCCCTCGCCGGTGAGCGTGTTGGGCACCTGAAACGCGACACGTGGCTTCATCGCTTTCATGCGGCTGTCAAAGTTGTCGACGTCGATCTCGAGAAACTTGCGGTCCGACACCGGCGCCGGTGCCTCAGCGGGCTTGCCGGCCAGATCGGCCATCACGCCCATCACGAAGGGCAACTGAACCTTCTTCTCGGCGCCGTACAACTCCACGTCGTATTCGATCTGAACACGCGGGGCGCGGTTGCGCGCGATGAACTTTTGACTGCTACCCATGCTTACCTCCAGTTGGCTGATGAATCGGTCCGCTCAATGCGGTGCGGTGTCAATCGAGGCGTCGCCTCGGTGGCGGATTGCCGTTTGTCTGCGGCGGAAAACGGCTGCACATCTAGACTTGTAAAGACTGAAATTGATTTTGCACAA
>ENA-OFDP01000458-OFDP01000458.1-metagenomes-genome-assembly--contig:-NODE-458-length-18436-cov-6.141342_pt1 | contig 18436 bp, 17 predicted proteins | sample MGYA00153389_OFDP01 | MGnify analysis MGYA00153389 | reverse complement strand
ATATTTGCCAAAGCCCATGCCTCACCTTTAGGATCTCTGGTGTTTCGTGCTAGTGTCAAACGCTGTTGATAATATTCAATGGCTTTCTCATATTCGCCAATACCAAGGTAAGAATTGCCTAATCCTGTTAAAATAATATTAATGAAGCTGCCTAATTCAAGCCAGTTAGAATCCCATATAAAATTACGATTGTTAAATTTTTCGTTAATTTTTTCTAAAAGCCTATCATATATATCGGCTTGTTCCTGATAGTACCCCCAAGTATTCAAATGATTATGTAATTGTTCTTTAGTAGGAGTATTGAGGCGAGTCAAAAGAATTTTCCCAGCTCTTTCCCAGTCTTCCACTTCGCAGAAATGGTGAAATGCTTCCAAGTATCCCCGAACTTTCTCAAGATTGGAAGCATCCCACTTCGGTTTGTACTTCGTCAGCCAATTTTTAACCGCTCTATACTGAGCGCGCTTAAAAGGGGGCATTTCCCTAAACTCCGGTGCTGCTAGATCGATTCCCAGATTAGCCAGCATCCACTCTCCCGGTGGCGTGATGTCAACTTCCACACCATTTTGACTTTTAAAATCAAATTCAGCAAAATCACTGTTCATATTGTCCACTAGCTCGCTGTCAAATTTTTCAAATGCTCTAATGCTACACTGCGAATTAAATTGTGTTGTCGCAAGTGTATCTCATTGTCAATTAATTCTTCTTCTACCAAAAAGCGATCGCGCAACGCATCCAACGCTAACTCTTGCTTCTGGTCATCACAATCCCAATCTTCCAAATGACTCAGCCAAAACTCTTCCGGTACGGCACAGCGATACACAGAAGCTTCGCAAAGCAATCGATAGGCATTCAAAATATCATTTTTCAATCTCTCAAACGTCTTTTCCAGCCGGAATCGCACATTTTTTCGCAGTTCGCGAGTATATCGATCCAGTCGCCAGTCGTCATCTGCTGATGCGGTTATTCCTTTGGTCTTAGCTTCCTCAATTGCTTTCTCCACTTCTTCAATTTCATGCCCGTATTTATTCCAATAACCCGCCACGTTGCCATAAAAAGGCTGACTGCCAATTTCCCCAGCAATCACCCGCAAAGCCAATGGATGCCCCTCATAAGCAGCCCCGATTCGTTCTAAATAAGGTGTGTTTGGTGAATCTATATCAACCTCTAGTCCAGTTTTATCGAACAAGTCTAACTGTTCTAATGCTGTCAGTCCCCTCAATACTTGGTGATACCAAAAATTTTTATAACGAGCCGGAATTTGCTCTGGCAAATCCTGCGATGTTACGATGATCCGACTTGGACAAGATTCTACTGCCAAAAAACCTTCAAAAAATTTTGCCCACCACTCATCCTGAAAACCATTCCAGCCTGCTTCTTCATTTCCTTTTAAAATCAGTTCCAGAGAATCTATCACCACCAAATACTGACTTTCTCGCAATCGCTTGACCAATCGATTCAGTAAGCACTGTGTATCTTTGCGGTCATCTGGCGTAATGCGTTCTCCCCACTTTTCCAACCACCGAATCGCCACACTAGCAAAATCAGAAGCTTGCTGTTGGTTTTCAAAATTCTCCTGATGAAACTTACGACCGTCGTCTTGCAACTCCACCGCCAATCTTTCAGCTAAAGCCGTTTTACCAATTCCCGCGATGCCAAGAAGAATTAACAGGCGACACGATCCCTGAACCTTCTGGGCGAGTTGAGCAATCAGGTCTTTTCGACCCACCCAAGCATCGTCACAAGCAAAAAACTCGGCTCTAGAATCTGTCTGAAACAAAGGACTCTTATCAAGAATATCTTCCCAGTTATCTACTTCTACAGCCTTGCAAATATTGACAAAAGTATCCTGCTGAATAGGCTTACGCTGCCAAAACCGCTTTAAAGTTGCTACTGAAGTTTGGGCATCTCCACACCAGCTAGAAGCCTGTTTTTCCAAGCCTTTCTTTCGCCTTGCCCGATCGACTATTTCCAACCCTGATTCCGATGCTCTCAGACTAGCTGCCATGCTGATTTTTTAACCTTCATTAACCATATTTAACTTATAACATCTGCCAATTTCTAGCGCGGCTCAATTTTGGCTCACTTTTGGATACAGCGCCAGAAGTGCGTTGAAATTGAGCCGTCAAGCCTTTGCTGTTCAAGGAATATAGAGATGTGGGAAGTAATTAGACGATATCGACCTCTTCCCAATTCCAAGTCGCACTAAGGATAAAAAAAAATGCACGAGTACAAACAATTGACATTGGCTGACGCAGTAATCGCAGAACTTCAAAAATTACTCTCTGAACCATTCCGCAGTATCGAACAAGCTGAAAAATCACGCCTAAAAATTCGTGCACTTCTGGAGTTGCAAGAATTCTTTAAGCTGGTGTGAAAATATTCCCGCTGTCACGCACCCTACGACGGATCTCTCGCATAGAGTGCGATCGCCCGCAAGCACTTAATCAATCAACTCCGCTTCTTCAAAAATCTGCCGAATAGTCAACTCCAAACCAGACAGCAACTCATCCACAATTAATGTATTATCCGTATAAACTTGACTCGAACCATCGGGAAAAAAACTTCTAATTAAGATAGCTTCTGGATCTACTACCCAAACTCGCGGAATACCCGCCGCCAAATAATCTTTCGCCTTCTCTTCAAATTCCTTCATACTTTGATCCGGCGAGATAATCTCAATTACCAGTTCAGGAATTGCCGGACAAGCTTCATTCCGCCGCCAACTTTTCGGTAAACGTTCATAGGAAATATACGTTAAATCTGGAACAGGTGCCCAATCTTTACCCTGACGTTTTAACAAAATTGCCCATTCTGGCAACACTCGCCCCTGTCCTTTACACCATGCACGAATTACGCGACACAAAGCAAACTGTAAAGTCGAATGAAAAAATTTAGGAGACATTTTAGGAACTGCTAGACCATCTACCAATTCATAATATACATCTCCGTCGGGCAAATCTAGAAATTCTGCTAAAGTGAGTTTAGTTCCTATGCCTACCATGACTCCTAGCCCTCTTGCTAATTAGTTGATAGATGTATTATATAAAATTTTCCAATTTTCCTAATACCCAGATATCCCACTTTTTAAAGAAGTCGGGTATCTACAGCAGATTCCACCTTCATCGAGTACACCCCCGCTCCCCGTAGGGACACGGCATTGCCGTGTCCCTACCGAAACCAGGAATACGCTGTAACAGCCCTCAAAAAACCCCAAACCCTTCATTTCAACCAAGCCCGATGAGCCATCAAAGCCGAAAACGGCTGCACTCCCCGCAACTGATTCGACAGCGGCAAATGCCCCCTAGGCGCGCTCAAATCCCAAATAAACTCTTGCGGGTAGCGCGTCCAATTATTGCCTTTCTTCCAGCCAATTAGCGGCCACAACTTATCCCAATTCTTGCCCGAAGCCAGCCAGATTTCTCGCTGCACCGAAAATCCAAATCTGCCTTCGGAATGAACTTTCCATAGCGTATTAATTGTTTGCAAATCTGCTACGGGCAAACTTTCAACTTGGGTAAAATACAGCCACTTTCTCGCGGAAGCTGTTTCACCGACCAATTCACAAAGCTTGTCTAAAGTCAAGCGATCGGCTTCTTGAAATTCCTGTAACACCAATAATTGTTGTAGCGGAGTGTAATCAATGCTAGAGTCCGATCGCAGCGGCACAACCCCAGTCGGAAAATTCGCTTGCAAAAATGCCGTCGCTCTCGGAGAGTCAGCACTGTACAAAACTTGGTAAGCCTTACCCATTACCGCAGTCGGTGGCTCCGACTTGCGCTCTAATAAAAATTCCATCAATACATCCCAACCGGAATCTGCTATTTGTTGTTGTAGCAGTTGCAGTTGACTTTTTTCCGAACCCGATCGTAACTGAGAGCGGAATTCGGCTGTATCGGTCGCCGAGTCTAATGAAGAAGTAGAAATCGAGTCAGTCATAGAAACTATCAGCTATCAGCTATCAGCTATTAGCTGAAGCCCTGGTTTTCCCTCATTGTACAATGGTACTGACTCCGATTCACTTCTGTGTACTCAGATGTCTGCGCGCAACCGGGCCTAGTTTACCCGATCGCGCGCACCGCCCTTGAGCCGATCGCAGCAATCACAAATGAGCTGACTATCAGCAATTTACGATCGAGCCATTTAAAAGAGTGTTTCTTGAGCCTAATCGTCCACGATCGCAGCCCATGCAGAGAACGAAGGCGGAAAATAGTTGATATCATATTCCGAATCTTCCCACTCTTTCACCCAAAACGGTACAATGCCGGGGCAGGGAGTTTTCGCAAAGCTGCGTTCTTTGGCCTCGATCGTCTGAAATAGCTGTTTTAAAGTATCTCCCCGATCCAAAGCTTCGCTGAGAATGTCATCCAACTCAGGATCGACCCGTTTGACGCGATTTTTGTCCTCATCCAGCCAGAGAAGTTTTAAAGACTTCAGATCCCTCGGACTAAGAATACTCTTGTAGTACACGCGCTTGAGGGTCGCTACAGGTTCTAAAGAGCGTTCGATTCGGCGAATTTGCTGAACTCGCAGGTAGTGCCATTCAGCTATAAGCTTGCGTTCCGAAGGCGGGATAACTCCCTTAGTCGTCGCGTGTTTGTAGTCGTAGTTCACCAAACTGCAAGCCATATTGGCTAGTAGGTGAATTAACTTTTTTTCTTTGGGTGTCGCCTGACGCCGTTCCTGGGTTCGTGTCAATACCCGCTGTCTGCGAGTAGTTTCGAGAGTATTTTCCATTGGGTTTTTAAGAGATGAAATACGATTGTGCCAGATCCGAATCCCAAACATCAGAAGGTAAGGAAGTCCAGAGAGAAAGGAAACTCCACCGACAGACTCGCCTTACCTGTTTATTTCCCATTCACAGTTCTTTGAAACTGACTCCAACCCCCTGGATTAGGTAGACTGAATATTGGGATCAAGTTTTAACCGCCTCCGATGGAGGCGGTTACGACAACAACGACAACCACAACTGCTGAGAGCCAACCACTGAGAGCGCCGATTATTTCCTAGCCTTTACCTGTCTTTACCTCTTCTTTGTCTCCATCCTCATTCGTTCCAGTGTAGTTGAAGTCGGGACGACTCCCGGAAACCGTCAAACTGCTGGCTGATGAAGGTTGTAGAACGATCGCAGTTGCGCTGGCGCTGGCTGCATTAAAAAAGCCGATGCCACCCGAGGCAATTACCGCTAATACTAAGATGCTGTTTTTCATGTTCGATGACCCTGATTTGCGTAGATTGGCACTTTTTGGCAAACCCGATCTGTCAGAAATGGGTTGATGCAATAGCCCACTTGTCTTCTGATAAATCTGCCTGCCATAATCAATTTAGACAGGCACACCCGCTTGCGATCGGAAACGCCGGAAGTGACGTGTTACTAATGTCCACGATCATCCATCAACCGGAATTTTTCGGGTAGTGGAGCGAAAGCCATCAGGGCGTCGATCCATCAGGGAGTTATGCCATCAGGGTGCTAATCCATCGGGTAGTTAAATCATCAGGGCGCATCTTCTACAATTAGCCACAGACTTAACTTTTATAGTTGAGCGAGTGGATAACGGCGCACTGACAGCGCCTTTAAGAATTAAACTTTTTCTGGATTCGTCCAGAAAGGTTTGTCCTTAAGAATCCCCGCGCTTGCGGAAGCCCGGGAAGTGTCAGCAGCATGGAATTCCATGCAATCTAAGTCAACTAAAAAAAAACGCAGATTAACGATATCTCCCACTCAAGCAGTCCTCAGCAAAACGCTGGGGTTTTTTATTGGCAGCCGGATCTGAAGGCAGAAAGTTGACGGCGCTGTGATTATGAGTTCCCCTAATAACATCATACCACTGGGTGAATTCTCAAGTTTTATTGTAAAAAAATGTGAACAAAATGGCGTTTTGGTATTTTCAATCCGGTTAAGTGAAAATTCAGATAATTATGTGAACGAGTGTAAAGAATCAGGTATCGGGGGTACGATCCTGCCCTCCTCGCAGGATGTGAGGCGAACAGTTGCAAAGATACGGTAAAGATTGAGCAGGAGAAAGGTGAATTAGTGGACAATAGAGAAAGATCAACAAAAATTTTCAACCATAGTAAGACCAGTTCAAAAAAACAAGGCAACTGTAGGCCAACTCCAAACCCTTGTTGAATAAGTCATTCCCAAGTCTGAAAATCTAAAATCTAAAATCTAAAATGATATAAGCTGGCAATGATTGCAATTTGTAACCTTTTGATCGCACAGCATAGAGGCGCAGTATCTTGATGAATTCGCAGAGGACAGCAGAAGTTAACTTAAGCTACCAATATCAAGTCGGAGGATATTTGCCTGCCGGTGCGCCCACCTATGTCAGGCGATCGGCAGACAGCGAACTCTACGAAGGACTCAAAGCCGGACAATTTTGCTACGTGTTGAGTGCGCTGCAAATGGGAAAGTCCAGCCTGCTTGTGCAAACGGCCAAAAGGTTGCAAGCAGAAGGTACAGCTTTTGCCGCCGTCAACTTGAGAAGCATCAGCAGCCCAGATATCTCCCTCCAAAAGTGGTATGCCGCAATCATGTACCGCATGGCCAGCAGTTTACACCTGACAAACAGGTTTGATGCCATCAAGTGGTGGAACGATCGCGAACTCCTGTCGCCGGTGCTGCGATTGGAGATATTTATCGAAAAAGTTCTGCTCAAGTCAATTAGGCAAAATCTGGTAATTTTCATCGATGACATTGACAGCGCCAGCCGCCTCAATTTCAGTACCAGTGATTTTTTTGGTTTGATTCGGACTTGTTATTTCAAGCGGGCAGAACAACCGGAGTACGATCGCCTAACTTTTGCTGTTTTCGGAGTAGCCGCCCCGTCAGAATTGCTCCGAGATCAAAGGTGCAACCCTTTTAATATTGGACGGCCGATTAATTTAACTCGATTGCAACTAGACGAATGTTTACCACTAGCAAAAGGATTAGCACTCAAAGCTTTTCGTCCTCAAAGAGTGCTCCAAGAAATATTAGCTTGGACGGGCGGGCAACCGTTTATGACTCAAAAGCTGTGCCACTTGGTACTTGAATACGGGCCTTTTATTGGCAGAAATTGCGAAGCGCAGCAGGTTAAAAAACTGCTCAAACATAGAATTCTTAAAAATTGGGAAGAACAGGACGAACCCCAACATTTAACAGCTATACGCGATCGCATTTTCCACAGTCGCTGCGATCTCACCCGTCTGTTAACACTGTATCAGCAAATTTTGCAACCGCCAGACCAGGAGAAACCCGAGGATACGCCGGGAGTACCTGTCGATTACTCTCTCGAACAAAGCGAATTACAACTATCAGGACTGGTTGTCAAATCTCAGGGTAAATTAATAGTTTTTAATTTAATTTATCAGTCTGTTTTCAATCAGTTCTGGGTGGAAAAAGAAATAGGAAATTTGGCTCCGTACCGAGAGGCGCTGGCGGCATGGCTGGCTTCCGATCGCGAAGACAAATCGCAGTTATTGACCGGGGAAAGTTTGCAGTCAGCTTTGGATTGGGCGGCAAATAAACAATTAAGCCAAGAACACTATTGGTTCTTAAATCCCGATCGAGCTTTTGAAGAAAAACCCACAGTCGCTGCGGCACAAGTTGCAGACAGCAGCCTAGACACCGATGCAGACAGCAGTATTCTCACCCCGCCCTCAGACACTGTTCCAACTGGCAGCAACGAACAGAGATTGTACGATCACATCGTCTCCTGCGTGCAAACAGAATCTGCGGCACAGGTGATCGAGCGGTTCCGAAAGCTATTTATTGACGGTATGGGCTATCCCGATCGCGAGATTGAAGCAACTTTGTACAGTATCGTCTCCGTCAAGCGATCGGATCAGGACTTTAAATATATCCTCCACCGCTGCTGCTACATCCCGATCAACCGCTGGCAATTGCACTCACAAAACAAATTGGCGATCGCCAATTTGGTAGCTTTATTTAAGCAGACTTCTCCCCGGTTTGGGATGGAGTTTTACATCGTCAAGCGCTTGCAAGAACAGATAGCCTTCTTTACTAAAAGCGAAGAATTTCAGACCCTAGAACGCTTAGTAAAAGCTGTACATCGAGACCCGGAACCGCAGAAAAAAGATACTCATTCTCCTTTAGGCGAATTAATTTCTCGGTATCCTTGTTTGTACGGGCATTCTCTGCTGAGCAAGGGTAGTATTGAGGAAGACCAGCAAACCATCAAACGGCTAGAATTTCAAAGACAGCGACAATTTGAAAAGAATCTTTCTCAATATCTAAATTATTTAGTTGAGCCGAAAAATACAGAGATCGGAATTGTGGAGCGGGCGGCAAATCCCACACTTTTGAACGATGCAGAACTGCATTTAGCTGTCAGGGAATTTGCCGGAAGAGTAACGGGCGATCGCACTTACAAAGAATCGGCTCAATTTTTCCTGAGAGATGCCAGACAGATTCCATCCTACGGCTCATTTAAGGTGCATTTATATGAATATTTGATTTCGTCGGTAGAACCAGAATACGGCGGGCGTCAATTTAATGAACGCTTGCATAAGCATATAAAAAATACATTCCCCGAACATGACTCGGTGAAATTAAATAATGTATTGTTAGTTCGGACTTGCCACCAATTGTTCAACTTCTTAGTAGTGGAAAATGCCCAGCACCCCAGCCACTACGTTTTTTACGACTTGGTGCACAACCTCGGCCCCAGCCGAACAATGGGCTTACTACTCAAAATTGTACTGCTTTCGGGCAAAGCTAAACCAGAGTTGGAAAAGCGATTTTCTGTTTTGTTCAATCACTACGAAGGTAAAGCTTCGGATGAAATTATGTGGTTTGTTAAATCATTGGAAAATTTAAATGTGGCTTTGGTTGTGAATTTTGGCAAGACGGATTTGTCTTTGGTTAAACAGCATCTAATTTTGAGTTAACAAATAAGATAGATCGCGGTGAGTTATATAATAGTATTGATGTAAAAAATCAAGGATAAATAAATGAAAGCCTTTGAAGTTACAGGAACGATCGACGAAAAAGGTCAATTATTGCTCGATCGACCTTTAACACTAGACACTCCGGGCCCCGTGCGAATCATCGTCCTTCTTTCGGAACCTATAGATGAATCTGAAGAAGATCCAGATGATACTCCAGTTGCAGAAATAAAAGCCAGTCTCAAAAGAGCGTTGCAGGAAGCCAAAGCCGGACAGCGAATACCTCTTTCTCAAATGTGGGAGGGCATCGATGTCGAATGAATCCGATCTCGTTAGCATCATCGCCGATTTTGATGAAAGCCAATAGCGGTGTATTATTATTAATTTTATGATTAACTATCTCAAAGGTATAGTCGCCAATATCGCTAAAGGCAGCAACCGCGTCATCTTGATTCTGGAAGTCAATCAAATTGGCTATGAAATCCAGATTTTGCCCCGCATCACCGGTCAATTGCCAGCATCCGGCGAAGTCGCCCAAATCTTTACTCACCAGCAAGTTAAGGAAGACCAAATCGTATTGTACGGTTTTGGGAGCGCGGCAGAACGCGATTTGTTTCGGCAGTTGACGAGTGTTAGCGGTGTTGGAGCTCAACTGGCGATCGCCCTGTTGGACACTTTAGGAATGCAAGATTTAGTCCAGGCGATCGTCGGCGGCAATATCCGCATTTTATCCAAAACCCCCGGTGTGGGCGCAAAAACCGCCGAACGTCTCGCCCTCGAACTCAAAAACAAACTCTCGGAATGGAGACAGCAGGCAGGTTTGACAACGCCCGTCGCCGCCGGAGTCCCCCCAGCTATTCAAGAAGAAGTGGAGATGGTTTTGCTGGCGATGGGTTACACTGGGGCCGAAGTATTGCAAGCGCTGCAAACCCTCAGTCAAGACAGCAGTTTCTGCGCCGAAGGTAATGCTGAAGATTGGATACGCGAGGCGATCGGCTATTTGAGCCGATAATCCCCTACCCAATCAAGAAACCCCCAATAAAAACCCAAATTCTGCCTGGCCAACAAACCCATCTTTGACAAAAATTTTATCCTACTGGTGCTTTCGCTGTGATATCATTGCAGATTGTGACATCGTACAAAAAAACATAAAATCAATTCATGCCACTTACACAACAGCGCAAACTAGAAATCATGGGCGACTACCAAACCCATGAAACAGACACCGGTTCAGCAGATGTCCAAGTCGCCATGCTGACCGATCGCATCACCAAACTCAGCGCCCACCTGAAAATCAACCAAAAAGACTTCGCATCCCGCCGCGGTTTGATGATGATGATCAGCCGCCGCAAGCGCCTGCTGGCCTACATCCAAAAGGGAAGTGTCGAACGCTACAAAGCACTGATTGCCCGTCTAGGCATTCGCGGCTAAATACAAGGGCAAAAATTTGCGACAATATTCAAGAACCTTGGACACAAACCAAGACTTAATTGAATACAAGTTCGAGATTTCAGGTTAGAGATAGAATATGTCCTCCGAACCACCCCGCCAGCGCTTACCGTTTGAACCGATCGCAAATCGTAAAAAAACGCCCAAAAAGCCAGCAGAAACCGTAGAAAATCCAGTCAAAGAAGACAAGCAGCCCCCAGTCAACAAAACCGGGGGCAAACAGTCACAATCGATCCCAGAAGTAGTAAGCAAACGTATGATATCGCGCATCGCCTTATTTTGCGGCGTACCGACACTCCTGGGAATTTCCACATTTTTTGTGAGTTATTTAATTGTTAGCAAGGGCTTGTTTGACCTACCCAACACAGCAGTCTTATTAGTAAGTATGGGCTGTTTTGGTTTAGGAGTTCTGGGATTGAGTTACGGAGTTCTTTCAGCTTCCTGGGATGAAGAAATTTCAGGAAGCAGTCTCGGGTTAGAAGAATTCAATACTAATTTTGGACGGATGCGAGAAGCGTGGCGTGCCGCCAAACCAAAAAGTTAGTTATTAGTTAGCAGTCATTAGTCATTGGTCATCGGTGTCAACTTAAGGTTAAACCCAGTCAGAGACTTGTGTTTGACTATTGGCCTCAGATCCCCCCTAGCCCCCCTTAAGAAGGGGGGGGACTGGAGTCTTCTCAAAGTCCCCCTTCTTAAGGGGGATTTAGGGGGATCTGGACTTAGATGTAAACGAGATTTCTCAACGGTTTAACGTTAAGTTGACACCAATGAGTACGGCGCCGCGTCCCGATCTCATTCGATCGCCTTTACATCTATTTTTCGGATTCCATCCGTGTCATCGAAAATTTGGGTCTGAAACCCCGTGCTTTGAGCATCGGCTTTACAAGTTTTCCGGTATAGTTAAGGTGGTCGTTGACCCACCCGTGACGATGGATCAGACAGCCTATACGAGCGAAGTCCAGCAAACGACTGGCGGCGCAGCAAAATCGGTAGACCGGGAAAAGCACTATTGGGCAATGATAGAACATCCCTGAGTGACACAAACAAGCAGAAATCTTGAGATTTCTCGACACATCAGAACCGCTGGGCTAGCGGGGATAGTCTGTGGAGCGACTGTAAGACCATAAAACTCCTTGAGGGTGGAGGCAGGTGCTATGAAGCAGAAACCTAAATCGTGAGGTTTAGGAATTGCTGTGGCTTCAGCCCAGTGAGGATGTCAAAATGCGTGTCTTAGCGCAACAAACCAAAAGGAAAAAATATGATTATTGTAATGAAAGCCGGCACTCCAGAAGCCGAGATCGATCGCCTAGACGAAGAGCTCCGCACTAACTGGGGTTTGACACCAGAAAAAATCGTCGGGCGTTACAAAACCGTCATGGGTTTGGTGGGCGACACCGTAGAGCTCGAACCAATGCAACTGCGCGAAATGAGTACCTGGATTGAAGAAGTGCTTCGCGTCGAAAAACCCTACAAACGCGCTTGTCTCGAATACCGCCAAGGAGAACCCAGCGCCGTAGAAGTTGCTACTCCTTTGGGAACCGTGACGATCGGTCTAAATCACCCGATCGTGATCGTAGCTGGGCCTTGCTCGGTGGAAAACGAAGAAATGATTGTCGAAACGGCAATGCGAGTTAAAGCTGCTGGCGCTCATTTTCTGCGAGGTGGAGCGTACAAACCGAGAACGTCTCCTTATGCTTTCCAAGGACACGGCGAGAGTGCTTTGGCATTGTTAGCGGCGGCGCGGGAAGCTAGCGGTTTGGGAATAATTACCGAAGTTATGGATGCGGCGGACTTAAGTGCGATCGTCGAAGTAGCCGACGTAGTTCAAGTCGGGGCGAGAAATATGCAGAATTTCTCACTGTTGAAGAAAGTCGGAGCTCAAGACAAACCAATTTTGCTGAAGCGCGGCATTTCCGCCACCATTGAAGAATGGTTGATGGCAGCCGAGTATATCATGGCTGCTGGCAATCCGAACGTGATTTTGTGCGAGCGCGGCATTCGCGGCTATGACAGGCAATATACGCGCAATACCCTCGATTTGTCGGCGGTTCCAGTATTGCGTACTCTGACTCACTTACCGATTATGGTTGACCCCAGTCACGGCACCGGTTGGGCGCAGTTTGTACCTTCAATGGCGTTTGCTTCGATCGCCTCTGGTACAGATTCGCTGATGATTGAAGTGCACCCAAATCCCAAAAAAGCTTTGTCTGACGGGCCGCAATCTTTAACACCGGATCAGTTCGACAAGTTGATGGAAGAATTGGCGGTGATTGGTAAAGTCATGAATCGCTGGCCGCAACCAGTGCCAGTTTTGGCGTAGAAACACCAGTAATAAGTAGGTCATTGCCACAAAAACCATAGTATTTACAAGGTACTATGGTTTTTTTGCGCTTACCCGTTATCTCAAATCCGGTAGCATCAGAATTATTACTACCCGAAATTAGGAGACGGCAGTGCCGTTTCCCTACAATGTTATTTTGGGTAGGGACACGGCACTGCCGTCTCCTCTATAATTCCGGTGCAACCGGAATTGATATTACTCATTGAATTAGCGATCGCTCTGATTTAAAATAGCCTCAATTTGATTTTGTACTTGTTCGAGTTCCCGACGTTTGTCAGCCATCCAAACTTTTTGGGCTTCGCATTCTTCTTGATTTTGGCGATCGCGCTTTTCCTGCTGTTCTAATAAATTTTCCCACAGCGAGATAGCTTTTGACATCATATCGCTAGTAGCCTCAGTTCTTTTTTCAAATACTGCAATAATGTTTTGTTGTATATTTTTAATAAAAAGAGACTGGGAAGATTCCTCGAACTTCGGAAAACCCAACTCAAAGACTTTTTGCTTTATTTGAGCTTTAACTGCATCGCCATCTAACTGACTCCAGCCCAGACCTCCACCAGCAGCCGCAGCTAAAGCACCCAAAATTACTGGAATAGTACCAACTCCAGTCAAAAAAAACAACGCAGCACCGACTGCTGCACCAATCCCCAAAGTACCGCCCACGAATCCGCCTACGTCTACGCCTATAGTGCTAATGGATGCGGCAATTCCGATTCCAGTGATCCTAATTCCACCCCGATTACCTGATGTTGCGAAGTCCTTGAATTGAGTAAAAAGATTAGTGTTAAGTCGCTTATCAAAAAGTTCAAATTCTTTACGAATCGGTTCCATATTCTCATTAATTTGGCCATCTAAAAATTGTATATTTCTTTTCACAATTTCAGAGAGTTTTTGATTAGTCCAGTAATTAATATCTTGTGTTAATTCTCGAACAAATTGATTCGCATAATCTATAACTAACTTATCTTGACTCAAAAGGTGCGAATGTTTAGAAGTCCAGCCAGCACTTTTTAAAATAATCCGTTCTTTTAATCCTTTCTTGCATTCATTCCAAGATTCACGAATTTCTTCTAAACATTCCTCCCTCAGTTTTTTTGCTAATAGTCTAATTTTTACATCGCGGCCGCTTACTTCCGCCATTTGTTCAAAAATTTTCTGCTTATCTGCTTCGGGAAGGGTCAATTTACCATCTAACATTTTCTGGTATTGATTCAATTCCTCACAACCAGTATCAATGATTTGCTTAAGTCCTGCGGCAGATTCCTGAAGTGCGATCGCGCCCCGTTTTTCTATCAAAAATTGTTCGAGAGATTTGGTAAAATCCTGAAAAGATTTGACATATTCATTTTCCGTCCCATCTAAAATAGCATCAAGTGCTAATTGAGCCGAAATCAAATGAATCCGGTTTTCACCCACAATAAAATTGTGATTTTTAACAAACCTTTCTACCTTTTCTCTTACCAGCTTGCGGCTTCCTTCCCGGCGCAGCAAATCGGCAAAATTAACTAAAACAAAAATATTTCTCGCAGCTTCATTATCTTTACCGGGATTCAAGTCTTTTTTCAAATTCAACAGGAGTTCTCGCTCTTTTTCTGTCAAAGCCATGTGAGCGTGAGTCAAAAAAATCACCGCATCAGTTGTTGTAAGAACCTGTTCAGTGATTAAGGTACGTTCCGCTTGTTCGTTCAATCCGGGAGTATCAATAATTTCTACACCATTGCAGCACAATTCGAGATTGGGATGCTCGAAAATGATTTCTTGGAGTTCTGAATTGATAAGTTCATCCCCAACATCACCTAAAGCTGCTTCCTCAGAAATTGCAGCTTTATCCTGATATTCTTCCGGTGAAATCTCCTCCTCGCGTCCATCTTTATATTTGCAGATCACCCGCTGCTGTGGCCCGTATTTTAAAACCGTTACCGTACCGCTACAGGGAATATCCCGCACCGGTAGAATTTCCTCGCCCAGCAAAGCATTGAGTAAAGTAGATTTGCCTTTACTAAACTCGCCGACAACAGCCACGCGAAACCGCTGAGATTGTAATTTGCGAGATTCTTTTTCTACTTCTGCTGTTAAAGTAGGAGATAGCACGTTGCGATCGCTTCCATCTCGCAGAGTTAAATATAGTCTGCTACAAACAGCGTTCAGTTCTTGACGATACTTTTGAAATTTTTGCAATTCCTGATATGAGGATACTGAATGATTTTGATTGTTTGGCAGTTTAAGTTCTGTTGGTAAATCTTCAATAATCTGAATTGAATCTAGTTGATTTATTTCCTGTGTCAGTTCTGCTGTTGAATCTTCAATAATCTGAACTGAATCCAGTTGATTTATTTCCTGTTTCAGTTCTGCTGGTAAATCTGCAATAATCTGAACTGAATCCAGTTGACTTTTTTTATATTGCGGTTTAGCCGGTAAATCTTCAATAATGTGACTAGCAGCACGGACAAACAAAGAATCGAGAGATTGAAATTGTGCTGGATCGAGTAACGAGTGGACTTCTGCTAAAGCTGCTGTATCATTGATTGTTTGATTATTAAAACTCGCTGACAAAACTGCCAAGTATCGGGAATCTATTTCCAGTCTGTTACCGATAAGTGCCAAATATCCTGTTTCGCGATCGTCCATTTTTCCATCTGCTGCTGACATCTGATAGCCAAAACTAATCAGCAGCAGTTTTTCCTCCTCAGAAAAACACGCTGTCAGCGCCAGCAACTCCTGCAATTTATTGTAAACTTGCTGTTCCCGCACGCCCTTAACCATCGGCATTACCAATTGGCGCAAACTGTGGTTAGGGGGGATAAGTTCCATCAAATTTCGCAGTCGCTGCGTTTCCTCAGTGCTAACCGTACCGTCGGCATGGATGACTCCCAGCAACACCGTGATCAGCACCGCCAAAAAGAGTACAGGGGGAGTGACATCCTGTTGGTGAAGTTTTTGCCCAGTCAATCGCGAAATCAGATCAACTGTTTGGGGACTAATTACTGAAGTGTCCATTTGCAGCGCTACAGATTTTTTTTCGTTTACATTACTATAATAGATGAGTTGTTCTCTCGAATGCTACCTGGATAAAAGTTGATGACGAACTTTGTATTTTCCACAGCGATACAGGCTGGAATAGAGGCTGGTAAGTACATACAAGTGTTTAACTCCGCTGGAGTGCCGATCAGCATGGTGAGGGATGCAGCGACGGGACAGTTTGCGGCCCATGCTGTGGGTGCAGTCCTCAATAGTAGCCCTCTCTCCCCCTTAGTGTTGCCCATGCAGCTTATCATGGGCTGTTTGCAGATGTACCAAAACCATAAAGGCGTTGAAGCCGTCGAAGCTGATTTGGAGGTGCAGAGGCAGCAAATTCACATGGGCTTTCAAGCCGTCCAAGCCAGTATGGGAGTGCTGCAAGCGACAACAGCCGTCATTGGTGTGGGAACTTTCGCCGGGGTAGCCTTGTCAGCGGTGAATTTGCACCAAATATTGAAACTAAAAAAAGCGGTTGAGAAGCTGGATGTTAAAGTAGAAAAAGGATTCATCAACTTAGAAGAACTTGTGAAAGGCGAAAGCGCGGAAATTAAGAAATTAATTGCCGAAGTCGTTGCAGATATAAAATTTGACAGCCACCGTTTAGTTTTAGTGCGGGCTTACGGGTTATTTAATGAAGCAATTCGACGAATGCGATCGGCATTGCTGTTTGAAGATATCAACCGCCGCAACGCTGAAATTGATGCGGCGCGGGGGATGCTGTTTGAAGCTTTAGCAGACTACAGAAACCCGCATTTGTTGGCAGAAACCTGTGCGGCGGGACAGTTGCGGCGGTTAGAGTGCAGTTGGGCGATCGAGCAAAGTATTATCGGCACGTATCAGGTGCAAAATGAATTTGGTGCTGCGGGCGATCGGATTTCTCAACTTCAACAAAAAATCCGTCAAGACGGCCTCAGTATTATACAATGCTGTGACTCAGACGAAGAGCTTGACTTTCTCTTTCCTGAAATCACGCGAATTCACAATCACGATTTAGCAGCATTAGACATTTGGCTTAATCAGATTGAATGGACGAAAGCTTTGCCGCCAAGTGAGTTAAAGCAGTTACAAAGTGCTAATTTTAGTAAATCCAACTCGGCTGTTATTGGGGAGAAAATTTCAGCCGCAACAGCTTTAGCAATCCCAGACGAAGAGTTATTTTATGAAAATTTGAAGCCGAAGTCTCATTTTAATGCGCTTCGCACTCAACTCGAATTAATGCTCGATCGGCAGCGACGTGAAGACTATGAAAGTTATATAATTAAGCAAGGGGAAATAGCAGGTCATAAAAGTTTAGTATTGTCCAACTTGGAAAAAGCATCAGATTTGGCTGTTGCTAATCTCTTTTGGTACTTCAGAGTCCGAGAGCGATCGTAAGACGAATCAGAATCTAATTCTGATGACACTACAACTGATACTAATACTCCTACCGTTTTTGCAGAATCTTCCCCAAGTGGTAAGGTTAAGCAGCAAATTTATGAAAAACTCAAAGCTGTTGTTGCCAAGCAACTAGAAATTGATGCAACTGAAGTTACCCTCAACACTAAGTTTCCCGATGATATAGCAGATTTTAGTAGTATTTCAGGTGGTTATTTGGGACTCGACCTAGATACACTAGAGCTAATCATGGCGTTCGAGGAGGAATTCGACATTGACATTCCCGATGAAGATTCGGAAAACATAAAAACAGTTCAACAGGCTGTTGATTACATTTACAAAAAAGTTGCTGTTTAAAAAGCAAAGACATTAACCAAGTTCAAATTCCTGAAACAGAAGAAAGCACTAGAAAGACTTCAAGCTTTCATGTAATACCAACTCAGAAGAGCGATCGGTGTAGGGACACAGCACTGCCGTGTCCCTACCAGGAACTCAGGCACAGCGGAAAACAAATACTGCACGAGCCATGTCATTCTTATACCATTGGTATTATCTTCATTATGTTGGCTTTTGTGGTAAAACAGCGTTATATTGCCATTTACATGAGTAGAAATAATCTCATTCTGTTTTGTACGAAAAATGATGAAATTAACCAGTTTCGGAACGAAATTATAGAAGCTTGTCGTCCTAAACCTACCTATATTCCCCGATCCTCTCAGTTTCCACCAGCACCAGCTTCTTTAGCCAAAGTGATTGACACTTAGTTAAATTTAACAGGGCGATCGCTATTTCTACGAAAGTGCGATCGGTCTGATTTTATTTAGATAGATACAAAAGTGCGATCGAACCTGACAAATAGCTTCAAATTCAGTCCTGGACGCATAAACTCTAAAAACAAGAAAGCCCCTTTCCGTTCAGAAAGAGGCTTTGCTTATCTTAAATAAAATCCCAGGCATCGAGCTATTTTCTCAGGCAGTGACCCGCCAAATATCTTCGCCACCGCAGCGTTTAACAACCGAGTTCGGGATGGAATCGGAGTGGTGCCACTGCGTCATAGACACCTAGAAAAGTTGTAAGGGTGTAGAACCCTGAAGACTGCATAGAATTAAGTCATCATCATTATTACCATCAAAAAATAGAGGTCAAGCCCTCGGTCTGTTAGTACGCCTCAGCTTCATCCCTCTCAGGACTTCCACTTAACGCCTATTAACGGGTGTTCTGCCCGTGACCTTACTGGATAACTCCATGAGAAGACTCATCTTGAGGTGGGCTTCCCACTTAGATGCTTTCAGCGGTTATCCACTCCGCACATAGCTACCCTGCGTTTACCGTTGGCACGATAACAGGTACACCAGCGGTGCGTTCCTC
>ENA-OFDP01000457-OFDP01000457.1-metagenomes-genome-assembly--contig:-NODE-457-length-18459-cov-6.516192_pt1 | contig 18459 bp, 21 predicted proteins | sample MGYA00153389_OFDP01 | MGnify analysis MGYA00153389 | reverse complement strand
TAGAGGAGACTGCACGTGGCGTGTCCCTACAATCTTATTTTTGGTAGGGACACGCCACGTGCAGTTTCCTAATTTCGGCTACTAATAATTCCGATTGCATCGGCAAAAAGAGTTTCAAATTTAGTCTCTTTGCTAAAAGTTAACGTATTTCAGTAGAGATAATTTTTGGTGGACTAGATCGTTCTTCGCGAGCTTTGTTACGGGTGAAAATACAGATGTAGTTACCTATTTAGTTGAGGATCGTAAATGCTGCATTTGATTAAACAAGAACGTAAACCACATAGAGAGATGTTGTTTACTATCAGGAAATCTGGGGGCATTTGCTTGATTTGCCACGATGAAAGGCAATGCTGTGTCCCTAGCAGGAGTGAGAAAGCAGACCGATCGCCAGTTAAGTAAAACCGCTGCCGCAGATCGGCCAAATCAGATTATGCTATGTACAGAGATATCCGAGCTATCCTATGGTTGGTACTCGAAATACATAAAAATATTAAGTTGAAGTCGTCGGAGCTTTATAATAATGGTTCAATTTCATATTCAAACAGATAGTGATATTCCAGCATCTACCCAACTATTCAATCAAATCAGATTTGCGATCGCCTCGCGACAATTTCCGCCCGGACATCGCTTACCCAGCACCAGACAACTAGCCATGCAGACGGGTTTGCACCGCAACACCATCAGCAAAGTATACCGACAGCTCGAAAATACCGGACTCGTAGAAGCTCAAGCCGGATCGGGGATTTACGTCCGGGCCCAAGGCCACGAAGGCGGCAGCAAACTCAAATCCGCGATCCTTGATGAATATCCCCTTGCCAACAAAGTAGTTCAAGAAAGTCTCGATCACCTTCTGGGACAAGGCTGTACGCTCAACCAAGCTAGGGAATTATTTTTGGCCGAAATTGACTGGCGCCTCCGGTGTAGCGCGCGAGTCATCGTCACAGCCCCCACAGAAGACATTGGCGTGGGTGAGCTGATGGCAAAAGAACTCGAACAAGCTCTGCGTATCCCGATACAGTTAGTAGCGATGGAAGAGTTGGGTACTTTTCTGGATCAAATCTCTTCTGGTACTGTGATCACCAGCCGATATTTTATCGGAGAAGCAGAATTGATTTCGGCACCTCGTTCGGTGCGAGTCATTCCCGTGGACATCTACGATTATGTTCAGGAGATCAAGTTAGTCGGGGATTTGCCGAAAGACAGTTATTTGGGTTTAGTCAGTCTGAGCCCGGGAATGCTGCGATCGACTGAAGTGATCATCCACAGCATCCGGGGCGAGGATTTGCTGGTGATGACGGCTTTGCTGTCAGATGCCTACAAGATTAACTCGATCGTGCGATCGGCCAGAACAATTTTTTGCGACCAACCGAGTTTTGCTACAGTCAAAGCTGCCATCAATGCCGCCAGAGAAGATATCATTCGTCCCCCACACCTGGTATGCTCGGAAAATTATATCGGCTCTAAGTCGATTAATTTGCTCAAGCGCGAGCTGGGCTTGGGATGACGAAGGAAGAAGGAAGAAGGAAGAAGGAAGAAAAACAATTCAACTTTTTTAAGTTACCAATTCCCAATTCCCAATGCCCAATTCCCAATTCCCAATGCCCAATTCCCAATTCCCAATTCCCAATTCCCAATTCCCAATTATTAAACTATGTCTAAAATTGGCGTTGCAGTAGTCGGTACAGGTTTCGGTCAAAAAGTGCACCTTCCCGGGTTTCAGGCACATCACCGAACTGAGGTTGTGGCTGTTTACCACCGGAATTTAGAGACAGCAAAGACGATCGCCACTACCCACAATATCCCCTACGCTTGCAACTCGATCGCAGATATAGTTGCCATCCCCGAAGTAGCGGGCGTCAGCATTTCCACGCCGCCATTTTTGCATTTTGAAATGGCAAAAACCGTCTTAGAAGCAGGCAAGCATTTATTATTAGAAAAACCCACAGCCCTGACGGCAAATGAAGCCAGAGAACTTTACCGCTTAGCAAACAGCGAGTCTAAAACTGATGTTAAAAATGGTGGTTCGAGAGCAATTGCCACAATGGACTTTGAGTTTCGCTTCATCCCCGCATGGCAAATGCTAGCAGAATTATTAGCAGCAGGATATGTCGGAGAAAAGCGTTTAATTAAGATTGATTGGTTGGTGTCGGGCCGCGCTGATGCGACTCGCCCTTGGAATTGGTACGCGCAAAAAGAGCAAGGCGGCGGAGTTTTGGGCGCTACAGGTTCTCACGTTTTTGATTATATTAGCTGGCTGTTCGGCCCGGTGCAAAGGCTCTCTGGGCAATTGATTACAGGAATTTTGGCGCGGCCCGATCCGCAGGATTCAGGAAATTTAAAACCCGTAGATGCAGACGATTCTTGTACGTTGATGTTGGAATTAGGTGGGGGAACGCCTTGTCAAGTTTGCTTGAGTTCTGTTACTTATCAAGGGCGCGGACATTGGGTGGAAATTTACGGGAGTAAGGGTACGTTGGTGTTGGGAAGCGACAATCAGCAAGATTATGTACACGGATTTCGCTTGTGGGGTTCCCAAGGTGGAGAACCTTTGGCTGAAATCAAAATTCCTCAAAGATTGGAGTTTCCTCAAGTTTATTCAGACGGGAGAATTGCGCCGTTTATTCGAGTAGTAGATAGGTGGGTTGAAGCAATTGATGCGGGAAAATCTTTGATACCGTCCCTGAGAGAAGGCGTTTACTCGCAGTTGTTGATGGATTTGACTCAGGAGTCGAATGCTACGGGAACTTGGGTAGATGTACCGAATTTAGATAAGTTTTTGGGCGTTAGGTAAAAGTAAAAACTCCGAAAGCAATCTCTCGCACTCGATCGCACCCCAAACCCGATAAACTACGAATAGTTAAAGTCGATCGACCTCTATATCCAGAGTTGGTAGTTGTGAATGGCGCGCCCTGAAAGTCCTTGCCTCAGTATAGCGATCGCTCGCCTGAGAACCTCTGGGGCAAACCATTTTGCCACTTGGGTTCTACAAGCTCCCTATCCCAGCGGGTACGTTCACCACGACTGTATGTGGCCCGATACCCTGTCCCAATCCTGGAAAGCTTGGCAGGAAATGTTTTCGCCCTCCGGGACAATTCACGAATTGCCTCTCAATCCTGATGGCAGTTTCGTCTCGCCCCAAAACAACCAGAATATACTGACAGAAACTCAACAACGAACCCCTCAGTCGCTACAGATACCTCCACCGATGTCCTCTGTGCCGCTCCACCTCGCTCAAGGGGGATGGGTGGACAGGGGAGAGCAGAAGCTACAGTCACCACCAGCTAGCTACAGCAGTCGGCTGATGCAGCAGTTGGGGATGAATCTTTGGCAATGGCTGTTTGAAGGGCCGATTCAGGGTAGTCTTCAGGAAAGTAAAGGTATCGCGATCGGGCAAAGTCTACCGCTGCGAGTGCGCATAGACTTGCGCGAACCGTATTTAATTGCTTTACCTTGGGAAATTATGCAGCCTCAAGCCGGTCAACCGGCAATTTCTCTGTCGCAGCAACTGCTTTTCAGTCGTACTACGAGCAATGTAGAGCCTTTGCAGCCCCTGCGTCCTGCGGAATCGCTGAATATTTTGCTAGTTTTGGGACAAGCAGAACCCGGCCTCGGTGCTAATTCTGCATTTTCCAGTGGCAATAACCATCGTTTGCAGTTGGAAGCGGAAGCACTCGCCCTAGCTGGGGTTCTCGAAGGTGCCTTTCAAACCGACGACAGCGACAAATATTTCGATATCAGCGTTCCGACTCGCGTTGATACTCTGATCGAACCGACTCCGGCGGAACTCATTTCTCGGCTGGAAACGGAAGACTATAACATTCTGTTCTACGCGGGCCACGGGATACCTGGCCCTGACGGTGGCTTGCTGTTTTTGAGGCCGGATACGGCGATTAACGGTACTGAACTGGCTCAGGTTTTAGTTCGGTGTCGCGTGACTCTGGCTGTGTTTAATGCCTGCTGGGGAGCTCAGCCGGCGGTGGAGAGGCTTGATTTAATTAACGGTCAGCAACAGGCGATCGCCCGTAGCAGTTTGGCTGAGGTACTGATCCATCACGGAGTGCCGGCGGTGTTGGGGATGCGGGATTCGATCGCCGATCGCGAGGCCCTGAGTTTTATCCAAACTTTTGCTCAAGCTTTGGCCGGGCGAATGTCGATCGATCGGGCTGTGGCCATCGCCCGACAGCAGCTACTAACGCTCTACAAGTTCAATCAACCGGCTTGGACGTTGCCTGTGCTGTATATGCACCCTGAGTTTGACGGTCAACTGACTGAGCCGGTAGATGACCTGAAAACTGAATTGCCTTTAAATTCTTCTACTTGGCTGGGACGTTTGCCGTCTTGTGCTTATTTGCGGGGGCGCGATCGACCTAATGTCAAATCCACCGAATCGACAAATCAGGTTTGGCCGATTCGCGCCGGTATGGTTCGAGTCGGACGCTGGGAAGAAAACGACGTAGTGATTCGAGAACAATGGGTTTCTCAAAAACACGCCGAGATTTTCTGCCGCAACAGTATCGGCGATAGCCGGGGCGAATCTAGCTACTTCCTGCGCGATTTTTCTCGTTACGGGACTTTAGTTTTGGGGGTTCAAGGATGGCAGAGAGTTCATCATCAAGAATTGCTGCTGCACAGCGGTACTCAGCTAAAATTTGGTAGTTCTCAAGGTCAGATTTTTGAGTTCACTATTGAGGTTGAAAAAACTTCGGGCTACAGTGAGACTGATTGCGGAACGAATTAAGGTGCGGGTGTAGCTAATGAAGGCGATCGGCGATCGTCACCGTCAAACTTCTGGACGCCCGTGTCTCAAGTCTGAAGTTAAAAGAGTTACTTAGCACTGACAACTCGCACTTGGCGGAGTCCACCTTCTGTATTTTCCTTTTCCCACTTAGGTATTACATCATGGCTACCCAATCTCCTGATTCTCAATATTTTCGCGATTCGCAAACTCAGGCTGAGATGGAACTACTCGCCACAATTGTTCAGACCGATGTTGCTTATCCCTGGAATCCCGCACAGCTTGAATCAGAATCTTATTTGGCTGACCTAGACCAAGAATTTGCACTGTTTGATTCGTTCAGTGACAGCGATATTGCCCAGAAATCACAAGTTTTATTCGCGCAATTAGAACAAGTTTGGCTGGCGACTTCTCTGCAAAAGTCTTTGGGTGAGAAATTTGCTCGCGTTCCTCAAGATTTTCTGGCCCGCATCGCTAAAAGCGTCCAAAACGCAACTGTTAAATATCAATCTTTAGCCGATCAAATGGTTGAATGCGTGTTAGATATTTTGCCTCAGTGGGATGAGGAAGATTTGCAGGTGTTGGCGCGTCCTTTGGCTTATGCAATGCGAGAGGCTGATTCGGAAGGAGTGGAATTGGTCATGGCTTCTAGAAGACCTTGGGCCGAATTGTCGGAAATCGAACAGGCGAGAGTTGGTTTGGCTGTCGCCCGCTATGCAATCTCGCAATTAGCAATTTCTGATTAGCTATTTCATGCCTGAGTTTTTGTGTTGGGAACTCGGTAATTTTTTGAAATTAATATAAAATTAATCTACCTTTAGTTAGATGTAAAATTCGTCGGATTCAGGAATTACGCAAATTATTAATTTTCACACTACCGATAGTAATATCAATTCCGGTGGCATCGGAATGATAGGTCGGACACGGCAGTGCCGTTTCCCTACCCCGATTAATTGTAGGGACACGGCACTGCCGTGTCCTGATTTCGGATAATATTAATTCCGATGAAGAGAGGATTTGATATAAGGTTCTTGCTAGGCACACCCTACAAAGATGGTTTCTGTGTAAGTCCTGTAATTTTTAAGCGATCGGGATTGTTATAGTTTCATATAGCAATCCTATTTGATGTGTAGACAAGGTAATTTTTTGTGAACGATAGCAACCGCGTCCGACGGTTATGAAGTTCTGAATTGCTGAAGATTTCTTCTTGTGTTCTGGTATACTTTGCCCGGATTGGAATCGCTGAACGGTTTGGCAACAGCCAGCAAGATGAATTATCATATAATCGTCAGAATGTTAAAAAATGTAAATATAGTAATTGGGGTGTGTGGGAATTTTCAACTGAATTAAAAAGTGGACAGCAGGAAACCCTGACTGTCGCAAGCACGATCGGGGATTTCACATTATATGACAACTTCAAGATTTAACCTTCAAGACTTGAAACGCCGCTTTTTTTTAAGGATTTCGCGCGTGCAGGCGGCAACGCTAGTCGTGTTGGGGAGCGTTGCTTTCGTAAGTGCGATCGCCGTAGCCTGGTTTGCCCATGAAGGCAATGTTAGCGACATTTTTGCCACACTCAACACTTGGCAGCAAAACCCGCCTATCTGGCTGCAAGTGCCTGCTGCGAGCAAGATGTATTTGTTAGTGCCGACTTTTGTACTCGTCTCGGCCGCTTTAGCTATCATCAAAATTTCGCCTCAGCCACAAAAATGGTCGCGTGCTGTTGTCGTGGCCATAGTTCTGGCTTTAACCATTCGCTACGTTTTGTGGCGATCGCTCGCTACTCTCAATTTAAGCGATCCTCTCAACGGTATCTTTAGTTTAGGATTGTTTTTTCTAGAAATGTTAATGGTTTTCACCACCAGCATTCAACTGTATTTAATGCTGAGAGTGAAAGACAGACGCCGAGAAGCCGATCGCATGGCCGTTGCAGTTGTAGAGGGAAACTTTGCCCCGTCCGTAGATATTTTGATTCCAACTTATAACGAACCTGCTTTTATTTTACGGCGCACTGTCATCGGCTGTCAAGCTTTAGATTATGCCAACAAAAAAGTATATTTGCTCGACGATACAAGGCGTCCTGAAATCAGATTGCTGGCAAAAGAACTGGGATGTCATTATATAACTAGACCCGATAATATTCACGCCAAAGCTGGAAACATCAATCACGCCACAGCCTTAACTAAGGGAGAACTAATTGTAGTTTTCGATGCAGATTTCATTCCAACTACCAACTTTTTAACCAGAACAGTTGGCTTTTTTCAAAATTCCGAAATTGGCCTTGTTCAAACACCCCAAAGTTTTTACAACCACGACCCCATCGCCCGCAATTTAGGTCTAGAAAACGTGCTCGCGCCGGAAGAAGAAGTATTTTATAGGCAAATTGAAATCATCAAAGATAGCGCCGATAGCGTGATTTGTTCCGGTACATCTTTTGTAGTCCGGCGCAGCGCCCTACAAACAGTGGGAGGCTTTGTCACTGATTCAGTCTGCGAAGATTATTTTACCGGAATTCGGCTGTCAGCAACTGGATATCGCTTAGTTTATTTAGATGAAAAATTGAGCGCTGGTTTGGCGGCTGAAAATATAGAAGCTCATCTAACTCAAAGGCTACGCTGGGCGCAAGGCACACTTCAGGCATTTTTTATTGATTCCAATCCTTTGACGATTCGCGGCCTCAGATTTGTACAAAGGTTGTCTCACCTAGAAGGATTGCTGCACTGGTTTACCAGTTTAACTAGGGTTTTGTTTCTGTTGATGCCTTTGGCTTATTCGTTTCTAGGGGTACTTCCTTTGCGGACAAATGCACGGGAATTGCTGTACTTTTTCTTGCCTTACTATTTGGTGCAAGTGACTGTGTTTTCTTGGCTAAACCGCAAATCGCGATCGGCTTTGCTGTCCGATGTTTACTCGTCCGTCCAGTGTATTCCTTTAGCAATCACGGTGGTGAGTGCGATGCTGAATCCCTTTGAGAAAGGGTTTAAGGTGACGCCGAAAGGAATTGCGAGCGATCGCTTTAGTTTTAACTGGAATTTGGGATTGCCTTTGATTGTCTTGTTCGCAGCTACAGCATTCAGTTTGTGGCATAATTTAAACATTCATTTACTTAAAAATGTTGGTAGTTTACAGGCCATATCAGAAAGTGCAGATTTGTTAAAAGGTGTGAGTTTGGGCTGGATTTGGAGCGCTTATAATCTGCTGATGCTGGGGATTGCGCTGCTGATTTTGGTGGATATTCCTAAGCCGGATATTTACGAATGGTTCAATTTGGGCCGGGTGGTGCAGTTGAAGGTGGGCGGTCAAAGTTTTTGGGGAATAACTACTGTAATTTCGGAAAGTGGTGCTGAAGTTGCTCTGACACAGCGGCCAACTTTTGCGGTGAAAAATCAAGGCAGAAAAGATGCTTTGATCGCAGGAGAAACTTTGCCAAAATATGCTGTTAGGGGAAGTTTTTCCCAGGGTACAATAGTCAAATCGAGTCGATCGCCAGTCCAGTCAATGCTTGAGTTGGGCACAGAGCATCGTTTTGCCAAAAATTTGATTGATTGCGACTCGGCGACTCTGGAAATTATGGAAGAGAAATGTTTTATTCCTGTGGCTAAGATTGAGTTGGTGAGCGATAAATCTCAGTTGGAGTCGGGTTTTCGGGATGCGGCGGCGTGCAGTTTTGCGGAATTTCCCACGGTGCGAATTGCGTTCGATCGCCTGAGTATTAGCCAACACCGTTGTTTGATCGAAATGTTATACTGTCGGCCTGGCCAGTGGAAGCGACAGGAGACTCCGGGAGAATGGCGATCGCTGTGGCTGTTGTTGAGAATTGCGTTTAAACCGAGGGCGGTTTTTGAGAGAAATCGGCCAGTTAGGGCGATCGGAGTTTCGCAAGTTTAGATCTAATTCCCTGTATACTTGCGTCTGTTTCCTAAAAGACGAGAAGACAGTGGCGGAGTCAATCTAAAATCGACTTACTGCTTCGGTTTTGGCGTCGGGGCGTAGGGCAGATTGGGGGTTTGTGGCGATGAAACTGGGGGATTTGGGCTGCGGCGGCCAGTCAGCCACCAAATACCTGCACCTACTAGGGCGATCGTAATTAACAGCGATAAAATGACAACCGGCGCTTTATTTTTTTGGGACATGACTTTAAAATATGAGATTTATGTCAATTTTATCTAGCAGAAATAATTCATTTACGCGATCGATCGCACCTATTTCACTTACCCGAGACTGAGGGCGAGATCCTCTCCTGTCCCAAAATCAGTATACTGGCGTATTTCCGGTTCATGGAATGCTAAAACAATATCTTGTTTAGGCACTCCCAATTCGACGAGTTGGTTGGCAATTCCGACTTCAGTACCGTCATGCTGAATCCAAATTTTTCCACCCTTGATATCAAGATGCAAAATACAGCCAAAACTGCGTTTATTTCCACGCCAACCAACATACAGCAATTGATAATGATCTTGCTCACTATCGAAAAGAGTTTGCACTTCATATTCTTGGGCGTTGTATTGTCTCGAAGCCCGCTCTCGCCGTTCTGAAAGTAGATGACGAATGTATTGCCGATATTGCTCTATAGCCATTGAACAATAACCTCCTGTTGTACATCATAAATTATCAGAACTTACCACTGAATATTATAACTTATATTCCGCACTCGCAAATAGTTTACAAACCAGATATCGGCACAAATTCATAACCGTAACTGGTGCGATTTCCCGGTTGAACAATTACTAATTGCACTGCTCGATTGCGATCGCCCGAAGGTAAAAATCGAATCGACCCCGATGCTCCTTTTGCCGAAAAATCCGATGCAGATAAAGCTTGTTGAATGCCTGCACGAGTTGGATTGCGCCCTAAACCGACAATTAATGCGATCGCCGCGTCGTAGGCTAAAGCTGTGCGCCAACTGACTTCTGCATTCCAAAGTTGTTTCGATGTTTGGGGAAAGTTTGACTGCGGATCTGCAAGAATGTGCCAAGGAACTGCCAACGCCATATCTGCTGCTGCTGCGCCACCGATTTGCAGTGTTTTAGCAGTATAAGCGTCGTCTCCTGCTAATAACGGCAGTCGTTTGGCGTTTACTTGGACTACTTGCAAAGCTTGGTCGAGGGTGGCTGAATTGGCTGCTAACATAATCACTTCGGCTCCCTGGGCGATCGCGCTTTTGACACTCTCGGTAGCATTGAAATTGCCCTTAGAAAAGTCAAATTCTGATACTACTTGTCCTCCATCTCCGTAAAGAGCAGTAGTGAATTCACTTTTCAAAGATTTGCTGTAACCGCTGGCAGAATTGAAAAATACAGCCGCTTTTTGCTTTTGCAATTTAGTCAGCATATAGCGGGAGAGAGCATTAGCCGCAAACCGATCGCTCGGGACTGTCCGAAATATATTACTCCCAACTCCAGAAAGCTGCACAGACGTACTTGTCGGAGAAATTGCGACTAATTGATTTTGCTGATAAATCTTACTGGCTGCTAGGGTTGTGTCAGAACTAAAATGCCCGATTACTCCTAAAATTTCCGAATTTTCTGCTAAAGCACTGGCAATTTGTGAGGCAATTTCTGGGTTGTTGTCATCGTTAGCAATTAGCACTTTTAATGGAGTACCGCTAATGCCACCGCTTTGGTTGATTTCATTTTGAGCTTGAGCCACGCCCCGCAGAATTTCTAGAGCACCATTTATATCGACGCCAATGGGAACCGCAGCGGCAATTGTGTAGGATTTTCGATCGCCGATGCGGGCGTTGTTGAGGTAAATTAGTGCTTCGGGATCGTTGCGATTGGTTTTCAGCGAAGCTTGTAAGTCCGAAATAGCTGCGTTGTAGTTGCTAGATGCGATCGCCTGTATTGCTGATTGTTTGGTTGTTGTTGCTTTCTCTGGAATTAATAGTTTTTTTCCAGCACTCAGACGCTGCTGAATCTGCTGCTCTGACTGCGGCGAATTCCCCGTCGGGGACTTGGATATCGTCGGATTTTCTGGCGATAAACCTCCGATATTAGTATCCTTGCGGCTTGTCAGCCACCAAATACCTGCACCTGCTAGCCCGATCGTAATTAGGAGCGATAATACGAGAACAGCAGTTTCGTTTTTTTGGGACATAACTGTACAATTTTAGATTTTATAAATTTTGTACTTTTCTTAATTTATTTTAGACTAACCGCCAGGCACTCCGCAGCATAAATAGGCTCACATCAGATGCCGGATATCAATCTTGCAGCAGTAGGGTGCGTTAGATAGCGTTATTCGATCGACAAATTAAGTATCTATGAGCTAACGCACCCTACCAGTATGCTGCCTCAAACACACCAAACACTCGCTACTTATAACGCTGTCTCGATTCTAAATCGACTAATCGCCAATCGATAACTTCTCCATCTTCATTCAAAAACACTTTGGCACCGCGTGGATATTCTTGTTCACCAATCAAATAGCTCGATGATAGCACAATTAAACTGGGTCTACCATTGGCATATCGCCACACAACAAACTGTGAACTACAAGGTAATCCCTCAACCAATCGATCCATATCTAGTGACTCAAAATACTCCAGCAATTCTCCTGTTTCATCAAAAGTGAGACGGCTACCTGACCTGTACAAAACTTCGTTGATTTGGTAATCTGAAGCAAGAGTCACATTCCACAACCGACCATTCTCATGGAGGTACAGTACCAAATCACCAGCACATGGAAGGTGATTCAAGATAGTTGTCGAGGACAGCCAGCAGAGTTGAAGCTGTCCAGAAGAGTAGAAAACAACACTGCGATTGCCAGCACAAGGAATGTCCTGAATGATGGTATCCTGGGCAAGTATGGCATCATAAACGGAACCGTCTGGAAAAAGCTCGGCATCTTCATCTATAAATTCTATATTGTTGACTATCATCTACGTTAAAATTGGCTTCATATCATAAAAACTTTGAAATCTTTTTTTCTTAATTATATCTTTATTTTTGGTGCTAAAACTGGACTGTAGGGATTGGTTAAGTATAAAGAGTTGGGGGGAAAGATTAAGCTTTTTTTAAGTTTAGCAAAATAACAGAAATCTTTTGTACTATGGGGTCAATTCTCCAATCTAAAATCTAAAATTGCCAAGCATTGCGAAGCGTTGCGCGGCAACCTCTAAAATCGATTGACGGTTTGTCACAGAAAAAGAGTCTTAAGCTCAAAGAAACTCACCAAAAAAAGTTCAGTATCTAATTAAGCTCCATCGATAACAAAGGCTAAGGTAACGTTTATGGCAAACTCAGTTTTAAATCAGCCAACCGCAGCAGGAGTGCAGTGGCAGCCAAAAGATATTGTCCGCGGCTTAGTGTGGAAAATTGCGATCGCCACCTGGCTATTAATGGCTGTAGGCAGTGCCACGCGGGTGATGAACGCGGGGCTCGCTTGCCCGGATTGGCCGCTGTGCTACGGTCAATTAATACCCGCAGCGCAAATGAATTTGCAGGTATTTCTGGAGTGGTTTCACCGTTTGGATGCGGCGGCGATCGGCTTAAGTGCGATCGGCCTTTTAGGACTATCTTTGTTTTACCGCACCCGCCTCCCAACATGGCTCCCGATTGCCAGCGCTGGGGCAGTATTTTTAATCGTTTTTCAAGGCGTATTGGGCGGCTTGACTGTGACACAACTGCTGAGATTTGACATCGTTACCGCTCACTTGGGAACGGCTTTATTGTTTTTCAGTGCCCTGCTAGTCATCGGTTTCATGCTGACTCCCTACGAAGCTACAGGCAATACGGGTAAATTAGCTTGGATAAGTTCGATCGCAGCATTATTAGTTTACCTGCAAAGTTTGTTAGGAGCATTAGTCGGCTCTAGATGGGCGCTGCACCAATGTTTTGGTTCCTCAGAATTGTGTTCGGTAATGAACAGCCACATCATCGGCGTAGTACCAGCTACCGCAGCCACTTTAGCAGTAGCAATCATGGCTTGGCGGCAGCCCGCACTAAGTGCAAACTTGCGAAAACTAGGGAATTGGGCTAGTGTTTGCCTGATTGCTCAATTAGTTTTGGGATTGGCAACTTTCCGGCTGCATCTTCAGGTAGAACCGCTGACAGTCGCCCACCAAGCCGTCGGCGCAGCTTTGCTTGGAACCTTGGTAGCGTTTAGTGTTTTAGCTTGGCGCGATCGGGTTTTATCAGCTTGAAATGGGCGGGTTGATTAATCGGCGGTTGAAACCGCTACTACACAAACAAAGTCCGCCTGCGCGGATTAAGAGGGGCGGGTTTATTAATCCTTTTACCTACAGCAAATATCTCTCGTAAAACCCGCCCCTACAGCCAAATCACAAATGACAACTAACAACTAACAATTAATAACCGATGCAAGAAGTTCTTACAAACAATAGCCCCCGCCTCCACGAAAACTTTTCGCAAGTGGTGAAAAGTTACTATCAACTCACAAAACCGAGAATTATTTTACTGCTGCTAATCACCACATCAGCAGGAATGTGGATGGCAGCCAAAGGAGAAGTCGATCCGCTATTGCTGGTATCAACTATCACCGGAGGCGCTTTAGCTTCCGCGTCGGCGAATACGATTAATTGTGTCTACGACAGCGACATCGACTATATCATGGAGCGCACCCGGTGGCGGCCGATTCCTTCCGGGCGTGTCAAGAAGCGGGATGCTTTGATTTTTGCGATCGCCCTAGCGACAATCTCCTTTACATTACTGACAGTAGTTGCCAACTTATTAGCAGCATTGCTAGCCATGTCGGGCATCGTTTTCTACGTCCTAATTTACACCCACTGGCTGAAGCGCCACAGCGTCCAAAACATCGTCATCGGCGGTGCAGCAGGAGCAATTCCGCCGTTAGTTGGCTGGGCTGCGGTGACGGGAGATTTGAGTTGGGGTGCGTGGATGTTGTTTGGGATAATCTTCCTATGGACACCGCCGCATTTTTGGGCATTAGCAATGATGATTCGCGACGAATACGAGGGAGTAGGCGTACCGATGTTGCCAGTAATTGAAGGCGACGAAGAGACAGCCCGCCAAATTTGGATTTACACGTTATTGATGCTTCCTGCAACTTTGCTGCTAGTGTATCCGCTGAATTTAGCCGGCCCGGTGTATGCTGGTACTGCGATTTTCCTGGGTGCTATTTTTGCCCAAAAAGCTTGGTTGCTGTTGCAGACTCCAGAAGATAAGAGCGTGGCGCGATCGCTCTTTAAATACTCTATTCTGTATCTGATGCTATTGTGCGCTGGAATCGTGGTTGACAGTTTGCCTGCGACTCATAACTTTACTACTGCTGTTGTCCAAAATGTGCACACTTTGATTAGTGCAGTTGTGATGTAGTAATCAGTTAAATTGCCATGATTAAAATGAAGCCCGCACCTTGCGGGTTTTGTTTATGGTAAAATAGCAATAGTCATTATCCCATCTGCGTGCATCTGCTTTAATCTGCGGTTAAATAAAGTCTGAATTATCTACCAATTCACTCGGTTCACCAGGATAAAAGCGATCGTCTAAAATCTCAGTCAACCTATAAGGACAACTCAAAGGGAAGGTTTGCTCTGGTAGTTCAGTTTCTCCCATTGCCAAGTCTCTGGCATTTTCATAAGATTCTTGCAGTGCATCATCAAGATAAGACTTGAGGCTTGGGTTATCTTTGAGTAGCCGTAACGTATCGCGACGCTGTATGCGAAGAGTTGCCAGCCAACTCCGACTACGATTTTGTGATTGATATTCCCATTTCAGCATATGCCCAATCAACACGCTCAAACGGTTACGAAGTTCCTGGCGTTGCTGCTTACCCAAAGATTCAATCTCCTCAATCAGGTTTGGTAGGTCGATTTGACTCCAATATTTGCTACGGAGTAATGTTGCTTGTTCCTGTGTCCAAGCGTAGAAATCAGTCTCGTAGAGGTTTAATATAGGCATCGGTTGCTTTGCCATTTTTGGGTTTGGTTCTAGCATATATATCAGGTAAATTAAACCAGAATATTTTGATTGTAAAACCATTTTCTTGATTTAGCTATTTTAAAAGCCTAATATTACTTATGCTTCTTTACCAAAGTTGCTAGACAAAGCTTCTAGACGCTTAGCCTCTGCTGCTTGATGGATCAAATCAGTTTCAATTTCTTTGGTGTTGGCATGATAGTAGGTGAGTGCAGCGTAGACTTCGGCGAGGGTAAGATGTCCGATGCGATCGCAAATATCTTCAGCATTCAATCCTCGCTTGTACCAGGTGACAATCCGGCGAACGGTAACGCCTTTACCGAGGATGTGGGGACATCCACCATGCAACCCGGGAGTGCGTGTAATGAGCGTACCAATATCAATAGATACTGCTGTGGTCATAAACTATGGAAATTTGAAGGGACTGATCTCTATAATTATAGTATAATTATAATTACGAAGATGTTACACAAGTATGATGTTGTTGCCTTGAACGAACAAATAATACCTGGTAGTGGTTTCAAACTCGCTACATACAATTAAGCTATCAAATTTGCCCGCAATACTATGATTGCCATCCCCTCTGGATTTAGCCCCGAAGAGTACCTTTCTATCGAACATGACAATACAGTCCGCCATGAATATCGGCGCGGTTTAGTCTACGCAATGGCGGGAGGTAGCGACGATCATAGCCGTCTCGCGATTAATTTTTTAACAGCTATTAATTTTCACCTGCGTGATGGGGACTGTCAGTTTTTTTCCGGTGACGTGAAGGTGAATTATGCGGATGCGTTTTTCTATTATCCCGATGCCTTTGTGACGTGCGATCCGCGCGATAAGAGCGATCGCTATGTGAAGCGCTATCCTAAGTTGATTGCGGAGGTACTTTCACCTTCGACTAAAAAGTTCGATCGCACTGATAAGTTTGAGGATTATCGACAGTTAGAATCCTTGGAAGAGTATGTTTTAATCTCGCAGGATGAGATGCAAGTTGAGTGTCACCGTCGGGTGAAAGATGAGACTGGGGAAGGGTGGGAAACGGTGGTTTATGGTGCAGGCGATTTAGTGATGTTACAGAGTATTGAGCTTGAAATGGCGATCGTAGAATTATATCGCGGTGTGAGTTTGGGGCGGTAACGGTTTGCGGTGGTGGAACGCGATATAACTATTTTGAAAGTTTTGAAGAAATATGCTAAATATAAAATCAAAAGTGGAGGAAAGTTTTGATGACTGGGAACACCGTGAAAGTAGATATCTCATTTCAATCACTGCTGGAAGCTATTTCGTCACTGGGAATTGCTGAAAGATACAAGATATGGGAATTTTTGGAAGCTGAATTATTCGCGAGTGAGGACGATTCTCCAGAAGACATTGCCGAAATTGAAGCTGCCCGTGCTGACTACAAAGCTGGAGACTACACAACTTTCGATCGATACATGGCACAACGGGCAAATAAATCGACATGACTTACACCATCCTTGATGAACCTTTAAAGACAGTGACAGTTAATTTTAAAATCTTAACTATACTCATAATAGATGAGAACCATAGAGAGGCGAACTGGTTATGAACTGGAAAGCACACATTCACTCAAATCCTAAAATTCTGCTTGGCAAGCCTGTAATTAAGGGGACACGAATATCCGTGGAGTTCGTTTTAGGGCTATTTTCAGAAGGTTGGACTGAGCAACAAGTTCTAGAAAACTACCCAACGCTTAATCCTGAATCTATCCAAGCAGTGTTTGCTTTCGCTGCGGAATGCCTCAAAGAAGATGTATTTTACACACCTTTACTCTTTGCTGAGGCAAGTTAATGCGGTTTCTGGCAAATGAAAACTTTCCACTACAGAGTTTACGAATTCTACGACAAGCGGATCAGAAAGTCGCTTCTGTTACCGAGGATTCTCCAGGTATTGAGGATGCCGAGGTTTTGGCTCGTGCGGCGGATGAGCAACGGGTGATTTTGACCTTCGATCGCGATTACGGCGAACTCATTTATCGTTTGCGGCTGCGATCGCCAAGAGGTGTCATTTATTTGCGGTTTCGTCCTCACACGCCGGAAGAACCAGCATCAATACTGTTAAATTTATTACAGACCGAAGAATTGCAATTTGAGGAACGGTTTACGGTGGTGGAGCGCGATCAAATTCGTCAACGCCCCCTACCGTAGTTATTGCCGAAGCAAGTAGTTGTGTCCATCTTTTGCAGGCTTTGGATGGCGATATTTCAGAGTATTGAGCTTGAAGTGGAGATCGCAGAATTATATCGCGGTGTGAGTTTGGGGCGATAAATCAAGTAAGCTAGAGAGACAGGTTTTAAAATGGAAGCTACAGAGGAATCGGGAGTATGAGGAGATATGCAAATTGTTTGGACAAAACACGCCCAGGAACGTCAGCTACAATGGGAGGAGCGATTGAAAATTACCAGGGAAGAGGTTGAAGCGGCTGTCACCAATCCTCAACAGATTATAGTGGAAGATGATGTCTTGGTGGCTCAAATCAAACGAGGTAACGGTCTTCTTAGAGTACCCTTTGTTGAAATTGGCAAAACCAGACGAATCTTAACTCTGTACTGGACAAATCAAGTTAAGCGATATTGGCAGGAGAATCCCAATGAAAGTTAAATACGATGCAGAAGCAGACATTCTGATTTTTATCTTCCGTGATGCGTTTCCAACCAATGCTATCTCTGAACCTGGAGGCGTGATTGTCAGTTATGACGAAACTGACGAACCTGTTACTATCGAATTTCTCAATGCCTCCAAACGTCAACTGTTTAATCCTCAAGAGCTCATACTAACGATCGCAACGTAGTTGATGCGCTCGATCGAGGTGGCACGGCAATATAGTCAGCTTAATAAGTGAGGATACTATAATGACGTTACACGAATATGATGTTGTTGCCTTGACCGCAGAAATTCAGGCCATCCATAAAGAAACCTCTGGGCCGATTTTGCTCCGGGCCGGACAAGTTGGCACGATTCTGATGAGCTTTGACGATCGCGCTTATCTAGTAGATTTTGCCGATGCTCAAGGCAATACCTATGCAATGGAAACCGTTCCCTCAGAAAAACTCATGGAACTCGTTTATGAGCCACTTCCTACCTACGCCTAACCTGCAAATAATACTTTAGAGAGTATTGAGTTGGAAGTGGCGATCGCAGAACTATATCGCGGTGTGAGTTTGGGGCGATAAATGCAGTAAGCTAGAGACAAAGGTTTTAAACAAAATCATGACTGAACTCCTTCAACAGGCGATCGCCCAAATCCAAAAACTCCCACCTGATCGGCAAGATGCGATCGCGGCTCGGTTTTTGGCAGAGTTGCAGGACGAGCAAAAATGGGAAACTCGTTTTGCTGACACGACAGACGATCAATGGGATCAGATGGCTGCAATGGTACGTCAAGAGATTGCGGGAGGAGAAACGGTTCCACTTGATGAGATTTTCCCAACACAAAAATGAAATCAAGTGTTACAAAGTCATTTCGCACGCGGCTAGAGAGTCTTCCTGCATCAGTTCAGGAACAAGCCGATAAAGCTTATGCCCTTTGGCAGGATGATCCTTATCATCCAAGTCTTCAGTTCAAGCGAGTCAGTCAGAAGCAACCGATTTATTCTGCTCGTGTCAGTATCAATTATCGTGTTTTAGGTTTACTGGAAGCCGATCGTATTTACTGGTACTGGATTGGTGCACACGACGAGTACGATGAATTGCTGAAACGGATGTAGTTTAAGGCGATCGAATTCGTCAACCCCCGCTACCGTAAATGGCGATCGCAGAATTATATCGCGGTGTGAGTTTGGGGCGATAAATCAAGTAAGCTAGA
>ENA-OFDP01000456-OFDP01000456.1-metagenomes-genome-assembly--contig:-NODE-456-length-18480-cov-4.065183_pt1 | contig 18480 bp, 19 predicted proteins | sample MGYA00153389_OFDP01 | MGnify analysis MGYA00153389 | reverse complement strand
TTTACAACCCGATTGCCAAGGGCGGCGAAGAAGGCTTGCGCATCATGCAAGACCGCCTGACCCACTGGGTTGGCGTCGGCGCACAGGCGTCCCCGACTGTCGAGCGCCTGATCAAGCAAGGCGCAACAGCTGCCGCCAAGGCCGCTTAATTTCAAAACATGGCGCTCGACTTGAAGCCGTCTGCTTTGCCAGACGATGCCATAGAAGTTGGGCGCATTTTGGATGCGTGGGGTGTCAAGGGATGGCTTAAAATCTTGCCCCACAGTACCGATCCTGAGGCCTTATTCTCGGCCAAACAGTGGTTTTTGCAGTTACCTGACGCCAAGTTTCGCCCCGGCTTCAATGCTTTCACGGGCACCGTAATCCTCACGGTAGACGAAGCAAAAACCCATTCGGATTCTGTCGTTGCAAAGATTGAAGGGCTGGACGATCGCAATGACGCTGAGGCTCTGCGCGGTTGCCGCATTTTGTTGCCGCGTAGCGCTTTTCCAGAAGCATCCAAAGATGAGTATTACTGGGTTGACCTGATTGGCCTGAATGTGGTCAATCGAGAAGGCATCGCTTTGGGCTGCGTGCGCGATTTGATGGCTACGGGGCCCAATTCAGTGCTTTGCGTTGAATACCAAATTGAGCAACTTGACGGAAGCAGCAACGCTGAAGAACGGATGATTCCGTTTGTGTCGGCTTATGTTGATTCGGTTGATGTTGCGGGCAAGCTGATCACGGTTGACTGGCAGCCTGATTACTGAACTGGCCAGCATTGACAACTCACTGGCTCATTCATGCGCTTTGATGTCATCACTCTCTTCCCGGACCTCTTATCACCGTTTTTAATCAACGGTGTCTGCAGGCGCGCCTATGAATCCGGCCTGGTCGATGTCAAGTTGTGGAATCCGCGCGATTTCGCTGACGGCAATTACAGACGGGTTGACGACAGACCTTTCGGTGGCGGCCCCGGTATGGTGATGCTGGCCGAGCCGCTGGCGCTTTGCCTGGCGGCCATCCACACCGAACGGGGCTCTGACAGTATCCCGGTGGTGCTGTTTTCGCCTGTCGGCAAGACCTTAACCCACGAAGGCGTTGAACATTGGTCGGCCAGTCAAGGTGCTGTATTGATTTGTGGCCGTTATGAAGGCATAGACCAGCGTTTTATCGACAAACACGTCACGCACCAGATCAGCCTGGGGGACTTTGTGTTGTCAGGCGGTGAGATTGCTGCGATGGCCTTGCTCGACGCGGTGGCCCGGCTGCAACCTGGTGTGCTCAATGACGAGGGAAGCCACCAATTGGACAGCTTTAACCCTGCGCTGGATGGCCTGCTGGATTGCCAGCATTACACCCGGCCAGAAGACTGGCAAGGGCTAGCCGTACCTGATGTCCTGATGTCGGGCAACCACGCAAACATTCAGCGCTGGCGGCGCGAGCAGCGGCTGGCGTTAACCCAGCAGCAGCGGCCAGAGCTGGTTGAAAAAGCTCGCGCAGGTGGGCAGCTCACTGCCAAAGACGAAGCTTTTTTAGCAACTTGGGTTAAAAAGGCCAACCAGAGCCTCTAATTGCTATAATCAAAGGCTTTTCGATCCTCTGGCGGCCACTGCAACTGAAGTTAAACAACTCAGACTTGCGGTCTTTAGCGTAGCGCGTGAATGAACGAAAAAGTATTTTTGGAACTGTCATGAATCTGATTCAAACCCTTGAGCAAGAAGAAATTGCTCGCCTGAACAAAACCATCCCTGTTTACGCACCTGGCGACACCGTCATCGTTAGCGTCAATGTGGTTGAAGGCACCCGCAAACGTATGCAGGCTTTTGAAGGTGTTGTGATTGCCAAGCGCAATCGCGGCCTGAACTCCAGCTTCATCGTTCGCAAAATCTCCAATGGTGAAGGTGTCGAGCGTACCTTCCAGGTCTACAGCCCGTTGATCGCCAAGATCGAAGTCAAGCGCCGTGGTGATGTGCGCCGCGCCAAGTTGTACTACCTGCGTAGCCGCAGCGGCAAGTCGGCACGTATCAAGGAAAAGTTGGGTGTCAAGGCAGCGTAATTGCTCCTCGTTTTAAAGAGGCCACTCTGTTGAGTGGCTTTTTTTATGGGAATAGTTGATGCAATTCAGTAAGCCACTTCCACAGTTTGATCCTCGCAGCATTCCTGTGCAGGGCATCGACGACCACCTCGAAGGCGTGACGCCCGACCGCCTGAAGCCTGAATCGCTCAGGCGGCGGTTTGCCAATCCACCCATTTGGACGCCCGAGCACAGCGTTGAAAAAAAGTTTGAAAATCGCGAACCCGCTGCAGCTGCTGTGTTGATACCGCTGGTGATGCGTGATGAGCTTATGCTGCTGCTCACGCAGCGCACCAGTAATTTGTCAACGCATTCAGGTCAGATCGCTCTGCCCGGTGGACGCACCGATGCAACCGACGTTGATGCGTCTGACACCGCTCTTCGCGAGGCGATGGAAGAAGTGGGTTTGCCGCGCAGCCACGTTGAGGTGCTGGGCACTTTGCCAATTTATGTGACGGGTTCTGCCTACAGCGTCACGCCAGTGGTGGCGCTGGTGACGCCTGGCTTTGTGCTGCAACCCAACCCGGGCGAAGTGGCCGATGTCTTTGAGGTGCCGCTTGCTTACCTGATGAACCCTGCCAATCACCGCCGTCACGCGGTCGAGTTTGACGGCATCACGCGCGAATGGCTGTCTATGCCTTATCTGGACACCTCGGTTCTTCAAGAAAATGGGCGCATGCCCGAGCGTTTCATCTGGGGCGCAACCGCTGGCATGTTGCGCAATCTGTATCGGTTTTTATCGGCCTGATGGTTAAAACCGGACTGACAGTTATCATTTGGCATGAGCTTTTTTGCCGTACTGTTTGCTTTGCTGATTGAACAAGCTCGCCCGCTGACGCGCGGCAACTGGATTCACGCGACTTTCCGGTCTTGGGCGCGCTGGACCAGCCGCAACCTGGATGCTGGCAAGCCGCAACACGGTTGGATAGCGTGGTCGGTCGCGGCATTTTTGCCCAGCCTTGCCACATTGCTCATTCATTGGGCGCTATGGTATGCGCACCCGCTTCTGGCCTTTGGCTGGAGTGTGATTATTTTGTATGTAACGCTGGGCTTTCGCCAGTTCAGCCATTACTTTACCGACATACGCGACGCGCTCGACGATGGCGATGAAGACACTGCGCGAGAGCTGTTAGCCCAGTGGCGGCAGGTGGACGCCAACGAGTTGCCGCGCAGTGAAATTGTTCGCCATGTGATTGAGTACTCAGTGCTGGCCGCGCACCGCCATGTGTTTGGCGTGCTGGGTTGGTTTTCAGTGCTGGCAGCGCTGGGCTTGGGGCCAGCGGGTGCGGTGCTGTACCGAATGAGCGAGTTTGTAGCCCGCTACTGGAGATTTAAAGCCAAATCACTGCAAGCAGGCGAGGGCGCCAGCCCAGCCTTGCAGGCCGCTGCCAATGCCGCTTGGGGGGTGATTGACTACGTACCCTCCCGCGTTACGGCACTCGGTTTTGCAGTGGTCGGCAGTTTTGAAGACGCGATTGATGCCTGGCGCAACTACTCGCAGCGTATTTTAAGAGGGCAAGAACTGACGCTTGAGCATCGCAATGACGGAATCATTTTGGCGGCTACATCTGGTGCAGTCAATGTTCGATTGGGCGGTGCAGCACTGCAAACCAGATTTGATCCCAATGCATCAGCTGGCTTTTTGGCAGCCAACGCAAGCACTCTGGACACCGCTACGCAGGCCACGCCCGGACGTGAACCGGAAGTGGCTCACTTGCGCAGCATCGTCGGGCTGGTGTGGCGTTCAGTCGTGCTGTGGATGGTGCTGCTGGCTCTTTTGACGCTGGCCAGATTGCTGGGCTAGTATCGCGTCTGCGACAACTCTGCAAATAATTCGCTATACAAACGATAGCGATTAGCACTTATATTTATTGGGCTAGAGCCTGATTTAATCGCTGAAATCACGCCACACCCGGGTTCATGGAGGTGAGTGCAGTTGTAAAACTTGCAGTCTTGCGAATGGGCCTTAAAGTCAGGCATCAGCTGCGCCAGGTGCATTGGCTCAATGTGATGCAGGCCAAATTCCTGAAATCCAGGCGAATCAATCAAAGCTGTGGTGCGCGCCGCATCAATCCAGTACAACGTGGTGCTGGTCGTGGTGTGTTTGCCTGAATTCAGGGCTTGTGAAATTTCTGCCGTGAGTACTTTGGCTGCGGGAATGAGCAAATTGGTCAAACTGCTTTTGCCTGAACCTGACGGGCCCAGTACCAGTGTTTTTTTACCCCTCAGCAAGGCCATCAGCTCGTCTGTTTGTGCGGCATTCTGACATGCGTCTGTTTTTGGTTTGATGGCCAGCGGCAGCATTTGGTAACCCATGGCGCGGTAAGGGCCCAGCTTGGTCCAGGCCCTGCCAAATGGCTCGGTCAGATCGCTTTTATTCAAAGCAATGACGGGCTTGATGCCCGCAGCCTCGGCGGCTATCAAGGCCCTGGTCAATTGACTTTCTGAAAACTCGGGCTCGGCCGCAATCAGTATCAAAATTTGATCCAGGTTTGCCGCAAATGACTTGGTGCGCAGCTCGTCTTGCCTGTAAAACACGTTGCTGCGCTCATCGATTTTTTCAATCGTGCCCTCGTCTTCACTCGGTAACCAGCGCACGTGATCCCCGACCAGCGCTTGGCCCTTTTTGCCGCGTGGGTGGCAAATGACGCGCTGGCCTTCGGTGGTTTCAACCAGTACATGTCGCCCAAAACCAGCGACGACCAAGCCCTGCTGGGTACCCGCTGCTGGCGTGTTGCCGGGGCGCTGGTATTTGCTCAAACAAGAAGCCTCATTGGCTGAACAGCGCGTCAACTTTTGACGCGCAGAAAAAGTCGCTGACTGAAATTCCGTTCACATCATGGGTGTTAAAGCGGACGCTGCATTTGCTGTAACTGACAGCCAGTTCAGGGTGGTGGTCTTCAGCATTGGCGATAAAGGCCAATGCATTCACAAAGCCAATCGTCTCAAAATAATTTTTAAATGTGTAGGTTTTCTCCAGTGCGCCATCAATCAGCCGCCAGCCCAGCGCCTGCTCGCCATTGAGTTTGCTCAACTGCGTCACTATTTCTGTCGCGCTCAGGGCTTTGCGATGCGTATGTTTTGTGTTGCTCATGCGGATGCTCCTTCAGTTGCCACGCGCATTGACGTCATGCGGGACAAGCGCTCAGACGCAGGCGGGTGTGAATAATAAAATTTTACAAACACCGGGTCAGGTGTCAGTGTGCTGGCGTTGTCCTTGTACAACTTAAGCAAGGCGGTAGCCAAATCTTTGCCATCGGTTTGCGCCGCTGCATAAGCATCAGCTTCAAACTCATGTTTGCGCGAGAACTGCGCGAAAATGGGTGAAATAAAAAAGCTGAACAGTGGCACCACCAGCATGAACAGCAGCAGCGCCAATGCATCGTTGCCTCCGTTCAGATTTGGTCTGACACCCAGCCCGGTATAAAACCAGACCTGTGACGACAACCAGCCCAGCAGTGCAAAACCAACCAGGCTCATGGCAAACATGCCGACAATGCGTTTGATGATATGTTTGTGTTTGAAATGCCCCAGCTCATGCGCCAGCACGGCATCCACTTCGGCCGGGCTGAGCTGCTTGAGAAGCGTGTCGTAAAACACCACCCGCTTGGCTGCCCCAAAGCCGGTGAAGTAAGCATTTGCGTGGGCTGAACGCTTGCTGCCGTCCATCACAAACAAGCCTTTGGCTGCAAAGCCGCAGCGTTGCATCAATGCTGTGACGCGCGCTTTTAGCGTTTCGTCATCCAGCGGTTTGAATTTGTTGAACAGCGGCGCAATTACGGTCGGGTACAGGACCAAAATCAGCAAATTGAAACCCATCCATGCAATCCACGCCCACAACCACCACAAGCTTCCGCTGCTTGCCATCAACCACAAGATCAACGCAATAATGGGCAGGCCAATGACAGCGCCTACAGCCAAGCCTTTGACCATGTCAGCCAGCCACAACTTGAATGTCATTTTGTTAAAGCCAAAACGCTCTTCAATTTTGAAGATGCTGTACAGCGTGAAGGGCAGGTCCAGCACGCCGCTGATGATGGCAAATGCAGCGATCAGCGCCAGTTGCGGCACAAGACTGCCGTAGCTGGCCAAACCTGCTTGGTTGATAGCTTGATTCAACGCGTCAATGCCGCCTAGCAGCGTCCAGCCCAACAGCAGCAAAGCGCCAAAAGCCATCTCCAGCAGTCCAAAGCGCGCTTTGGTGATGGTGTAATCGGCTGCCTTTTGATGTGATGCAAGTGAGATGGTTGCGGCAAACGCAGCAGGCACGACATTGCGATTTTTTGCCACATGGCGAATTTGCCGTGACGCCAGATAGAACCGAACCAGCAAGCCGACGACCAGTGTGGCGGCAAACACCAAAGTAAAAACCAAAGAATAATTTTGCATGCCTGGCAGTTTAGGCCATCAGCGAGAATCTCAACATGACTGAACCTGATACCCAACTTAAAAAATCTGACCAAAACCTGGTCTGGCTGGACTGCGAAATGACCGGGCTCGACCCTGAAAAAGAGCGCTTGATCGAGATCGCCATCATCGTCACCGGTCCCCAGCTTGTGCCTCGTATTGAAGGCCCGGTGCTGGTGATTCATCAGCCGGATGAAATTTTGGACCAGATGGACAAATGGAACAAAGGCACGCACGGTAAAAGCGGGCTGATCGACAAGGTTAAGGCCTCTACGGTTGCCGAGGCTGATGCAGAAGCTCAAATCCTCTCGTTTATTGCCCAATATGTTCCCAAAAGCGTGTCCCCCTTGTGCGGCAACACCATCAGTCAGGACAGACGCTTTTTGGTCAAGTACATGCCCAGGCTGGAGGCATATCTGCATTACCGAAATATCGACGTCAGCACCTTCAAGGAACTTGCCAAACGCTGGCGGCCCGAGGTTTACAACGCGTTCAAAAAGCAGCAAAAACACACCGCGCTGGCCGATGTGCATGAGTCTATTGATGAGCTAGAGCATTACCGGGAGCATTTTTTGAAGTGAATCTGGCGTCAAAACTGCCTCAATTGCCAAAAAACTCCAACAGGTCTTTTCTGGCAATTTTAAAGCATCGTTTGCGGCTACAGACCAATAAATACGGGCGTAAAAAGCTCCTGAATTAATAGCGATTGATGCCCGAGTCCAGCTGCTAAACTTAACCTGCTGTTAACGCAATTCCCTTGAATTCACCCGACTTGACAGATTCGGCAATCCGCTTCTGCCACTCCGCTGGCCCAGTGATATGCGCACTGGTGCCGCCTGAATCAACCGCCACCGTCACGGGCATGTCGACCACGTCAAACTCATAAATCGCTTCCATACCGAGGTCTGCAAAGCCTACGACTTTGGCGTGTTTGATGGCCTTGGAGACCAGGTACGCGGCACCGCCGACGGCCATCAGATAAGCGCTTTTATGCTTTTTTATTGCTTCGATGCCGACTGGGCCGCGCTCGGCCTTGCCGATCATGCTGATCAGGCCAGTTTGGGCCAGCATCATTTCGGTAAAGCCATCCATGCGAGTTGCCGTGGTGGGGCCTGCCGGGCCAACGGCTTCGCCTTTGATCGGGTCAACCGGGCCGACGTAATAAATGACACGATTGGTAAAGTCAACGGGCAGCTTTTCGCCAGAAGCCAGCATGGTTTGAATGCGCTTGTGGGCTGCGTCGCGGCCGGTCAGCATTTTGCCGCTCAGCAGCAACGTGTCGCCCGGCTTCCAGCTCGCTACTTCTGCTTTGGTCAGCGTATTGAGGTTCACGGCTTTGCTTTTGACGTAGTCGGGTGTCCAGTTCACATCAGGCCAGGTGTCAAGGGCAGGCGGTGTCAGGTAAACCGGGCCGCTGCCGTCCATCACAAAATGCGCGTGGCGCGTGGCAGCGCAGTTGGGGATCATGGCTACCGGTTTGCCAGCAGCGTGGGTTGGGTACATCTTGATTTTGACGTCGAGCACTGTCGTCAAGCCGCCCAGGCCTTGCGCGCCTATGCCCAGCGCGTTGACTTTTTCATACAGCTCAATGCGCAAGGCTTCAACCTTGGTCAGCATTGCGCCTGATTTGGCTTTGGCCTGTAGCTCGTACATGTCCAGGTCTTCCATCAGACTTTCCTTGGCAATCAGCATGGCTTTTTCAGCTGTGCCGCCAATGCCAATGCCCAGCATGCCGGGTGGGCACCAGCCTGCGCCCATGGTGGGCACGGTTTTAAGCACCCAGTCAACAATGCTGTCCCCAGGGTTGAGCATGGCCAGCTTGCTTTTGTTTTCGCTGCCGCCACCTTTGGCTGCCACGGTAACTTCAACGGTGTTGCCTGTGACCAGCTCGGTGAAGATCACGGCGGGTGTGTTGTCTTTTGTATTTTTGCGGTCGAATTGCGGGTCAGCGACGACCGATGCACGCAGCGTGTTGTCGGGGTGGTTGTAGCCACGGCGCACGCCTTCATTGACAGCATCATCAACACTTCCCTTAAAGCCGTCCCAGCGCACATCCATGCCAATTTTTAAAAACACATTGACGATGCCGGTGTCCTGGCAGATCGGGCGTTGACCGGTTGCGCTCATTCGGCTGTTGGTCAAAATCTGCGCAATTGCGTCTTTGGCTGCCGGGCTTTGCTCGGCTTCATACGCACGCGCCAGGTGGGCAATGTAGTCGGCCGGGTGGTAGTAGCTGATGTATTGCAGCGCGGCAGCTATGGATTCAATCAGGTCGGCTTGTTTGATGATGGTCATAAGGCTTGTTTTGTGGGATAAGTTGTGTTGATTCAGCCGACTATTTTGACAGGTCAAAACCGATGACTACACGCATTGAACACGACACCTTGGGTCCCATAGAGGTGCCCGCAGACAACCTGTGGGGTGCGCAAACCCAGCGTTCCCTGCAAAACTTTGATATTTCATGCGAGTTGATGCCGCTTGAAATTATCCGGGCACTGGCGCAAATCAAGCGTTCTTCCAGCGTCGTTAACCACACGCTGGGTTTGCAAAGTGAAGCGATTACGAACGCCATCGTGGCTGCAGCTGATGAAGTTATTGGTGGGCAACATCCAGACGAATTTCCGCTGGTGGTGTGGCAGACCGGCTCGGGTACGCAAACCAACATGAATATCAATGAAGTTCTGGCCAATCGGGCCAGTCAGCTGATGGGTGGGAAGCGCGGGGAGGGGCGGTTGGTACATCCAAATGATGATGTGAATCGCAGCCAGTCATCAAACGATGTGTTCCCCACGGCCATGCATATTGCAGCTGTCGTAGGCATCACTGACATGCTGTTGCCTTCTATTGAAAAACTGCGCACAACACTGGCGCACAAGTCAAAAGACTTTGGCAGTATCGTCAAGATTGGCCGCACCCATTTGCAAGACGCCACACCGCTCACGCTGGGGCAGGAATTTTCAGGTTACGTGGCGCAATTGGAGCACGGTGAAAAGCACATTCATGCGGCGCTTCCCCACTTGTACGAACTGGCGCTTGGCGGTACGGCTGTGGGTACGGGACTCAACGCGCCCAAGGGCTATGCCGTAGCAGTGGCGGCTGAATTGGCTGATTTAACGGCGCTGCCTTTCATCACCGCCCCCAATAAATTTGAGGCTTTGGCATCATGCGACGCGCTGGTACATGCCCACGGCGCGCTGAAAACACTGGCCGCCAGCTTGATGAAAATCGCCAATGACGTGCGCTGGCTGGCTAGTGGCCCGCGCAGCGGCATTGGCGAATTAAGCATTCCTGAAAACGAACCCGGCTCCTCCATCATGCCCGGCAAGGTCAATCCGACGCAATGCGAAGCGATGACAATGCTGTGTGCACAGGTGTTTGGCAACGACGTTGCTATCAATTTCGCAGGCGCGTCTGGCAACTTCGAGCTTAATGTTTTCAGGCCCATGATTGCGAATAACTTTTTACAAAGTGTGCGTTTGCTGGCCGATGGCGTGAGAAGTTTCAATGACCACTGCGCTGTTGGGATTGAGCCTAACCGCGAACGCATTGCCGAACTCGTCGGCGCATCGCTGATGCTGGTTACAGCGTTGAATCCGCACATCGGTTACGACAAAGCTGCGTTTATTGCGAAGAAAGCACACAAAGAAGGCAGCAGCCTGCGCGACGCAGCGCTCGCATCAGGCCATGTAACGGGTGAGCAGTTTGATGCATGGGTCATCCCGGCACGGATGACCCATCCATGAGAGTCAATGCTTTTGCGCAGCACTTCCCGACATCACCTTGTCGGTGTAGGCAATAGCCAGCGCCGACAGTAAAAAGGCAATATGAATCACGGTTTGCGCAATCAATACCCGGTCGGTGTAATTGTCGGCATTGATAAAGGTTTTCAGCAAATGAATCGAGCTGATGCCAATGATGGCCGTGGCCAGTTTGACTTTGAGCACGCTTGCATTCACGTGGCTAAGCCACTCGGGCTGGTCGGGGTGGCCGTCCAGGTCCATTCGGCTCACGAAGGTTGCGTAACCGCCAACGATCACCATGATCAGCAGATTGGAGATCATCACCACATCAATCAGTGCCAGCACAACCAGCATGATGATGGTTTCATTCAGCGTCGTCAGAGGAACGCTGGTCTTGTAGCCGATACTGCTGACCAGAGCCTGCAAATCGGGCACGCTGCCGAAAGCTGCAGCAACCAGATGCTTGAGTTCGACCATGAAATGAACCACATACACAGCTTGCGCGGCTATCAGGCCAATGTAGAGCGGCAACTGCAACCAGCGGCTGGCAAATATAAAGCTTGCCAATGGGTTCAGGCGGGAGGTTTTCGCTGGGGTGGGTTCGTTCATGGTGGTCAAGTTTAACGGGTTGACTTTTCTGTAAGATTCACACCAGTCAGTCGCTTGTAAGAGCCGTACAGGACAGTACTTGAATCAAAGATTCTCAGGAGACAAAAATGAGCCCAAACAACACACACATTCAGTCCATGCTGGTTGAAGACCGCGTCTTTGCGCCCAGCGATGCAATTGTCAAGGCGGCGCGTGTCTCTGGCATGGACGGCTACAACGCCTTGTGTCTTGAAGCTGAAAACGATTTTGAAGGCTTCTGGGCCAGGCTGGCACGCGAGAATCTGAGCTGGAAAAAACCATTTACTGAAGTGCTCAACGAATCAAAAGCGCCGTTTTACACATGGTTTGCCGACGGCCAACTCAACGCGTCATACAACTGCCTCGACCGCCATTTAGGCACGCCGACCGAGCATAAAAAGGCGATTATTTTTGAGGGTGATGACGGCACTGTCGTCAACGTCACCTACAAGGATTTGCACGCCAGGGTGAACCAGTTTGCCAGTGCACTAAAAGCAATGGGCATCAAAAAAGGCGACCGGGTTGTGATCTACATGCCTATGACGGTTGAGGGCGTGGTCGCCATGCAAGCTTGCGCCCGCATTGGCGCTACCCACTCCGTGGTGTTTGGCGGCTTTTCAGCCAAAAGCCTGCAAGAACGCATCATGGACGCCGGTGCAGTCGCTGTCATTACCGCCAATTACCAGTTGCGCGGCGGCAAAGAGTTGCCGCTAAAAGCCATCGTGGACGAGGGCCTGGATATGGGCGGCTGCGAGTCGATTAAAAACGTCATCGTGTATCAGCGTACCGCTACCGAATGCAACATGGTGGCTGGGCGCGACAGCCTGATGCATGAGGTTTCCGCGAAGGCAGCGCCTGAATGCGCGCCTGAATTTGTAGGCGCAGAGCACCCGCTGTTTGTGTTGTACACATCGGGTTCCACCGGCAAGCCAAAAGGCGTGCAGCACAGCACAGGCGGCTATTTGCTGTGGGCCAAACTGACGATGGACTGGACGTTTGATTTGCAGGCGTCTGATGTATTTTGGTGCACCGCCGACATTGGCTGGATAACCGGCCACACCTACGTTGCGTACGGCCCACTGGCAGCAGGTGCGACGCAGGTGATTTTTGAAGGCATTCCGACATTCCCGAATGCCGGGCGGTTTTGGCAAATGATCGAGCGCCACAAGGTGTCGATTTTCTACACCGCGCCAACGGCCATCCGCTCACTGATCAAAGCTGCTGAAGCCGATGAAAAGGTACACCCCGACCGGTCTGACTTAAGCAGCCTGCGCATTCTGGGCTCGGTGGGTGAACCGATCAACCCCGAAGCCTGGATGTGGTACTACAAAAATGTGGGCAAAGAGCGCTGCCCTGTGCTGGACACCTTCTGGCAAACCGAAACGGGCGGCCACATGATCACGCCACTGCCCGGTGCAACGCCATTGGTGCCTGGAAGCTGCACATTGCCACTGCCCGGCATCATGGCCGCAATTGTTGATGAAACTGGTAACGAGTTGCCCAACGGTGCAGGGGGCATGCTGGTCGTCAAACGGCCATGGCCGTCGATGATTCGCACCATTTGGGGTGACCCGGAGCGGTTCAAAAAAGCCTACTTCCCGTCAGAAATGGGTGGCACGATTTATTTGGCCGGCGATGGCGCGGTTCGCAATGTCGACAATGGTTACTTTCGCATCACGGGACGGATTGACGATGTGCTGAATGTGTCTGGCCACCGTATGGGCACGATGGAAATTGAATCAGCCTTGGTAGCGCACACCGCGTTGGTCGCTGAAGCTGCTGTTGTTGGCCGCCCGGATGATTTAACGGGCGAGGCAATCGTGGCGTTTGTGGTGCTCAAGCGCTCACGCCCAACGGGCGAAGAAGCCAAGGCGATTGCCAAAGAATTGCGCGATTGGGTGGGCAAGCAAATCGGCCCGATTGCCAAACCCAAAGACATTCGCTTTGGAGACAACTTGCCGAAAACCCGAAGCGGCAAAATCATGCGCCGTTTGCTGCGCGGTATTGCGAAGGGCGAGGCCATTACGCAAGACACGTCGACGCTTGAAAACCCCGCCATTCTCGATCAGCTATCTGAAAAACAGTAGACTAGAATTGCTATTAATTCAGGAGCTGCTTGCGCCCGTGTTTTGGGCGCTAGAGGCGTAAATCATTCGATTTCCCAACAAAAAAGCCCGCTGATAGCGGGCTTTTTGCTTTGCGGCGACATGCGCCAGCATTTACTTTTGCGTCATGATCCAGGTGGCGAGTTTGGTCGCTTCGTCTGGGCTGACTTGCGCGTTCGCTGGCATGGGAACCGGGCCCCAAACACCGCCGCCACCTTTGACGATCTTGCCGGCAAGCTTGGCTATGGCGTCAGGTTGGCCGCCGTATTTGGCAGCCACGTCTTTGTAAGATGGGCCAACGACTTTTTTCTCAACTGCGTGGCAGGCCATGCAGTTTTTGGCGGTGGCCAAAGCAGCATCGGCAAACGCTGGTGCCGAGACGGTCATACCGATAGCCAGTGCGCTGATTGCTAAAAATACATTTTTCATAATTTCGCCTCGTGAGGGGATGGTGCTTTAATAGCTTGCTTGGGTTACGAACCTATAACGTGATTGTAGTGATGCTGGTTGACCTGTGCCGCTTTACCCGCAAGTTACAAATCTGAACGTCAGGAGCAAAATTATGGGTTTTTTATTGATCGGAATTGCCACGGTACTCATGAAGTACCTCGAGTTTGGCCCCGTTGCGGCCTGGCCTTGGTACGTTGTTCTGGCTCCGTTTGGCCTGGCTGTGATTTGGTGGTGGTGGGCCGACGCGTCGGGCTACACCAAGCGGGTAGAAATTGAAAAAATGGAAAAGCGCAAGCAAGACCGCATTGAAAAGCAGCGGGTGGCGATGGGCATGTTGTCTGCCAAGCGCAAAGTCAAAAAATAGGCCACCGCGCCGTTTAAAGCGGTGGCCAAGTTGACGCTAACGATTTCAGTAGTCGTCCAGCACAGCGCCTTTGCTGGCACTTGACGCATTGAACGCAAACTTGGCCTGCACACCGCGTATGTAACGTGGCTTGGGCGCAACCCAGCCCACTTTGCGTTTGGCCAATTCTTCGTCGCTGATGTTTAGTTGGAGCAGCAATTGCTTGGAATCAATGGTGACCGAATCACCTTCTTGGATAAACGCAATGTTGCCGCCAGCAGCCGCTTCAGGCGCAACGTGGCCAACGACCATGCCCCAGGTGCCGCCTGAAAAGCGGCCATCGGTAATCAGGCCAACGCTTTCACCTAAACCCGCGCCAATCAGTGCGCCTGTGGGGGCCAGCATTTCAGGCATTCCCGGCCCGCCTTTGGGGCCCAGGTAGCGAAGCACCATCACATCGCCCGCCACAATTTTTCCCGCCAAAATCGCCGCCAGGCCTGATTGCTCGTCATCAAACACCCGTGCCGGGCCGGTCATTACCGGGTTTTTCAGGCCGGTGATTTTGGCGACTGCACCTTCGGGCGACAGATTGCCTTTCAAAATCGCCAAATGCCCTTGCTTGTACATCGGCTTGTCAATCGGGCGAATCACATCTTGGTCCGAACGCGGCACATCGGGGATGTCTTTGAGCACTTCAGCGATCGTCTGGCCGCTAATCGTCAGGCAGTCGCCATGCAGCAAGCCAGCGACCAGCAGCGTCTTCATGACCTGCGGAATGCCGCCGGCCTTGTGCAGGTCAACCGCCAGGTACTTGCCAGAGGGTTTCAGGTCGCACAACACCGGGGTTTTGACGCGAATGCGCTCAAAATCATCAATCGTCCAGTCCACACCTGCCGTATGCGCAATGGCTAAAAAGTGCAGCACTGCGTTGGTTGAACCACCCGTTGCCATGATGACGGCCACCGCGTTTTCAATTGCTTTCTTCGTCACGATGTCGCGCGGCTTGATGTCTTTTTTTACCGCTTCAATCAACACACGGGCTGATTCGGCAGCAGAGTTCATTTTTTCGTCATGCGGGTTGGCCATGGTGCTGGAATACGGCAGCGAAATGCCCAACGCCTCAAACGCGCTCGACATGGTGTTGGCCGTGTACATGCCGCCGCAACTGCCGCTGCCCGGAATGGCGCGGCGTTCGATCTGGCAGAAGTCTTCTTCGCTCATCTTGCCGGCGCTGAATTGGCCGACGGCTTCGAAGACACTGACGATGTTGAGGTCCTGCCCCTTGTACCGGCCCGGCAAGATGGTGCCTCCGTAGACGTAAATGGCCGGCACGTTGGCGCGCAGCATGCCCATCATGCCGCCGGGCATGTTCTTGTCGCAGCCGCCAACCACCAGCACGCCGTCCATCCACTGGCCGCCGACGCAGGTCTCGATGCAGTCGGCGATCACCTCGCGCGAAACCAGGCTGTACTTCATGCCCTCGGTGCCCATCGCCATGCCGTCGCTGATGGTCGGCGTGCCAAAGATCTGCGCGTTTCCGCCGGCCGCCTCGATGCCCGCCACCGCCGCATCTGCCAGCTTTTGCAGGCCCGAATTGCACGGCGTGATCGTCGAATGTCCGTTTGCGACGCCGATCATCGGCTTCTTGAAATCTTCCGTCTCATAGCCGAGCGCGTAATACATCGACCGGTTCGGTGCGCGGGCCACGCCTTCCGTGATGTTTTTCGATCGGCGATTGGCGCTCATGGCTGTCCTTGTTGAGTGGTTTCGGGTGACGGCCGCACTATACCGGCGCCCCGGCAGTGCCACCTTATGATCCCAGCATGCTCGTCCACCCTCAATTCAGCCCGATCGCATTGCAGCTCGGTCCCATCGCGATTCATTGGTATGGCCTGACTTATCTGGTCGCCTTCGGGCTGTTTCTGTGGCTCGGTTCGCTGCGTGTTGAGCAACCGTCTTACGCCACCACCGGATGGACCCGCCGCGACATCGAAGACCTGCTTTTCTATGGCGTGCTGGGCGTGGTGATCGGCGGCCGGTTGGGTTACGCCTTGTTTTACAAGCCCAGCTATTACGCCGTGAATCCACTCGAAATAGCGGCGGTTTGGAAGGGCGGCATGTCTTTTCACGGCGGACTGCTGGGCGTGCTGGTGGCCGTAGCGTTGTATGCCCGCGCCAAGGGTCGCCTCTTTTTGCAAGTCACCGATGTGATCGCGCCTTGCGTACCGCTCGGCCTGGCGTCGGGGCGCATTGGCAATTTCATCAATGGTGAACTGTGGGGCCGCGCGGCCGACCCATCGCTGCCGTGGGCGATGGTGTTTCCGCAGTCAGGCAGCACCATCCCGCGCCACCCTTCGCCGCTTTACCAGTTTGCCCTCGAAGGCGTGCTGTTGTTCGTGTTGCTGTGGATCTACGCCCGCCCGCCGCGCAAGGTCGGGCAGGTTTCTGGTTTGTTCCTGATCGGCTACGGCGTGTTTCGTTTTATCGCCGAGTATTTTCGCGAGCCAGACAGTTTCCTGGGCTTGCTGGCGTTCGACATGAGCATGGGCCAGTGGCTGTGCGTGCCCATGGTGTTGGCCGGGCTGGCCTTGTGGCTGAGGGCGACCGGCTCGGCAGCCCATCCGGCCCGCGCGGCCCGATAGGCGACGACGATGAGACAAATCTTCCTGGACACCGAAACCACCGGCCTGAGCGCTGAGGCGGGCGACCGCGTTATCGAGATCGGTTGCGTCGAAATGGTCAACCGGCGCTTGACCGGCAACAACCTGCACCTGTACGTCAATCCCGACCGGCGCAGCCACGAAGACGCCGTCAAAGTGCACGGTCTGACCGAGGAATTTCTGGCCGACAAGCCACGCTTTGAAGCGGTGGCGGAGCGGATGCTCGACTACTTGGCCGGCGCCGAGCTTGTAATCCACAACGCCAGTTTCGACATAGGATTTCTGAACGAGGAACTGCGCCGCCTCGGCCGCCCCAAGCTGTCCGGCCATGTGGCTGGCGTGACCGACAGCCTGCTGATGGCTCGCGAGATGTTTCCTGGAAAGTCCAACTCGCTGGACGCGTTGTGCAAGCGCCTCGAAGTGGACCACTCGAGCCGCACGCTGCACGGTGCGCTGCTGGATGCCGGCCTGCTGGCCGAGGTCTACATCCGGATGACTCGCGGACAAAATTCGCTGGTCATCGACGCCAGCGAACCATCGGCAGCCGACCTCGTGATGGAGTCCATTGACTTTGGCATTCTGACGCTCAGCGTGATCTACGCCGATGAAGAAGAGCTTGCGGCGCACCTGTCCATGCTGCGCGACGTCGACAGCAGCAGCGGCGGCCGGGTGATCTGGCGCGCTGCGCTTGTCGAAACGCGGGCAGCAGGTTCTGCCGTGGCATAATTTTGGGTGTTCTTGGAGGGCCAGGACACAGATATCAGGGCGGTTAGCTCAGGGGTAGAGCACGACATTCACACTGTCGGGGTCGGGGGTTCGAAACCCTCACCGCCCACCAAGATTTCGATTGGCGTCGGAACTCAATCGATGGGTCACTGCAATTGCTTGCGGCCGCCTTTTGAGCGACGTCATTTCGCCGCTGGATTTAAGTGATCAGACGACGGCTTGGCTCGCCAGGGCTTGCTGCGAAGGCAGCCAGCGCCCATCGACCAGCAACTCATTCGGACCAAACTGAGCCTTGTAGGCCATCTTGGTGCTTTGCGCGATCCAGTAGCCCAGGTACACCTGCGGCAGGCTCAGTAACCGGGCCTGCTCGATCTGCCACATCACGTTGTAGGTTCCGTAACTGGTGTGCCTTTCGGGCTCGAAGAATGTGTAGACGGCCGACAAGCCGTCGTTCAGGATGTCCAGGATAGACACCATCTTGAGCGAGCCCTGGCCGTCTTCGGCAGGCTCGCGGAACTCGACCAAGCGCGAATTGACCCGGCTTTGCAGCAGGAATTGCGTGTATTGATCAACGCTGTCATGGTCCATGCCGCCGCCACTGTGGCGGCTGGCTTGGTAGCGCAGGTAGAGCTGGTAATGCTCGGGCACGAAGCCCAGGCGCAGCACCCGCGCCGACAAGCCCTGGTGCTGTTTCAGCGCGCGGCGCTGGCTGCGCGTGGGCTCGAGGATGTGTTCGAAGGCATGTTCGACATCCACGATATGGCGCATCGGCCCAAGCCCGACCCGACCAGCTATGCAAAATTCTGCACCGCCTTTGGTATCCAGCCGGAGAAAGCCCTGTTTATCGAGGATTCGGTTCATAATCTCGAACCTGCGCATGCCATCGGCATGACGACAGTGTGGATCAATCACAGCAGCGACAGCGAAGCAGGCGGCACGGCACGTCCCGCCTATGTCGATCATGAAATTGCCGACGTCGGCGACTGGCTTCACGAAATTGCAGGGGAATTTGCATGAGCCTTCAAGCCATAATCGACGCGGCATGGGATGCACGTGACACGATCACGTCGGGCACGACGGGTGAGATTCGCGATGCGGTCGACGAAGCCTTGAACCAGCTCGACGATGGCAGCGCACGCGTCGCCGAGCCGGTGGGCGGTGGCTGGCAGGTCAACCAGTGGCTCAAGAAAGCCGTGCTCCTGTCGTTTCGTCTCAACGACAATGCGGTCATGCCCGGCCCGGGCGGTGCAAACTGGTGGGACAAAGTGCCCTCCAAATTCGCAAACTGGGACGAAGCACGATTCAGGAGCGCAGGCTTCCGCGCCGTGCCCGGCAGCATCGTCCGCCACGGTGCCCACATTGCCCG
>ENA-OFDP01000451-OFDP01000451.1-metagenomes-genome-assembly--contig:-NODE-451-length-18683-cov-6.296113_pt1 | contig 18683 bp, 17 predicted proteins | sample MGYA00153389_OFDP01 | MGnify analysis MGYA00153389 | reverse complement strand
CCCCCCCTTTGTAGGGGCGGTGCCCCCGTGCCCGCCCTCTTGGCTAGGGGGGATCGGTCTTATCTGAACCGTATTGGTTGATCACCTGAAATCCCCGAAAAAACCCGGTTTCTTGACCCTTACCCAGAAACCCAACCAACCTAACATTTATTGACGGAGAATTGTTCTATGACTGTTCACAAAGATATAGCAAGTTTTATCTACTTGCTGAACGAACTACCAGAAATTTTTCAGCCGACAGCATGGCAAGATTTACCCAAATTAAACACAGACATTTCAAACTTAGCAAACAATGAATCTTCCATTGCCGAAATAATCAAAAATTGGTGTATAGAACACGATTTGGGAAAAATATTAAGAGATTGTCTGCGAAAAGAAATCGAGGATGCAGGCGAACCCACCCCAACTATAATGCAGCCACTAACCAATATTACTCAAACTCTGCGTACCAGCATTGAAGAGAGTTATAAGAAACTTCAAGAAAGCGCAGCAGATAATCAATCAGATACATCGAATGACTCCAAATAGCAAAATCTATGCCCCCAACGTCTATTTGTTTGCCTTTCACCTCTGCAACGCCCTAGAGTCAGAGTCGAATTCCGCTGTGGAATTTACTAGCTTGTGGCAGAAGTGCGATGAGATTTTGCAAACTAAATTAGCAGTCAGTACCAAATTCAATGATAGCTATTTGCACAAAAAAGCTGAACCTGTCGGCGGTTGTGTCAACCTGATTGATAAATCAAAAGTTAACAACCGAAATTCTCTGCCCTTTGACAAGGAGATTTCGCTTGACAATCAGCCAATTCCTCTCAAGGGTTTTGCCCAACCGAAGCGAATTGATGATAGCTATGCTTTGGGTTTGCAAATTCGGATTCCCGAAAAAGTTAACACCGTTAAAACACCTGCTGTCGATGTTAGCATCTTCGAGCAATTTAATCCCGATAACTGCTTGCTACCGGATTTTGTGCAGAGTTATTTCGGGCAAACTCTGCTGATTACGGCTTGGCTGAGTGTCGAACAAAATCAGGCGGCGCGGGAAGATTCGCAGTTTCTCAAAAATTTAGGCAAAGAGTGTCTAGAAAACTTGATTTCTGGTGATAATCTCCCGGATTTCTCCCGTCAAGGCGAGTTATTCGGCAGTCCGATTTTGGAGTACGGCGATCTCAATCAGCCCGATAGTTACTGTCACATTATTATCTGGTTTTTCAATAGTCCGACAACTGATGATATCTGGGATGACACGCGCTACAGCGATTTTATGGATCTGTTTTTGTACCGCAATAAGATTCTTCGGGCTTTTCATGACAGCCGCAAGCTTTACGCGGTGATTCGCGAGGAATACAAACAAATCGATCTGGATATTGACAAGACTTTTAAGTATTTGCAGCGGGATAAAGCGAAGTCGCGACAATCGAAAGGTGCGGGTTTAAATGAGGCGGAATTGGAATATCTGGCTACTCAGATGGTTGAGATGCCGCCTCGGGCTGTGAAGTATGCCCGGATGCTGAGTGATTTGCAGTTTCGGGAAAATACGATCGCCATTAATGCCCAAAATTACCAAAATAAATTAAATCAAATAAGTCTTGACATCACAGCCAGTAAAAAGTATGATAATAGGGATGCCGATTTAAGTTTCCTCGCAGCATTCGGGACGCAAAACTGCCCGCAGTTTCAAAGGCAGATTCAGGCAGATTTAGGCTATTTCAAACACGGTTCGGGCTTGCTAGACAAAGCAATGGAAGCAATTCGAGGTATTGTGGCGATCGAAGAAGCTTATCGGGATGCGAAACTAGAGGTAACGATTCAAGCTGTCGGCTTTGGTTTGGGAGTAGCCGGGGTAGTGGCTGGGAGTTCTCCTTATTTGATTAAACAAGATCCGCCGAATCAGGTGATTGCTTTGCCTTTCCTGAAGGTGGGAATTAATTCTTTTGCGTTGGTGTTGTTGATGAGTATCGGCGCGGGGGTTGGGGTTTCGCTTTTTGTTATGTGGAGTCCCAATTGCAAGAATTTACTGGGTAAGTTCAAGAATCTACTAGGTAGAAATAAGCAGTTGCCGCCACAATAATCCGGGTTCCGGGCGGGCGATTTGCCCGCCCCAGAAAAAGATTAGCTTTAATATTGAGGTACAGACGAATCTACTTCTTGACTCCAAGCAGTAATCCCGCCCTTAAGATTAATCCCCTCAATTCCAGCTTCCTTCAAAATGCCCAAAGCCTTTGCAGAACGCCCGCCCATTTTGCAGTGTGCAATCAAGCGATGCCCGTTCAACAATTCCTTAACTTTCTCAACACCTTGGCCGTGTTCGATATCCGGCAAAGGCACCAAAACTGACCCCGGAATTTGAGCAATTTGATACTCGTTGGGATTGCGAACATCTAACAATACAAAATCCTTGGCGCCGCTGTCGATTAACTCTTTAAGTTCCGTGACAGTCATCTCAGCAATTTGCTGTTGTTCTTGCGCTTCCTGTGCTCTCGCTTGAGGAATGCCGCAGAATTGTTCGTAATCGATTAACTTTTCAATTACCGGGCGCACTGGATTCGGCCGCAGTTTTAATTGCCGGAATGTCATATCTAAGGCATTGTAAAGCAACAATCTGCCGCTCAAAGTAGTGCCTTGACCCAAGATAATCTTGATAGCTTCCGTTGCTTGGATAGAACCGATAACACCGCACAAAACGCCTAAAACGCCGCCTTCGGCACAAGAAGGAACCATCCCAGGAGGTGGGGGTTCTGGGTACAAATCGCGGTAATTCGGGCCGCCTTCGTAGTTAAAAACTGTGGCTTGTCCTTCAAATCGGAAGATGGAACCGTAGACGTTGGGCTTGTTTAAAAGCACGGAAACGTCGTTCATCAAATAGCGAGTCGGGAAGTTGTCCGTACCGTCGATGATGATATCGTAAGGAGTGGCAATGGCGATCGCATTTTCGGAACTAACGCGAGTTTCGTACAAGTCAACTTGACAAAAAGGATTAATTTCTAAAATCCGATTTTTAGCCGATTCAATCTTCGGTTTCCCAACCCAAGAAGTGCCGTGAATCACCTGGCGCTGCAAGTTAGAATGGTCTACAACATCAAAGTCTACAATCCCAATGCGGCCAACACCAGCGGCTGCTAAATATAGCAACAGCGGCGAACCGAGTCCTCCCGTACCGACGCAGAGTACACTCGCAGCTTTGAGACGCTTCTGCCCTTCCAATCCAACTTCAGGGAGGATCAGGTGGCGAGAGTAGCGTTCGTATTCTTGTTTGTTGAGCTGGATCTCGTCCAGATTAGGATTTAGCATGATATTCTGTTATAGGGTCGATTTTGAATTATATCCTATCTGAATCTTTCGCATTTTTGCGTGTTTATTATTTTTACTAATTATTTCTTAATCTGAGTCGGTTCGGCTGCAAGAATTTCCTCTGCTTGAAAGTTCCCGTTTGTGTCAAGACTCCAACTGCGGAGGTCTTCCGAACAGCCTTGGCGGACGGACACTATGATGTAAGAGTATTCGGCCCAGGCTAGGGTTCGATCGCACTCCGAGGGCACTGCGGGACAATCCGGGTGAGAATGATATATGCCGATAATATCCAGAGTGCGATCGCGCCCATATTTCATCGCCCGCAACATATCTTCCGGCTTAATAGCATATCTGCGTCTTTCTGTCAATCCCTTTTCTTCCGGCCAATTATCCTCAGCTTCCGCACTCCAAGCATTATCAGTCGGCCAAACTTCTACTAAAGTTTTAACACCGCCAGTAACTCGACCGAGCAACAAACCGCAGCATTCTTCAGGATAAACGCTTTCGGCGTGGGTGCGGATGGATAATAGGTGAGAGTCGGAAAGTGCGATCGGCTGCATTGGATTTTATTGTAGATTTTATTGTAAAGTGCGATTAAGAGCGGGATAGCTACGCTTCACGGGCTTTTTTTAAATTGTGGAACAGGCATCTTGCCTGCTCAATATTAGCATTTCTGGAGATGTCTATTGATTTGAGATTGCTGTAGCTGTTTGCAATACAGTTCTATAAGCAATGATAGCTTCAGTCTGATTTATATATCCGACATATTGACTCAATACAGATAAGTCTAACTCGGGTAAAAATTCACTCCTTGAAATTAACTCATAACCAGACTCTCGCAAGTGGTAAACCGAAAACTGATTGTTCGCCCAAAACCAGACTTCAGGAACCTGCAAACCGCGATATACTCCTAGTTTGTCAATACCGCCGCTAGTTAAAGCAATTTCGATCGCAATATCCGGGATTTCTGCCAGTGTACCCAAGCAATAACACTCATCTGGTTCTGCACCCCGTCTCACAGCTTCGCGGCGAAATGTAGCACTTCCGTAACCGTTGAGATTAATTAGTCTTTCTACTGCATAGGTTTCTATCAACCGGGCAATAATTGTTTTAAGCCTTTCATGTTCTGGCGAAGCCGTCATAATAATTTCTAACGTTCCTTCCAAGTAGGTCATTCTGGGAAATTCATCAACAAACATATCTGAAAGTTGCTCGTATTGTTCCCAAGTCACATCATATAGGATGACGCGCTGTTCAGTCGCTGGATCGAGAGTTTTTGGATCTAAAAGTAGCATAACTAATTACCTGCACTTAAGATATCTAAACCTTAGATTTTTGGGATTTTTCTCACCTTCTTCTCTGTGTTCTCTGCGCCCTCTGTGGTTCGTAAAAAAAAGTTCCTATAGAAATGTAACGAACCGCGAAGACGCAAAGGAAGAAATGAGTTAATTCAATCAAGTGGGAGTTTGTTGTAACTCAGGCCGCTCATCCGCAAGAATCGCACCTTCGACCGGACACACCTGCAAACAAATGCCGCAGTCAATGCAGGTATCAAAATCAATCCAAAACCAATCCGTACCTTTGACATTTTTGCCCGGGCCCGGGTGAATGCAAGCCACCGGACAAGCGCCGACGCAATCAGCAATTCCTTCGCAAATATTCGTAACAATAGTGTGTGCCATAGTGTTCTCTCAAAAAAAATTAGTTCGATCGGGAATTAGCAATTAGTAATTGGTAAAACCTACTCTCGATCGGTAGGATACATAATATCATATCGGGTGATTTTTAACCAATTACCAACTACCAATTACCAATTACCAATTAGGCTAATTTACTGTTTCAATTGTCGGTAATCCTTCGGCATTTACCCAAGCAATTTGAGCAATTCGTCGATCGCGCGCGTATTCCCGGGCCGCCTCCGCAGTCTCGCGACTCTCCAAATCTACTTCTACCCGAATTAGGTGAGTAGATTCTCGGAGTTTGCGGGCATAATCAAAGGCCGCTGCGGCAGCTTCAGGGGTTTGAGGCACAACCAACCATTCGCTAGCTGGTGTCTCCGTGGGCAATTGACCCTCGGTCAGCAAAACTTGATGCAATTCTTCAATATTCAGAGAAAACCCGATGCCGGGGGAATTTTGCCCTTGGGGGTCGAACAGTCCCAACAGTTGGTCGTAGCGTCCTCCTTGTCCCAAAACTCGCTGTCCCGTTTTGCTACTGCTGACAACTTCAAACACAATTCCAGTGTAGTAGTCAAATGTTTGAATCAAACTCAAATCAAGGTGAATTTTAGATTTGAGATTGGGGATTTTTGATTGACATTGGTGCAGCAATTCGATCGCACATTTGAGATTGTTTAACGCGGCTTGCTGCGGCAAATCTAAATCTAGTTTGGCAACGATCGGCAATACATCTTCTGGGCGGCCGCGCAAATCAAATAACAGCAGTGCTCTTTCTCGCAATTCTTCTGACAGTGGCAAAGTTTCTAAGGCGATGCGATCGAGATTGGCGATCGCCCCGCGAACTTTTTGGCGCACGTTTGGCGGAAACGGTTCTAGCAATGTTGCCGTCAAGCCCGCTTCTCCCAGAACCAAATGCCAGTCATCTATTTCTAAGCTCTGCAAGCACTCAGACAGCAGCAGCAGCACTTCGGCATCCGCAACCGTCCCCCCCGTGCCGAGGAGCTCTACCCCAGCTTGATAGAACTCCTGTTGCCCGCCTGAGCCGGTATCTGGGCCTTTGCGGAAGACGTTAGCGTTGTAGTAGAGGCGCTGGGGCTGCCAGCGAGTCCCGGACATCCGCATTGCAGCGGCGCGGGCGATGGATGCTGTCAATTCCGGCCGCAAGCCGAGTTCTCCATCCTCAGCGTCTTGGAGTTGAATTAAGGTCGATCGGTCGATCGCGCCCCCAGCCATCAAAGTCTCCAGCCTTTCGAGAGTAGAAGTAATAATCCGGTGATAGCCCCAGCGCTGAAAAACCTGCTGCAAGCGCCGTTCGATCGAAGTTTTTTGAGCAACATCTAGGGGCAATAAATCTCTTGCACCCGATGGGGGTTGGTGAACCATAAGTTAGTTGACTGTTGACTGTTGTCAGTAGGAGAAAGTAAAAAACATTAATCCGTGTATCCGCGTCTATCCCTGTCGGGCTGTCACTTGTTATATCAATTCCGGTTGCATCGCAATTAATACATTACCCGAAATCAGGACACGGCAGTGCCGTTTCCCTACAATTCATATAAATTCCGTTTGCATCGGTATTGTATGATCTTAAATTTTGTAGGGGCGGGTTCACCAAAAATAATTGCCCATAAGAGACAATATAATAAACCCGCCCCCGTGCATATAAGTCCGATGCTACCGGATTTAATGTTAGTTATTAGTTGTCATTAGGAAAATTGAAAGTTATCAATTATGAGTTTTGAATATTTTTTTATTCAAAACTCAATACTCAATACTCCTCACTAAACTACTCATTATTTCTTTTTGCCGCCAAACAAACTTCCAAAAAATCCGCCCAGTTTGCCTTCATTTTTTTTGCTTTTGGCCTCAGAAGCTGCTGACTGTTCCAGTTTTTTCTTGACCTCCAAAGCCGTCGGTTCTTCAGGATTTGATGCCAAAGCTTTTTGCACTTCAAGTTTTGCCATTGTGGCTTGATTTTGTTGGAAGTAACACATGGCTAACAGAGCGTGGGCTTTGCTGTGTTTCGGTTCCCGCTTCAGGGCTTCTTTCAACTCCAAACTTGCTTTAGCGTAATTTTTGCTATCCATGAATCCTTGAGCGCGACGACAGTATTCTTCCACCAGCGAGACTAGGGGTTTGGATGGTGGTGCAGGGGTAACAGTCGTCGTGGAGTCTATTTTTGTCCCTTTGTCATTGGTTGCTACTTTTGTGGCGGTGCTAGTTGTAGTTGTGTCTGTTGGGGGCGGACTGACTCCAACCCCAACATTACCGCCGAGGCGCTCTTTTCGCAGAAGGTAAACCATGTTGAGTTCGCTAATTTGCGCGATCGCATCTTGGGTTTCTGCAACTGATTCGTACTGCTTGAGAGCGAGTTTGTTAACTGCTGTTTTATAAGCTTCTTCCAAATCTTTAGCGGTAGCTAACTGTTTGGCTGCGGCGCTTTCGATTTGCATTTTCGCCTGTTCTTTAGCGACGCGCTTGCCGATCGCGGTTACTAGCAAGTTGTATTCTTTGCGATCGCTGTCCTTAGAGAATTTGTTGTAGGCGGGATTGACTACTTTTGACAAAAATTGGTTGGCCCAATCTTTATCGGCTTGGTCTTCAAAAGAGCAAGTATCTGAATGCAAGCGGCGGGCGATTTTCATGTAGCGCTTGCGAATGTCGCTAAACTCGGCATCTAAGGGAATTCCCAAAATTGCGTGCTGATCTGTAAAGTCGTACTTGAACAGCCCTTTTGTCATTTCAAAAGACATAACTTTTACTCTTCCTTTCCTGGCTTTTGACTATTCTTTAATGTAGCCTGACTCAAGGGGTTATGACCCCCGTACTATCCCTGATCCCTTGCCGAGGGCGCGCTACATCCATGAAGATAAGGGAGGAACCGACAGCAGTGCGCCACTGAGTTCGCTGTGTATTCTGCCGTTTGTGGCCAAAACGCGACCTGAGTCGATCGCAAAGGCACTGCCGTCATAAGCTGTAACTTGACCTCCGGCTTCGGAGACGATGACTACGCCGGCTGCTACGTCCCAAGGTGCGAGTCCCCGTTCCCAATATCCGTCCGATCGCCCGATCGCGAGGTGTGCGAGGTCTAGGGATGCCGAACCGCTGCGCCGCACACCTTGGGTGAGGTGGGTGAGGTGACAGAATTCCGCATAGTTATTGTCGGTTGTTTCGCGCCGATCGTACGCAAAGCCCGTCACTAACAAACTGGTTCTCAATTCTGAGATTTGCGAAACGGCGATCGGTCTCCGGTTGCAGGTTGCTCCCAATCCTGTGCCTGCCCGAAACAATTCGTTATGCAAGGGGTCGTAAATTACTCCAATTTGTGGTACGCCCTCGATTAAAAGTCCGATCGACACGGCCCAGAAAGGATATTGGTGAGCATAATTGGTTGTGCCGTCCAAAGGGTCGATCGCCCACAGGTATTTGCTGCTAGCATTTCCTAATTTGCCAGATTCTTCGGCGAGGATGCCATGATCGGGTACGTGGCGCCCCAAAATTTCTAAGATGACGGCTTCTGAGGCTTTGTCGGCTTCTGTGACTAAATCGCCCGATCGACCTTTTTCTTGAATGTTTTCTAGTTTTCCGCAAAAAGATTGCAGCACGGAACCGGCGGCTAGTGCTGCTTCAGTGGCTATTTCTAGGAAGTTTTGCAGTTGATTTTCTATCATTTATTAGTTATCAGTTGTTAGTTGTCATGTGTTAGTTGTCAGTTGTCATCACTCAACGCCGTTAACAGTCAACAGTTAACAGTCAACAATTCCCAATTCCCAATTCCCAATTCCCAATTCCCTAATAACTATTTCTGATTTTGCTGGCGAAATTCTGCGGGGGTTTGGCGCAAAGCTCGTTCTGGATTCCACAGCCCTTTACCCATGAGTCTCGCCCATTCTTGAGCGTCGATCAGTCGCTGTTGATATTTGGTGTTGCCCGATCGCGCTGATGCTAAAGCATAGCCTTCTTTGACTAACTGTTCGTTGAGCAGGATTTTATCTTGCCACAAGTAGGCTAATTTGCGATCGAACTGGTCTTTCTCTTCGATGTCTGATTCTAACAATACCTGTTTTCCTCCAATTAGCTGTTCTAGTCTTTGTTTGGCTGCTTCTCCCCAAGGTTGCTGTTTTAAATCCGGCGCATCAATACCAATCAGCCTGATTTGTTCTAATAAGGCGATTTTGTCGGCTGTACTGATAACTTCGATTGTTTGTCCGCTGATGGCCCTTTCTACTTTGGCGATCGTACCTTGGGGCATTTCTGGTTTTTGGCAGCTAGCTAGCAACAGACAAAGGGCGATCGCGAATAACCGATAAAGCATGAATAATTGGTAGTTGATAATTGATAAAATTGCCTCATTCTTCATCCAACGGCAAACTGAATCTAACTTTACCCTTGGCGAAGTAGCGGCCGAATTGCTGTTCGTACACTTCGTCTTCGTCTTGTGTCTCTACTTCCATGTTGGAACGGGGATAGCTGACGCATAGCAGCGCATAACCCTCTTTTTGCAGTTCTACCGAAAGTCCCATTGCTTCTGGCTGGTGCAATTCCCCAGACTTGACGCGCACTGCACAGGCGGTACAAGCACCGTTGCGACAGGAAAAAGGTAATTCTACTCCTTGGTTTTCGGCGCTTTGCAGGATGTAACGGTCTTCGGGTACTCGCACTGTGTGGTGCGATCCCGTTTGTCTGTTATGAATTTTAATTGTGTAAGAGCGAGTCATAGAATTTTAGATTTTAGATTATGGAATTGGGTTTCGGGGTCAAAATCCTTTAGTTGAGTGGGTTTGCGACACAGTGTCCGAGCATCCCGCCTACTCATTTGACGCCCTACTCATATTAAACAGCAAATTTATACCGTTACCCCCTTCCCAAATCTGATTTGTTCTGCTAAGCTAGTTTAGCTGTGGCTAAATGAATTAATTTAGCCCTGGAGAGGTGGCCGAGCGGTTGAAGGCGCAGACCTGGAAAGTCTGTTTAGGGCAACTTAACGAGGGTTCGAATCCCTCCCTCTCCGTTAAACAAACTGTTTAGGAAAAACAAACAGTTTGACAAAAAAAATCTCTGGTATGAGATAAACATTTTAATTATAGCGATCGCCCTTGAGTTTTGAAAAGAAACTCAGGGGCGATCGCTTTTCTATTTTAGAATGTAAATTAAGGGCGATCGCGGATTAGTTAGCAGAATCCCTATAATGTGAATAGGAAAAGATTTAAAGGTAATTTGATATGCAAGAATTAAATAAACTAGATGGAATTAAGAATATGGGGGCAGTTCGCACTCAGGTTAAGCTGACAAATGCAATAGATGAAGCGCTAGTAAGTCGCGGGATGCTGGCACCTCGGCTGTTGCGCGAGTGTCAAAAAGAAGCTCTAGTAGATACAGGCTCAGTTTACCTAGTAATTTCATCAAAGATGGTACAGCAGCTAGGTTTGCGGATTATCGGTCAACAGGTTGTTAAATATGCTGATGGGCGTCGGGAAACTGTAGGAGTGACGGAAGCTATATTAGTTGAAATTGAAGGGCGTAGGACTACTGAGGATGCTTTAGTAACTGGCGATGAAGTGTTGATCGGTCAGGTTGTTTTGGAAAAGTTAGATTTTCTGGTGGATTGTAAAAATCAGCGATTAATTCCCAATCCTGAAAATCCTGAGTATCCGGTTACTTATATCAAGTGAATGGAAAGGTCGATCCTCTTCGAGGGCTTCGCTAACGCTCTTGAATTTGATTGTAACAACTTTCGCACTCGTGGCACACTCACTCCAACTAACCGCCGGAATTCCAATCACTCACCTGTTTCAACCGAGACAAAGCACTTTCGGCAGATTCGCGAATGTAAGGATCTGCATCGGGATTAGTCGCCGCTGCTGACAAAACCTCACAAGCTTTTGTACCTCCGATGTCGCCAAAGAACCAGTTATCGCCACAGCTAAGGCAATTGTGAGTGAGAGCATTAACTAATTGAAGTAAAGCATCGCTTTATGCTGGATCAACTGCTATTTTAATATCAGTCATGGGATTTGAGACTTTAAATTGAGGCAATTCATATCGAACTTAGCATCAGCGAGATTTGCACCTCTGAACGAAGTTCCCTCAGCATGGGCAATCTCTCGAACAATAGCAGAAAAAGACACAAACGAAAACCAAAGATACAGCAGCGACAGCAAAGCGAAACACGTACCCCAAAAAAGTTTCTGAGTGCTCAGAAAAGCGCTAGCCGTTGCAGAGAACAAAAAAGCTGCTGCATAAGTCGCAATACTTCCAGCCGCTGCGATCGCCACTTTAGCAAATTGGCGCTGAATCCGGGAACTCACAAAAAACATTAACACCCCGCCGATCGCCATTCCAGCAAGAGCAGCCTGAGAATTATTATTAGTTGCAGTACCAGCATAGAAAAATCCCAACAAAGCCCCCGATAGAATAGCAGAAATTGTTCCCGCAAATATACCCAATTTAGAGGTTTTCGGGTGTTTATTGGCGATCGTCCCAGCCAGGCCAGCAGCGCTCAAAACCCCGTACAGCAACAGCACAAAAGACCAACTGCGAGACTCCGGTATTTGTCCTTGGGTGCCCAAAATCAGTCGAGTCAGAACATCGGTCAAAACTAAACAAATCGCGATCGCCCCAGCACTCAAAACAGCAATCTGTCGCCCAGAAAGCCCAATTTTTGCGCCCACAAAATTCGCACCCTGCAACTGAGCATTTCTAAAATTGCAGCCACGAATATCTGCACCGCCAAAATCAGCACCATTAAGAACTTGTCCTTGAAACGATCGATTTTGCAAAACTTGATTGCTAAAATTATGAGAATCCGAATCATTCATATTTCAAAAAATGTAAGTATACTCTCTTCTCTTCTTATGCGCCTTCGCGGTTCGTTTAAACTGACAGAAGAGCACCAATGTCATTAAGGGGATTTTTCGTGGGGTCGGGCGGGTTTATCTAACCTATTTGCTGGCTTTAAAGTCCTTGGCGAACCCGCCCCTAAAGCTTTTTGAGAATGGTGCAATATCTCAGTTAAAAAAAAACCAACACACAAAATGAAACTAACCGATCGCCCTAACATCAAAAAAAATTGGCATATTCTCGGTTTTGGAATATTGCTAGCACCAATACTACTCTATAACATCCCCTATTTTTCGCGTCCAGCACAAACAAACGAAGCCCGATCGCTCTTTCAAGGAATAGCCTACCGCAGGGAATTTCGCTCAAATCCTCGTCCCAACGTCATTCACATTGTTAGCATCGATCTCAAAGCCCCAGGAATCGGAATTTTTGTCACTCCCGGAGCCCCAACAGCCGATTTAACAGAAACCAACGCCCGCACCGCTACGGAATTTCTCAAAGAATTTAAATTGCAGTTAGCAGTCAACGCCAATTTTTTTTACACCTGTATCGAGGAAGCACCTTGGGACTACTATCCCCGCAGTGGCGATCGAGTAAATAATGTCGGACACGCGATTTCCAAAAGTAAAGCTTATTCCCAACCAGATCCAAGCTTTCCCGCCCTTTGTTTTGATGCCAAAAACCGCGCTCAAATAATCGAAAACGGCACTTGTCCTGCGGGGACAGCCTATGGAATTGCGGGAGATACTTTGCTGGTAAAAAACAGCAAAATGGTAGCACAAAGTCAGGAAGAACGCAAACAGGATAAACCCTATCCTCGTACAGTCGCGGCGATCGACTTCACAGGCGAAAAGTTGTGGTTAATTGTGGTAGACGGCAAGCAGAGGCTGTACAGCGAAGGACTAACATCGGGCGAAACAACGCAGATTGCTATGGAGTTGGGAGCTGAGACAGTGTTGAATTTGGACGGCGGCGGCTCGGTAACTTTGGCAGTAGCATCGCCGTCAGGAGCGAAACTGTTAAATGCCCCAATTCAGAATAAAATTCCCATGCAGGAACGTCCAATTTCTAATCATTTAGGGTTTTACGCGCGGGAAAATTAGGGTTGCCAATTGCGGTTTATTTCCGATTAATTGTATGGTGCACAATGCCCGCCCTACTTGCGTCAGTAACAGGCTCTCCGGCCTGTTTCACAAGAAAATTCAGTCTTTGTGGAACAAGCCGGAGAGCCTGTTTATAAAAAGTGCACAATGTGTCAGTAAGATATCGGCCGCACTGTCGCGCAGAAACTTGGTATTACTAACCGATGTTGGTTCCGATGAGTGAAGTTGTTGCAAATCTTCATCGGCGATTCGAGCGACTTGCGTCGTCAGCAGCCTGAAAGAGTTGGATTTCAGCAGGAGAATGCGAACTTTTTCAGGTGGCCAAGCTGACAATTCAGGCTTTCGGGATTAATTCTTTGGCTTTTTCGCTTAATTGCAGAGTCATAGACAAATGGCTAGTCGGTAATTACTCGGAGATGGCATATCTTGATTTTACCATTTGTGCGATCGGCATCACTGCAAACCAACTTAAATCGGGAGTATCCTTAGAGAATCTTGTTTAAATTTTGACTTTAATGCAAAAATTGCTAGGACAGCTAAAACAAAAAAAGACAGTAAAGGCAAAATCCCCATTCCTGCCGGATCGAAAGATACTGATAGCATCATTGATAATTCCTGCGGTTCACTTCGGTCTTTGCAAAATCTACTTATTAGTATCATCTGAGAACGGAGCAGCAGCAATTTGGCCGTCAGCAGGTATTTTTTTGGCTGCTTTTCTCCTGCTGGGTTGGCGGATTTTACCTGTTCTATTTATCAGCGATTTCATAATACAATCTATAGTGTTTTTTCCACAAGACTTGCTGATAAGTAGTTTAACTGCTTTTGGGAATATCATCGATCTGCTAGTAGCAAGCTTTCTAATTAATCGCTTTGTAAAATACCAGCATCTACTAGAGCGCTCCCAGGATGTTTTAAGATTTTTCGTCCTATCAATACCCAGCCCTATTATCGGTACTACTCTCGCCACTACCTTACTCTGCGTACGAGGAATTACTCCTTGGACAACTTACTCTGGAGTTTGGCGAATTTGGTTTACCTCAATGATTGCTGGTACGATGATTGTGACGCCAGCAATCCTCGCCTGGGCTCAAAAACCAAAGCAGTCTGACAAACTTCGGCCTCCGCAAATTGCCGAATTTGGACTTTTGCTATTGTTACTGGTTGTCATCAGCAACATCGCCTTTTGGCAAAAGTATCCCGTTGAGTACATGATGATTCCGCTGCTGATTTGGTCGGCATTTCGATTCGGATCGCGGCAATCGACTCTGCTGGTAGTCATTGTTTCGGCGATCGCAGTTTTTGGAACCGCCCGCGGTTTGGGTTCCTTTGTAAGGCCATCCCTCAACGAATCGCTGTTTTTGCTGCAATCTTTTATCGGTGTTGTCGCCGTTATTACCTTTGTTTTATCGGCGGTAATCAACGAAAACAAACAAGCAGCAGCCAAGCTGAAAAAACTTAATAACGAGTTAGAACAGCGAGTAGAAGAACGCACCGCCCAACTGCAAGAAGCTAAAGAAGCGGCTGATAATGCCAACCAATCAAAAAGCGACTTTCTCGCCAATATGAGCCACGAACTCCGCACTCCCCTCAATGGCATTTTAGGCTACGCTCAAATCATGAACCGTTCCCAATCTTGGGGAGAAAAAGAGCGCAATGGGGTTAGCATTATTCACCAGTGCGGTTCCCATCTTTTGACGCTGATCAATGACATTCTCGATCTCTCAAAAATCGAAGCAGGCAAATTAGATTTGCACCCGAAAGCTTTTCATTTACCATCTTTCTTGCAAAGCATTGTTGAAATTGTTCGCATTCGCACCGAACAAAAACAAATTGACTTGATTTATCTCCCAGACGCTCAACTTCCCGAAGGCATAGAAGCTGATGAAAAACGCTTGCGCCAAGTATTAATTAATTTGCTCGGAAATGCCGTCAAGTTTACAGACAAAGGCAGCGTCACTTTCAAAGTAGAGGTAATGCAATGCGAGTCATCGCCGGATTCCCAATCTGCAATCCAAAATCGATTGATTCGCTTCCAAATCGAAGATACAGGCGTTGGGATGAGTCCAGATTCGCTGTCAAAAATCTTTGTACCTTTTGAACAAGTAGGAGATACCAACCGCCAAACAGAAGGCACCGGGCTCGGATTGGCAATTAGCACCAAAATTGTTAATTTAATGAGCAGTAAAATAGAAGTAAAAAGTGATTTTGGCGTTGGTAGCACCTTCGCTTTTACCGTCGGTGTTCCCTTGGCTGCTGACTGGGTAAATGCAGCCGCCGCCGCTGCGGGAAAGCAGATTTTTGGCTATCATGGAACTCAGAAAACAATTCTCGTCGTTGATGACAACTGGCAGAACCGTTCAGTGATTTCTAGCCTCCTAGAACCGCTTGGTTTTGCGGTAGTCGAAGCTGAAAATGGCGAGGATGGCTTAGATAAAGCTGCTCAAATTAAGCCGGATTTAATCGTCGCTGATTTGTTGATGCCTGTGATGGACGGTTTTGAAATGCTGCGGCAGTTGCGGAGTTCAGAATCGCTAAAAAACCTCCGTATCATCGTCTCGTCTGCGTCTGTTTATGAGATGGACAGGCAAAAGAGTTTGGACGCGGGAGGCGATGATTTTCTGCCTAAGCCGGTGCAGCTTGATGAGTTATTCTCAATCTTGGAAAAACATTTGCAAATAAAATGGAAATACGACCACAAATTACCAACAGAAACTTCTGTGGGATTAGCGCCGAAGACTGTATCTAATTCAGTGATTCAGACTTCAGCAATGGCGGTTCCAGCACGCGAAGATTTAGCTTTGTTGCTCGCATTGGCGCAGCAAGGGCGCTTGAAAAAACTGACTGAAGAAGTTAAGCGAATCGAACAACTAGACAACGCTTATACTCAGTTTTTACAGCAAATTTTGCAATTAGCCAAGGGCTTTCAAGCTGCTAAAATCGAGGATTTGCTCAAACAGTATATAAACTAATAGGGGAAAATATTTATGTCAGAAGCTGAGTTAATTTTAGTGGTAGACGATACGCCGGCCAATCTGGATGTGATCTCCGAGGCGTTGACGGATGCGGGTTATGAGGTGGCGATCGCCATTGATGGCGATCGAGCTCTCAAGCAAGTTCAGTATACGCAGCCGAGTTTGATTTTGCTCGATGTCATGATGCCGGGAATTAACGGCTTTGAAACCTGCCGCCGCCTCAAAGCATCAGAGGCTACAAAGGATATTCCTATAATTTTTATGACGGCTTTATCGGATACCGCAGATAAGGTGAAAGGATTTCAGCTAGGTGCTGTTGATTATATCACTAAACCTTTTGAAGAAACGGAGGTTTTGGCCCGCGTCAATACTCACGTGAAACTGCGAAATCTGAATAAAGAACTAGAACAGCGAGTGGCCGAACGCACGGCGGAACTAACTGCTGCTTTGACGCAAGTCAAGCAATCGCAGCTTCAGTTAATCCAGAGCGAAAAAATGTCGGCTTTGGGCAATTTAGTCGCTGGTGTCGCTCACGAAATCAACAATCCTGTCGGTTTTATTTATGGCAATACCAAGGAGTTGAGTTTGGCGCTAAAAGACATCGTTGACCACTTGCGGCTTTATCAGAAAGAATGCCCAAATCCGGGAAAAAATATTGAATTCCACGCAGAAGAGATTGATTTAGAATATGTGTTGAAAGATACGGTCAAGATGTTATCATCTATGGAGATGGGATGCGATCGCCTGCGAAATATCAGCACTTCCCTCCGCACCTTCTCCCGCGCCGATACGGCTGTGAAAGTCTCAGCTAATATCTGCGACGGCATTGACAGCACGCTGATGATTTTGCAGCACCGCTTGAAAGCTCAAGAGAATCGTCCTGCAATTCAAGTTCTCAAGGAATATGGAGAGATTCCCCCGGTAAAATGCTATTTGGGACAACTGAATCAGGTATTTATGAATGTTCTTTCAAATGCGATCGATGCTTTGAATGAGTGCAATTACGGACGCAGTTATGATGCTATTGAAGCCGCTCCTAATATAATTACTATCACTACAGAATTAACTAAAGATAGACAAAGTGTTGTGGTCAAAATCAAAGATAATGGTAAGGGGATTTTAGAGGAGGTAAAAGCGCATATTTTTGACCACTTGTTCACTACGAAATTAGTTGGCCAAGGGACGGGGTTGGGTTTGTCGATTAGTCGCCGGATAGTGGAAGAAATACACGGCGGTAGTTTGACTTGCTCTTCTATGTTGGGTGAGGGGACGGAATTTGCGATCAAACTGCCGATCGATTAAGCCGAGAAATTAGGCACAAGGAAGAAGGCACAAGGAAGAAGGAAAAAGTAATTATAGTAAGGGTTTCGGCGCTTTAGAATTCGAGGCACTATGCCGAAAGGCGAGGAGATAAACTCTGTTGAGGTGTCCCAAATGTCGGGCGCGGTTGCCATAATTGATTTTTTTTTTACCTTCCCAAAATCCGGCAATAATTGCTAAAGTTGTAAAGAAAAGTAACAAACATCTATTTTAATTGGGTTATGGAAATTAGCGAAATCGAAGCAGGGCTGCAAAGTTTGGATTCTCAAGACAGGCTGAGGGCGATCGCTGCTTTGAGAAAGGGGGATGCTGCGGTGGCGCTACCAATGTTGTTGACGAAAGTGGACGATCCTGAGTTTATGGTACGATCGTTCGTGGCGATGGCATTGCGGCAGAGTCAAACTGCGGAATCTTGGGCGGCGCTGTTAAAAATGATGCAGTTCGATCGCGATCCGAACGTCCGAGCAGAAGCTGCTAACTCTGTGTCAAGGTTCGGAACCGAGGCGATTTCGCACTTGGTGGAAGCCTTCCGCCGCGATGACAATTGGCTCGTCCGCCGCAGTATCATGGCCCCGCTGTACGAAATGCAGTGTCCTGAAGCAGTATTTGAAATTTGTACGATCGGTCTAGTCGGCGAAGATTTGCCAGTTCAGGAAGTAGCAATTGACGGATTTGGTCTGCTGGCAAATACGGATAAGCAAGAAGAGGCGTTGCAGCAATTGTTACCTTTAGTCAGTTCGGATTACTGGGAAATTCGGCTGCGAGTGGCGCACGCACTCAGAAAATTTGACAATCCTCAAGCTCGGGCTGCGGTGAGGTATTTGGCAAAAGATCGAGATCATCGAGTTGTAGGTGCGACTTTAAACTTTTAGCGTAAGAGACTGTAGTCTTTTATCAAAGTGAAGAATACATTCACAGGTTTTTGTTCGATTGGGAACGGAAGCTGCCACAATTGGTAAGTAACAAAAATTGATTTAAATAGAAACTTCAGCCACTATGCTAATAAGTGTAGGTTGGCATGAGGAAAATGCCAATGGTAAAAAAAAGTCGCAATGTAGTTAGTTCAAATTCAGAGACCAAAGTCAAAGTCGGACTTTCGCTGACTCCTTCTAGTGCCGATCGATTAAACTCGATCGCCCGAAAGCTCGGAATATCCAGGTCGGAACTGCTAGAACGCTTGGCACAAGGCGCTCTCGATATTTCTAGCGACAAGAGTGAAGTTAGTGTCACTTGGAAAAAAGGTGAAGAAACGGAGGTCGAACCCGCCCAATTGGAAGGGGAAACAGCCGAAGAAAGCGAAATTAATGACGCGGTAACGGCAGAAACTCCATCGTCCCAGGTTAGCGTACAGCCAAATCCGCTGCAAGCAAGTTACGAAAGTTTACAGCATCAGTTGACTGAACGCGAAAGTTCGATCGTCCAATTGCAGCAGCAATTAGCTACCGAACAGCAAAATCTCGCCAGCCAATTAGCCGAAACTGTAACTA
>ENA-OFDP01000450-OFDP01000450.1-metagenomes-genome-assembly--contig:-NODE-450-length-18693-cov-2.445649_pt1 | contig 18693 bp, 15 predicted proteins | sample MGYA00153389_OFDP01 | MGnify analysis MGYA00153389 | reverse complement strand
CACACGCACGTTGAAATCGACCTGTGCCGCCGAAATCAGCCGTCTGCGTGCAGACGGGGTTGCCCCGGCGCTGACGAGTTTGCGCGAAGGCAAAGCGGTAAAGCATTTCAGGCAGTGGCTCAAGATCGAGGCGGATCAACTTACACCGGAACAACGTGCCACGCTGAACGAAACGTTACAACACAGTTCAGTATTGGACACCGTTTATTCGTTCCGCCAGGATTTGGCCAAACTTTGGGAGCGCTCCACCCAGTTGCAACAGTTCTCGCGCCAACTGAGAAGTTACGCGTAGCGTTTTCCAACGCGAACAAAAACAAAGCCCGCAATTGCGGGCTTTGTTTTTTGAACCTCTCCGCAGCTTTCGCTCAGGACGGAATCATTTCACAGTCGACGGTTACTTCAGCTTGGTTTCTTTGTACGCTACATGCTTTCGCGCCTTGGGATCAAATTTCATGATCTCCATTTTTTCGGGCATGGTTTTCTTGTTTTTAGTCGTTGTATAAAAGTGGCCAGTGCCGGCAGTTGATTCAAGCTTGATTTTCTCTCTCATGATCGGCCCTTAAATGGCGATGCCGCTAGCGCGCAGATCAGCGAGGACGGCGTCAATGCCGTTCTTGTCGATGGTACGAAGCCCGGCGTTGGTCAGGCGCAGACGCACCCAACGATTTTCAGATTCAACCCAGAAACGACGGTACTGCAGATTTGGCAGAAAGCGACGCTTGGTTTTGTTGTTCGCGTGGGAAACATTGTTACCCACCATTGGAGCTTTACCCGTTACTTGGCAGACGCGTGCCATATTGCACCTCTTTAAACTGTTAAAAACGCGGACCGAAAAAACCGGTTCCATTATTTGTTGATGTCCGCCCTAGCCGCCAAGTACGTAAAAGATACGAAAGCAAACGCAGGACAGCCAAAAATTATACCAAAACCAAGCACTTGCCGCAACCGCTGGACAGGTTTTTGATAACGTGCATTGGTACGGGTTTCCGACGCAACTCACAAACTCCCCCATTGGCGGGCGGTTTCAGGCGAAAAGGTCCCGGGAGGCGCAACAGGGCTGGTGGTTCGGAATTAACTCGCCTTGCCTGAATTCTTGACGTATTTATCCAGCCAGCGTTGCGACTCCCAGAGCCGGTGCAAAACCGACTCACGCCCACGGTAGCCGTGATCTTCATGCGGTAGCATCACGAGGCGCACTGTGCCGCCCAGCCCACGTACCGCCTGGTATAGGCGCTCGCTCTGTAACGGGAAAGTACCGGTGTTTGAATCCGCTTCGCCGTGAATCATCAGCATCGGCGTCTTGATCTGGTCAGCAAAGTTAAAAGGCGACATTTGGCTATAAACGTCCCTCGCCTTCCAGAAGGTACGATCCTCGGCCTGAAAACCAAACGGGGTAAGCGTCCGGTTATACGCCCCGCTTTCAGCGATACCGGCGGCAAATAACTTGGTGTGTGCAAGCAAATTAGCCACCATGAACGCGCCATAAGAATGTCCACCCACAGCGATTTTGTTGCGGTCTGCGATACCGCGCCGTACGACTTCGTCAATTGCTGCTTCGGCACTGGAGATGAGTTGAGTCAAATAAGTATCGTTGGGCTCCCGGCCGTTGTCGCCAATAATGGGCATGACAGGGTTATCCAGTACCGCATAGCCGAGTGTAAGGAATGGAAGTGGCCCGCTGAAGCTGGGACGCACGTAGCGGTACGGTGACCCCGAGATTTGGCCCGCTGCTTCTGCGGAGCGAAATTCACGCGGGTATGCCCACATGACCAAGGGCAGCGGACCGTCCTCTTTCTTGTAGCCGACGGGCAAATATAGTGTTCCGGAGAGTTCGACGCCGTCCTTGCGCTTGTAACGAATAACTTCCTTGGTGACGAGAGCGATCGGATTTTTGGGCGTGGCAAAACGGGTTACAGCCTGCATTGCCCCGGTCGTCAAATCCCGGAGGTGAATATTCGGGGCCTCACTTACACTTTCGCGCTGCAGCAATAACTTTGGCGTCGGTCCGGTATCAAATAGGGCAATTGGCAAATCAAAGTGCGGCGCCTCAGAACGATAGAGTCGTTTTGTTTCGCGCGTATCAAAATCAAAGCGATCCAGAAATGGTCGCTCACCTTCCGGCGATGCGCCATTACCGGTCAAGTAGATGGCTTTGCCATCGGGCGAAAAATTGAGCAGGCGGCTGCCGCGCGAATCAATTTCTGTCATCGGCGAGCCCGGATCGCCATAGCGATCCTCCGAGGAGCGGTCGAACAGTTTCACCGCCGCACGGGCGGGATCGCCCGGGAATATCTTCCAAGTAATTACCCGGCGTGTTTTCCGCGAAGCCTCAACGACAAGTGCGATGTCGTCGCGTCCCCAAAATACCGTTTGAAACCGCAAGTCGACTTTGGCCAGCGGTTGTGGTTCGGCCTCGAATGGCGCCGCCAAGGCGAATAACTGGTCGCCCAGTCCGTTGCGACGACCTTCCAAAGGTTGCACCCATGTGATCGTCGCCGGGGCATCGCCGCGCCACGCGTACTGGCGCGGCCCTTTCCGGACCGCGTCTGGATCTAGCTCTTCATTTTCGGACAACGCCAAATCAGACAAAACTTTGACGACCTTACCGGCGTCTTGATCGCGCGCATCCCGAATCTCTGTCCGTAAGGGAAAGCGAGACATCGGAACCGAATATGAATACGGCCGCCGAATCAATTGCACCAGCACAAACTCTCCGTCAGGAGATGGCTGGAATGCACGGATCAAGCCACTTGTAATTACCGTAAGCTTGCCATCGAGCGCAATGCTACTCAATTCAGATGCACCGTAGTAATCGAATAAGGCTTCATCATGTGGTGACTTCAACAAGTCTTGATAAGTGCGCGCAGTGTTGCGTTTGCCCAAGTTCTCCAAAATAGATGGCCCTGTGGGCAGTTCGGTCAATTTTGGCGGAGCAGCTCGACCCAGAGGCACAAAATTGGCCAGAAGTGATCTTGAATCGCTTTGCCAGACAAACGCTTTTGGAAACGCCGCGTTTAACGCGCGATCTGTCAATCGCTTTGCCGCAAAACCGTTGTTGGCATCCGCCGTAAATAACTCCAGCGCATTCTCTTTCACAATACTGAAGGCGATTCGCCTGCCATCCGGCGACCATTGCGCGTCCCCTACGCGGGCGCCTTGCGGTAACCCAACGATAGCTTTTTCGAGACGATCAGCAACCTTCACCAATTTAATTCCGGTCGCTTGTCCGGTTCGGCTTTGATTATTGTTCCGTGGATTAATGCGCAGGCCGGCGATGCGGATTTCGGGCTGAGCCAATTCCGCCACGGGCGGCAGTGCCGGACGCTCCAGCAACATTAGCCAATCACGATTGGGGGAGAGCAGTGTTTGCGGCACTTGCGGCGCATCAATCATATCGACGATCGCTTGCGAGGGGACTTGGTACCGGGAAGCGTCGGCGGCATGCGCCACAAACGTCGCCAGTCCTCCTGATAAAAGTGCGCAATTAGCCGCGAGCAGGACACGCCGTAGCGGCAAAACTTTCGCAGCAAACCCTGAATTTTTTCTCATGCGCATCCATCCCATCCTTGGCAGTCAGTATCATACTCCGGGCCTCACGGATGCTCCAACCAGGCGGCGCTGTCCCTTTTCAATCCGCCAAGCCAACGGGCGGCTATTCTTACGCCGTCAATACAGCAAGCCCTCTTCAGCGAATGAAAGTGAAGCACCGGGCGCGACGATGAAGTGGTCTAAAACCTTGACATCGACCAATGCTAATGCCTCTGCCAATGCTTTTGTCAACGACCTGTCTGCTGCACTCGGACTGGCTTCACCTGAGGGGTGGTTATGCGCCAAGATCACGGACCCAGCATTGTGAGCTAGCGCTCGCTTTACGATCTCGCGTGGATAAACGCTAGTTTGAGTTAGCGTCCCGCGAAACAATTCTTCCACCGCAATCACACGGTTTTGTGCCGTCAAAAACACCGCGACAAACACTTCATGTGGCAGACGTGACAATGTCATGCGCAAATAGTCGCGCACTGCCTGCGGCGAGCTCAATGCATCCGTTTTCTGTATTACTTCTTCAAGCGCGCGCCGTCCCATCTCAAGCACGGCCTGTAACTGTACGTATTTGGCTGGACCCACGCCATTGACGGAACAAAGTTCCGCCTCACTGGCAGAGAACAATCCAGCGAGATTGCCGAATTTGGCAACGAGTTCCCGCGCCAGATCAACCGCACTCTTGCCCTTAACGCCCACGCGCAGAAATATCGCGAGCAGCTCCGCGTCCGATAGTGCTTTCGCTCCCTGTTTTAACAAGCGCTCGCGCGGACGCTCATCTGCAGGCCACTCCTTGATTGCCATGTTTTTGAATGATCCTGTGTAGAATAATCAGATGGTGACGAAAACAAAAAAAATGCGTGTGGTGCTCGGTATCACCGGCGGTATCGCGGCTTACAAATGCGCGGAGCTGATCCGCTTGTTTCGAAAATCGGAAATAGACGTTCAGGTCGTGATGACGGAAGCAGGCGCCAAATTTATCACCCCCGTCACGGCGCAAGCTTTGTCCGGCAATGCTGTTTTTATTGATGCCTGGGATAGCCGAATTGACAATAACATGGCGCACATCGAATTATCCCGCACTGCCCACTCTATTCTGATTGCGCCGGCCACCGCCGATTTTCTTGCCAAGCTTGCACACGGTATCGCCGACGACCTGTTGTCAACGCTTGTCCTCGCGCGTCAGCCGACCTGCAAGTTGCTTGTCGCACCCGCAATGAATCGAGAGATGTGGGAAAACCCTGCCACGCAGCGCAATATCGCGCAGCTTCGCGCTGATGGCGTTGAAGTGCTCGGACCCGATGAGGGTGATCAAGCCTGTGGTGAAACGGGGCTGGGACGTATGCTCGAGCCAGATGCCTTGTTGGCGGCCGTGAGAAACATCGATTCGCCTAAATCGATGGCTGGACAGCACGCGCTCGTCACAGCAGGCCCGACATTTGAACGTATCGATCCGGTTCGCGGGATCACCAATGCGAGTTCCGGAAAAATGGGTTATGCGATTGCTCAGGCGCTCATTGACGCTGGTGCCCGAGTTATCCTCATTTCAGGACCTACTTCAATAGCCCCGCCGACGAATGCGACGATAGTTAAGATTGAGTCGGCTTCGCAGATGTTTAATGCTGTCAAGGCGGTTTTAGCAGATGTTGACGTATTTTTTAGTGTCGCGGCCGTGGCAGATTACACGCCTGCAGCGCCGCAAAAACAGAAAATCAAGAAATCCGCAGAGACGATGGCGTTAGCGCTGGTCCCCACTGTAGATATATTGGCGTGGGCTGCGAGCCAATCAAACCCGCCCTTTTGTGTGGGTTTCGCAGCAGAAAGTGAAAACGTCGTCGAATATGCCCGTAAAAAGCGGGAAAACAAGAAAATTCCGGTGATCGTCGCCAATTTTGCTGCCACGGCCATCGGCGCGGACGACAATGAAGTTACCATTATTGATGAGAGTGGTGACCACGCCATTCCGAGAGGCGCGAAGTCACAAATCGCGCGCGCCATCGTCGACCATATCGCAAACATTCTGCCGCGCGGCGCTCACACAACCAACCTTATACCTGCCAAAAAGAATGCATAAGCTTGATGTGCGCGTCCTGGACGCCAGGCTTTTAGAACAACTCCCGCAATACGCCACGCCCGGCTCGGCGGGGCTGGATTTGCGTGCCTGCGTCGATGCGCCCGTCACGTTGAAGCCGGGCGACACGTCATTGATTCCTTCCGGGCTGGCGATCCATTTGAAAAACCCGGAGTATGCAGCGATGGTCTTGCCCCGATCAGGGTTAGGCCACAAACACGGCATTGTTCTCGGAAATCTTGTCGGCCTGATTGACTCCGACTATCAAGGGCAAATCTTCGTATCCGTCTGGAATCGTGGGCAGTCAGAATTCACCATCCAGCCGATGGAGCGCATTGCGCAATTGATTGTGGTGCCGATAGTGCAAGTTGAATTCAATGTTGTTCCCGATTTCGTCGCGTCGTCGCGAGGCGAAGGTGGCTTCGGCAGTACCGGAAAAAAGTAGCTGCGAAGCCCTAGCGTGTGTGGCGTCAGCGACTTAGTCCAACCAGGCGTTAATTACACGCCAACCCAATATACCCGTCACCGTACTTATACAGACTGCCCCATCCGCCATGATCAACAGCTATCTTCGTCACGTCGCAACCGCCATCGCCATCGCAACGGTTGTTAGCCTTTTCTCTACCAACGTGGCAGCAGATGCAACGGCGATGCCGGCCGGCAAACCCCAAACGGGGCTACCTACGATTGTGCTCAAGGCAGGTGGCCAGAGCGTGCGCGCCGACATTGCCAGCACGGAAGTCACGCGCCAGACGGGTCTGATGTACCGGCAAAAAATGGGCAAACATGAAGGCATGTTGTTTGTCTTCCCGGAAATTGGTTACCACGCCATGTGGATGCGCAATACACTGATTCCGCTTTCGGTGGCATATTTGAACGAGCGTGGCCTCATTCTCTCCATTCATGAAATGCAGGCGCTGTCGGACGCGGCGCACCAATCAGCCGGGCCGGCACGTTTTGCGCTTGAAATGAATGCGGGATGGTTCAGCGCCAATAAAGTTAACGCAGGGGATACGATCGCAGGCCTTGAAAAAGCCCCGAAGCCGCAATAGCAGCAATGGCCGCAACAGCCGTCGGATTCGCGCCTGTTTTACATATTCGCCACTTCACAATCCCGTCCCCACTCTCGCCAGCCCTTCAACATCGGGAAATATAAGCCCAGACGGATTGATCTCACGTCAGTTGTGTCTCGCATCCCACTAAGGATGGCCGCGTATGTTTCAAGTTGCGCAGCGTAACGCCTTCGCTCGTTATCCAGAAACGCATCGACATCTGCGCCCTCGTGACTTCCAGTCTTGAAATCAATGATCCAGCGCACATTCTGCTCATCGACAAACGTGCGATCAATGGCAATATTTACCAGCCTGCCGTCCCTCAGCCCGGTCAACCGCCATTCCGCGCGCGCACGCCCGTGTGCTTGCAATGTCCAGCGCCCGCGCGAATCTGCGAGGGTATTGTTCAGCGCATCAACCACCCTTGATACCGCGCCAGGCATTTCATTCAAAGCAACACCACGTCTGGCAAGTTCGCGTTCAATGATAGACACCACCGACAAGACGCGCTCGCGACTCCAGGCCGCAACACCTTCTTCCGCAATTCGTTGCAAGAGCGCGTGCACGACGCTCCCAATATGCCGCGCAGTCTCGCCCGCCCATTCAAAATCAACTACATGTTCGCTATTCGATTGGTCTGCACTGACAGACAAAATCGGCGCGGAAATCCAATTTGGCAATACTGGCAACGAGTGGGCTGGACTGATGCGAAAAGGTCCCACCGGAGACCCCGCAGGCAGGGTCGCGTGCGGTACCTGATCCGCGCGCTCAATGGCAGGTTTGGCGCGCAGTTTCTCCACGAGTGTCGCTGATACAGCGGGCCACATTGCTGCGAGCAATGTATCTGCACGCGGGGGGATAAGCGCACCAACGCCGCCATCCTCCGGGTCATCTTCTTTTACACCAACCGCGCCAAGCAAATGCAACCGGCGTTCAGCCCGTGTGGCGGCAACGTAAAGCAGCCGAACGTATTCGTGATGCTGCTTTTCGCTTTCCCTTTGCAGCACGTATCGATAAATTGAATCTGACTCAACATCCTCTTCGGCGCCTGTCTCTCGAATGGGCGCCAACAATAATTCACGCGCACCAGTCTCAGGATTTGGATGTTCGGTCCAGACGATCAGTTTTTTATCATCACGACGTGGCGGGCGATGCAAACCGGGAACGATGACGGTGTCAAACTCAAGTCCCTTTGCCTTATGAATGGTCATGATCTGTACAGATGGAATACCGCTGTCCACATCGGCGTCACTGGCACCCGCAAATAATTTATCGACGCGATTACCCAGCGCCGTGAGGTCAGTCAACTGGCCGCCACCTGCCTGTGCCTGCACCTCTTTATCCAGCAAACCGAAGAACATTTTTGCGTCCAACAGGTCATCATCGCCCACCAGGCAGGCTGGACCGCGCAACCTGAGCCAGGTGTTCTCCACTGCGTCACGCAAAGGCATCAGCCGACGATACGCAAGCGCAGGCCTAAACGCCTCGCAAAAATTCCTCACGCAGTTCTGTCCGTCGTCAGAGAGTTTCGCAACGCTCTCGTCGTCGTTGAGCAACGTCCAAATCGTGCGTGTGTCTGGTGCGAGTGCGCCGTCGACCGGAACGGCACCATGCGTGAGGATTGCAAGATCGCTCAAAGTTAGCCCACACCATGGCGCACGCAGCACCGACAGCCAGGCGATGCGATCCGCAGGATGCACCAATGCGCGCGTGAGCGAAAGCAGATCCTGCACAACAGGGCGCGTGTTGAGCGGATCAATATCGAGGGCGCGAAACATAATGCTTGCCGCTTTGAGCGCAGGCACAATTTCACGCAAATGTCCGCGATTACGCACGAGAATGGCAACAACAGCATCGGGCTTTTCGCGGCGCGATGCTGCAATGATCTTTATCACGCGAGTTGCTTCTTCAACCTCGGCGTCGTGTGCCGCGCCCACTCCGTCTTGCTCTGCCGCCGCTGTAATCTTCTTCAACCAATACGGATGAAACGTTACCGCGTGCCGATCAACTCGACCATTCGTTGCGATGTGGTCGGTAGCGAACGCCACACTCGGCGAGTAGGGAACCGCCCCGGCCGAGGAATCTTCAATCGCGGGCATCATCGCATCAAATATGTTGTTTACCCATTCGACGATGCCGGGGCATGAGCGAAAATTCACGCTCAAGTTGAGCCGATTCAAGCGCACACCACCGATGCCATCCCACCATGCCCGCGAAAACAAACTTACTTCGGCTTCACGAAACCGGTAGATGGACTGCATCGGGTCGCCGACCAGGAACAAAGTACGTCCGTCGCCTTCGCTCCAGCCCCGCGTTAATTTTTCGAGCATTTCAAACTGCGCGAACGACGTATCCTGGAATTCATCGACCAGCAGATGGCTAATGCGATAGTCAAGTGCCAGTGCGAGATCGGTCGGCGCGTCGTCGTGACCGAGCGCACGCGAGGCGGCCTCCGCGATTTCGGTGAAATCGCATTGGCCACGACGCCCAAATTCGTTCCACAGCGATACCGTGGCGTGCGGTAACAAACGCACGATGGCGCCCAATATCTGCCACTGGCTTTCACTGTAGGCAGCGGCTGGCAGGGAACGCAATTGGTGCATTGCAGACGATAACGTCGAATTACTCGCGAGTGACGCCAGCAAAATATTCATCCGACTTTTCTGCGCACTGCAGTATGCTTTTTCGTCTTTGCTTACGCCGACCGGAAAGCCTTGATTCTTGTTGACGACTTTTCGCCAGGTACCCGTTTTAGTCAACAGGAGTTCGGTCAAAGCCAGCCACGTCGGCAACGCTTGGATATCCCCATCTGGAAATGTCTTTAACTCGCCGAAATCACAGAGCCCAATATCCACGGGCATCTTCGGCGCATTCTGCCCTGCGAACCTCGCCAATGCTAGAGTTTCATCCTTGAGTTCATCCGGGAACGTGGCAGCTGCGCGCGCTGCTGCTTGCACACGAACCAGCACCAATGATGCTTCCAGCGACTCGCGCTCGTGCATATTCGAAAGATTGCGGAGCCAGTGATCGCGCGACCGCAGTACATCGCTGAGTAAATTAGTTGTGGTCGTCACATTGTTGTCGAGGTGCGTCAGCAGGGTGGCGACATCATCGGCGATAGCCTTTGCGTTGGTATCCGTATCATTCACTTGTAAAAGTAAATTGCGTGCGGCCTCGGCGTAAAGCGCACTCGCATCGTCGATCGTTTCCGGTTGTGCACCAAAGCGTGCGAGCAAAGGCATCTGTCGGGTGATTGAGGCGTTCAATGCGTCAATGGTCTGCATTCGCAGGCGTGACACATTTTCAAATATGTGCCAGCCGCGTTCCGCATTGCGCGTGAGCGCCGCCGCCGCGAGTCGACGGGTATCGTCGTCACCACTGTCGCCCTTTACCGAAAGAAACGCGTCGAGCACGCGTTGTCGCATCTCGGTCGCAGCCTTTCTGGTAAAGGTAATCGCGACGATCTCTTCAGGTTCATTTACCTGCGCGAGCAGCGCAAGATAGCGCTGAATGAGAAGGCGCGTTTTGCCTGATCCGGCCGGTGCCCGCACGATGAACGAATGCGAAACATTGATCGCGCGTTCGCGCTCGGCGATATCGACGACGGCGTGTGATGATGAAATGTTAGTCATCAACAGTTATGTCCTTGCTGATACTGCGGCCTGCCACGGAGACATTCACGTCACCATCGGCATTGTCGTCATCCGATATTTTCGTGCCATTTAGCTCTGAGATCCTGCACAAACCCTGCAAGTCACACTGCGCACAGGTCAGGCTGCCGCGTTTCGGATCCACCGCAGCGTCGCCATTGATGAAATCCCGGACTAACGCATCAAGCGAGCGCTCCCACTCCGCCGTCAGCACATCCCACGAAAAGTAACCTTTTTTTTCCATTCCAAATTTTGACTCGATGGGCGTCACATCAGGCAGTAATCCTTCAGCGGCCGAGACGCCCTCAAAGCCAAACACCTTTGCCCGCACCCCCCTTTTTACGCGCGCGAATGCGAGAACCGAAATAGTTTGTGCGGCAGTCTGAAAGTAGAGCGGTAACTGCGGTTCGTCCAACCGCTCACCTAACCAGGACGTCGCTTTCGCGATACCCGTCTTGTAATCGATCAGTGCGTACGTGCCATCAGCCAGCTGATCCAATCTGTCTAGTCGCAGGCGCATCGACAGCCCTGAAAGCTCGACATCACGCGCTTGTTCACAGGCCTCGACTTCAAACGGCGCACGTTCCTGCTCGTAAGCGAGCCACTGTGTGACCAAAGCGACCAGTCTGACCTGTTCGATTTCGGCAAAACGCCCGCTGAGGTTGTCAACACCTGCGGCATGCGTTTCGTTGATCGCCCTTGTAACCATTTCTTGCACTAAATGCCTTCTCGCGAGTTCATCCGTTGCGAGTAGCTGCGCCTGCGTACCAAGTCGCGTCCAGACCAAACTCAAAACCCGGTGCAGTAAAGTGCCGCGCTCGGCCGCATCCAGCCCCGCCTCGGGTGCGCCCAAAGTGCGTGCGCCTAAACGATGGCGCGCAAATGCGCGGAAAGGACAGGCAGCCTGATCACGCAATACGGTCGCACCACCTCCCACGCGGGTGGGACGCGGGAGTGCGGGCAAAGGCTTTTCAATAATTGGTTCGTGCTGGCGTAAAGAAAAAAGCGCGCGCGCATAGTCGGTTTCCGCGCTTGCGCCAATCAACGCGTTCAAATCAGTAAGCGCGATATCTCGCGTGAGCGCACTTGCCGCGCGCTGTTGCTCGCCAGCATTGCGCGAGTCTCCAGCTTGGGCGTGACTGAAAATCACCTCCGGCGCGCAATGAAGCCAACCCTGTGTAATGCGTTGGTCAAGCAACAAGGAGGCCGCAGCTGAGGCCTCGGTCACCCCGGCGGCTCGTTGCAATGCGGCGGGTATGAACGGATTAGGCCGAGCAGGAATGGGCCACGTGTCTTCACTCAAGCCGCTCACCCACAGTGCATCGAAAGCCTGGCCTGCAGACTCAAGAATGCCCAACACCTGGATTGGTGCGTTTGAATTCTGCGCAATTTCTGGCTGGAAAACAGTATTAGAAACGATGCTTCGCAAGTGGTTGAGCGATTCGTCAGCGCGCATGCGTGGTTGTACTGATTCGAGTGTTGCCAAGGTGCCTAATGCATCGCGAAATTTCTCCAGCACCTGGTAGTCCCCAGATTCCAGCGCAATGTCCCCGGGGAATCCCCATTTAAGCAGGACCTTGCCAAAGTGTCGGCTCCAGTTACGCGGCGATGGCTTGTTTGCGCCGGCGCCTTTTGTGGCGTTCTTGGTCGATGTCGGTCCGTCAATACTTGCCACCGCGTCTACCAACCCCAGCAAGTTCGGACATCTCGCCGCGGCACGCTGCAAATGCGTCACGTTCGTTAACTTCAATCTGCGTTGCAGCGCAAACAAGTTGATTTCAAGCGAAACAACTTCCCTGAGCGCCGCATCCAAGCGTGCCCGTGAGTCGCCTTCCGACGCGGCACCAGCAATGAATGGCGAGAGCAGCAACGCGCTTACGTCGAGAAACGTCATGCTGTGATTCAGAGACAATGCAATCAGGGAAAGCGCATCGTGAACCAACGCGTACTCATTTAAAGGAAGTCCCAGCGAAATATTGAACCCGACAGGTTCGGTGCGTGGCGACGCGACGCGTTTTCCGGGTTGCAAGGCATCGGTGATTGCGCGCACGATCTCGCCGCGTTTCACACGCAGATCCGGCACGACAATGGCAATACGGCCGTTGGGGTTCGCCGCCGCGCGATGCCTGGCCCATGCAGCAAAGCCACGAATTTCAGCGTCTTCATTCGCAAATTCGACACGTTGCAACTGGCCGTACTGTTGTTCTCCCGCATACCCTTGATTTCGCTGTTCGACGTCAAATAACTGAACTCGTTTTACCGATATTCCGAGCGATTCGCATGCAAGGAGAAAATGCCTCTGCTGTGGCGTGATGATGTCGAATCCTGCAATGAAGAGCTGTTGCGGCAGCACTTCAATGTAGCCCGCAGAATTCTGCATTGAAGCTGCCATGTGGGCCAGCAAGACGGCTGCATCGATCAAATCGCGCTCCCGGCACAATCGCTCAAAACGCGCCGTCCAGCCAAGAAATGCCGTCGCGTCTTCGGCAAGCGGCACGTGGCGCATTTGGGGGAAAAGCGCCCACGCATTCGCGACCGTCCATGCGGCAGCGGCCTGGCTGGCGGTTCGCGGCACGCTTAATAGGAAGCTGCTTACATCGGATGTACGCACTACTTGTTCCCAGAGCAATTGGCTTTGCGGGATATCAAGAAGCTGCGACTTTGCGGACGCATCACCACGCAGATTCAAAGCGCGATAACTGCGTTCAAGAAACGTGGTTAACGGCAGGATGTCGGGCGTGGCCCAGGCGCCCATACCAGCAAGCTGCTGTGAAACGTCAAATTGGCCGTTGAGATACAACGCAAGACGGCGATTAGGCGTAACGACCGATACTCGACCGCCCTCGGCTAACGCCTTGAACAACTGCGCGGTCGTGATACCAGTCGAAAAATCATTCGCAGCAGCAGGAAAGCTCATGCCACGCCCACTTTCAAAAGTTTCGACCGCCAAGCGATTGAGGGTCTACCCGCGAGACGGCGTTGCCGCCGCAGATTACTTCTCGAGGAGGTGTGCCTTTTCTTTTACCTTTGACCAGTCGTCCGCATCCGCCGGTGCTGGTTTACGCGCAATAATCGGCTTCCAGTCCTTGGCAAGCTCTGCGTTAATTGGAATGAACTTGCGCTGGTTTTCAGGCACGTCGTCCTCGGCAAATATCGCCTCGACGGGGCACTCGGCGACACACAAAGTGCAGTCAATGCATTCGTCAGGGTCAATGACGAGCATGTTTGGGCCTTCTCGGAAACAATCCACTGGGCACACGTCGACGCAATCGGTATATTTGCACTTTATGCAGGATTCGGTCACTACGTAAGTCATAAACGGCCCTTGAATTTCAACACCCAAGCCGACATTTTAGCAGACCGGCATTGGGCAAACCTCACCGCGCGTACTGCTACCGACAGCGGCGAACGGTGTCATAATGTTAATTGATTATTCAAGTGAGGTTTCCAATGAGCGATGCGATTGCCTACGTTTCCGATGACACGTTTGATGTCGAAGTTCTACAAAGCACGACACCAGTGCTGGTTGATTACTGGGCCGAATGGTGCGGGCCATGCAAAATGATTGCACCGATTCTCGAAGATGTCGCCAAGGAGTATGCAGGCAAGCTAAAGGTGGCCAAATTGAATATCGATGAAAATCAGGCTACGCCACCGAAGTACGGCATTCGCGGCATTCCCACACTGATGCTATTCAAGAATGGCAACGTGGAAGCCACGAAAGTTGGCGCGCTGTCCAAATCGCAGTTGGCTGCATTTATAGACGCAAACATTTAGTCATTGACAAGGGCGCGTCGTCGCCCTATCCTGCACCGAAATCTGCGTTGATCGTCATTCCGTAGATGTCCCGCAGTTTCCCGTAGTTACCTTTAGTGCCTTCGCCCTACCTCCCAATCTTGTGAGTTAAAACCCGGTTTTCCTGGGAATCCCTCGGAAAACTCGCGTGGAGAGGCGCTATGTTTAGCGGCTAATTCTTGTCCGCATTTTTCAAACAACCAAAGCTATGCAACTATCTGAACTCAAATTAAAGCACGTCTCCGAACTCGTCGAGATGGCAAACCTGCTCGAACTCGAAGGCGCCAATCGCCTGCGAAAACAAGAGCTCATTTTCGCTCTCCTGAAGCATCAGGCAAAAAAGGGCGAAGCTATTTTCGGCGACGGCACTCTCGAAGTGCTACAGGATGGATTCGGTTTCCTGCGCTCACCCGACATCTCATACCTCGCCGGGCCGGACGACATTTACGTAAGCCCCTCGCAGATTCGCCGGTTCAACTTGCACACCGGCGACACCATCGAAGGTGAAATCCGTACACCAAAGGAAGGCGAGCGCTATTTCGCGTTGGTGAAAGTAGACAAGGTAAACGGTGAGGCGCCCGAAAACGCCAAGAACAAGATCCTCTTCGAAAACCTTACGCCGCTTTTTCCAAACAAGCCTTTCACACTGGAACGCGATATCAAGTCTGAGGAAAATATCACTGGTCGCGTGATCGACATCATCGCGCCTATCGGCAAAGGACAGCGCGGTCTGCTTGTGGCCTCGCCGAAATCCGGCAAAACGGTGATGTTGCAGCATATTGCGCACGCCATTACGGCGAACCACCCGGATGTGATGTTGATCGTGTTGTTGATCGACGAGCGTCCGGAAGAAGTGACGGAAATGACGCGTACGGTGAAAGGCGAAGTGGTTTCATCAACCTTCGACGAGCCGGCGACTCGCCACGTCCAGGTCGCTGAGATGGTCATCGAGAAGGCCAAGCGATTGGTCGAGCACAAGAAGGATGTCGTCATCCTGCTCGATTCGATCACGCGCCTCGGCCGTGCCTACAACACCGTCGTGCCATCGTCGGGCAAGGTTCTGACCGGCGGCGTCGATGCCAACGCGCTGCAACGGCCGAAGCGCTTTTTCGGCGCGGCGCGAAACATCGAAGAAGGTGGATCGCTTTCGATCATTGCAACTGCCCTTATCGATACCGGCAGCCGCATGGACGACGTGATCTACGAGGAATTCAAGGGCACGGGCAACATGGAAGTTCACCTTGATCGCCGCGCGGCCGAAAAGCGTGTTTATCCCGCGATCAACGTCAATCGATCAGGTACCCGTAAAGAAGAATTGCTGATCAAGCCCGAGTTACTGCAAAAGGTCTGGGTACTACGCAAAATGATGTACAGCATGGATGAACTCGAAGCGACCGAATTTTTGGTCGATAAACTCAAAGCAACAAAAAATAACGCGGAATTTTTCGACTCGATGAAAAAGAATTGAGAACTGCGTCGACCTCTGTCTCAAAATCGTCGCATTGTTAGTACTTCAAGCCTCCAGCGCGCAGGCCATGATGATCGGCTGTGGCACGGTCACCGCAGTTTTATTGACGGCTTCGTCGACCTTCAAATTATTGCGTTCGTAGGTGCCTTGGCCCGGCAGCGTCAATTTGCGACTGTCGAGCGCCTTTTGAGGGCCCGCGAGAACGTCCTTGCCGAACGCATCATTCTGAAAAAATAGCGAACTCGCTCAGGCTTTGTGCTGTTCCTCGCGCGACGATTTTTTCAGCCCACATCTGGTCGCTGGCGCGCACGAAAAAAAGATTGGGGTTGTTGCGGTGCGCCTCTGCGCCGGTCACAGCTCCGACGAGGGCGATGCGCTTTTCTTTCATAATTGGCAACGCGGCATTGACCGGGACATCGCCGAAACAACCAAACAGCGCCACGGTTTTGTCCTCGTCGATCAACCGTTTGGTGCCTGCGCGCAACGGCGTATGGATCATCAGAACCTGCACTCATGGCAAACCGGTTCTGGCAGGCGCTTGCTCCAACTGACGGTTACGCCTAAGCTAGCGCGAATACTAATCTGCGGAGTTTCCCTGTGTCCTTAAGCAAGAACGAACTCGCCGAATTAAAACGCGCCAAGATACTGCTTGAAAAACCCAGCTTGGCGGCGCGTGCATCCGCCATGCTGGGCGCCCCTATCGACAAAGGCGTAAAGATGCTGCCTGAGCGCTTTCAAAAAGCGGTGCACAACGCATCCGAAGCCGCGATGATGAAGGCACTGGATATGGCCGTGAAATCGCATGGCATCGACGGGAAAATGGCATCGAAAGATCGCCTGCACAAATTCGCGGCAGCGGCGACAGGCGCACTGGGCGGTGCTTTTGGGCTGGCCGCCCTGGCCGTCGAGTTACCAGTCTCAACGACGATCATGCTGCGTTCAATCGCCGACATCGCCAAAAGCGAGGGCGAGAACATCCAGCACATCGAAACCAAACTTGCTTGCTTGACAGTGTTTGCGCTGGGTGGGCGTACGGCGAAAGATGATGCGGCGGAATCTGGTTATTTCGCCGCACGTACTGCGATGGCAGGTGCCGTAACGGAGGCAAGCAAATTTCTCGCCGAAAAGGGATTTAGCAAAGCCGGTGCTCCCGCATTGGTGCGACTGGTTTCGCTGATCAGTTCACGCTTCGGTATTGTCGTGTCCGAAAAAGCGGCGATGCAGGCAATTCCTATTCTCGGGGCGGCGACTGGTGCGCTTATCAACACGTTGTTCATCGAGCATTTCCAGAACATGGCTCGCGGGCATTTTACGGTGCGACGTCTGGAGAAAATTCACGGCAGTGAAGCGGTAAAACTGGCCTATCAGTCGCTGTAAAAACTTCATCAACTACCTGACTTGCGAGACAGGCTGCTAGACCCAGTCCCGTCCAATCAGGAATTTCTCGGACAATTCGGCTTCACGCGAACCCGCCGCTGGCTGCCAGTTGTAACGCCACTTCACCAGTGGCGGCAGTGAGGCAAGTATCGACTCGGTGCGTCCACCCGACTGTAGACCAAAGTGTGTGCCGCGATCAAACACCAGATTGAATTCCACGTAGCGGCCACGTCGGTAGAGCTGCCAGTCGCGCTGTTGCTCGTCATACGGCAAATCGCGACGGCGTTCGACGATCGGCACGTAAGCATTCAGAAAAGCATCGCCGACCGCACGCTTCATCGCAAACGATTGCTCGAACCCCGGTTGATGGAAATCATCGAAAAATACGCCCCCGATTCCTCGAGGTTCATTGCGATGCTTCAAGTAAAAGTACTCGTCGCACCATTTCTTGAAATGCGGATAGTAATCGTCGCCGAATGGCTGCAGCGCGTCGCGATTGACGCGATGAAAATGTACGCAGTCTTCCTCAAAGCCGTAATAGGGCGTGAGGTCCATGCCGCCGCCGAACCAGAACGCGTCATGCTCTGCGTCCAGCGACGAGCGGGCGATGAAAAATCGCACGTTCATGTGTACGGTCGGCACAAAAGGATTGCGCGGGTGCAGCACCAGCGAAACACCCATCGCCTCCCAGGCCCGGCCGGCAATTTCGGGGCGGTTAGCCGCTGCCGTCGGCGGCAATTTGGTGCCGATCACATGCGAAAACAGCACGCCGGCGCGTTCAAACAGATTGCCTTCTTCAATGATGCGGGAGATGCCACCGCCGCCTTCGTTGCGCGTCCACGCATCGGTACCGAAAGGTTTTCCGTCGAGCGTTTCGAGCTTGGCAACGATGCGCGATTGCAGATCGAGGAGATAGGTTTTGACGTCGGCGGTATTCATAGTGGCCCTCGAATTTACGAAACGCTAGCATTGGCGCGGCTTCTGGCAGACTTTTATTCCGGAACGCCCGTCAATAGGCGTTCTATAAACAATAGCGAATGCGCGGCTAATGACGATCAATCGCCCGATGCCCGATGTCATGCCGATACTGCATACCGTCAAATCGAATCGGCTCAAGCATTTGATACGCACGCTGCCGCGCAACTTTTACAGTATCGCCTAATGCGGTGACACAAAGTACGCGTCCACCGTTGGTGACCGTCTTGCCGTCTATCTCAGTGGTGCCGGCGTGAAACACGCGTGCGTCGGCCGAGCTTACAGGCAGCCCGGTAATTTCGTCGCCCTTGAGCGGCGAATCGGGATAGCCGCCCGCGGCCATAACAACGCCTAGCGCTGCGCGTCGGTCCCACTCAGCGTCAATTCGGTCCAGCGTGCCCGCAATGGCGTGTTCGACAAGGGTCAGGAAATCGCTTCTCAATCGCATCATGATCGGCTGCGTCTCAGGGTCACCCATGCGCGCGTTGAATTCGACGACACGCGGATTGCCCTCAGCGTCGATCATCAAACCGGCATACAAGAACCCGGTGAATGGCGCGCCCTCCGCTGCCATGCCGCGCAACGTCGGCATGATCACTTCACGCATGGCCCGTGCGTGCACCTCAGACGTCACGACCGGCGCTGGTGAATAGGCACCCATGCCGCCGGTGTTGGGGCCCAGATCACCGTCAAAAATACGTTTGTGATCTTGTGAAGATGCAAACGGCAATGCATGGATCCCGTCGCACATGCAGATGAAGCTCG
>ENA-OFDP01000449-OFDP01000449.1-metagenomes-genome-assembly--contig:-NODE-449-length-18718-cov-3.728982_pt1 | contig 18718 bp, 18 predicted proteins | sample MGYA00153389_OFDP01 | MGnify analysis MGYA00153389 | reverse complement strand
CTTGGGCTGGATGGTCTTCTGCTCACGAGCACCACGCACGATGATCTGCGGCTCGTCGGCCTTCGACTTCGTGGTGCGCTTGCGGGGAACTGACTTCTCGGGGGGCGCCGCGGGCGAGGTGCCGGTGGCGGTGGTACTGGCGGCCATCAGCGTTGAATCCTATCGCCGAACATGTGTTCCACATGGTGAGATCGGGCACCCACCGGGCGCTGGCCGAACAGGCGGAATCCGCTCAGCAGCGGTACTGCATGGCAGCGCGGTCGGCAACCCGACCAGTGAGCGCATCGGCGATGAACGCTGCGTGCACGGGATGATCTCGATACACGACGTAGTCGTCAGCCGAGTCGAAATCGGCCACCACGACGTAGTCGAAGTTGCCATCGTTCACCCGGGCGTCGACTCCGTGGCGGTACGAACGGATCACCGGTATCGCCACCGGCAACTCGTCGAGACGGCGAGCCACTTCGGCGATATGCGCGTCGTCGACCCCATCGGCCCACCGGAACATCACGACATGGCGAAACACGTCAGCCTGCCGCCGCTGCGATGGAACGCTCGTACGTGAGGATCTCCGCAGCCCAGTTGGCCACGGTCTCGCCGGCGATCGATCGACGTTCGGGCCACGGCTGCTCCAGATCGACCATCGAACCGCGACTGATCACCGCACGCAGACGAGAACGATCCTGGAGCACGGTGACGTCGCTCGCCGGATCGCCGTCGACCACCAGCACATCGGCCCGTGCGCCCCCGGCGATCACACCGAGTTCACCTTCCATACGCATGGCGATCGCATTGGTGCGTGTGGCACACGAGATCGCCTCGACCGGGCTGAGACCGAGTTCGTTCACGAACACCTCCATCTCGCGAGCATGCCAGTGTCCGTAGGGGGTCAACGCGAACCCACTCTCGGAGCCACACAGGATCGGGACCCCGGCGTCGTAGGCGACCCGTATCATCGCTGCGGTCGCGGTGATCTCACCACGGAAGATGTCCTGCATCCCGACACCGGCACCGACCCGCTCGCCGTGGTCGGCGAGGTTGGCGAGGAAGGTGAACGTCGGACAGAGCGCCGCGCCGTTGTCGATGACGGCCTGCAGCGCCTCGTCGTCCATGAACGACGCGTGCATGATCAAGTCGACCCCGGCGAGCGCGGCGTCACGTGTGGACGACGCGCTCCGACAGTGGGCCACGACCGGTACTGCGAGCGCGTGCGCTGTCTCACACACCGCCTTCATCTCGTCGAGGGTCCAGACCTGGAGTTCGCCTGCATGCGTCGGGATGGAACCGGTGGCGTGGATCTTGATCCAATCGGCCCCGTGCTTGACCTGACGTCGGGTCTCGGTGACCATCTCCTCGATCGTGTTGACCACCGCGGCGTAGCCGACCCTGCCGTCGTCGGGGATGAGCCGCCCAGCGGTGCCGCCGACGGACGTGAGCAATGCCTGCACACCAGTGGAGATGCGAGGTCCGGGGAAGGCACCGGACTCGACCACGTCGCGAACCTCGGGTCCGATTCCCATGACCGTGTCGGGATCCATCATCGAGGTGACCCCGGCGAGGAGCAGCTTGGGCAGATTGAACAACGTGATCATCGCAGCGGTGGTCGGTGGGCGATGGAAGAACAGCTCGTCGTTCGACTGCGCGTCGTCGAACGTGACGTGACAGTGGGCGTCGATCAGGCCCGGCATGATCGTCATGCCACTGGCGTCGATGGTTCGAGCCCCGGCGGGGACTGCGACGGTGCCGTGCGGGCCGACGGCGATGATGTTGTCGCCGTTGATCACCACGTCGGTGCCCGGTACCGGCGCCGAGCCGGTGCCGTCGATGAGCGAACCGTTCGAGAGATGGAGCACCGGGTTCCCGGTGGACTGATCAGTGTTGGCTGGCATGAGGAACACCCCGGTGTCGGACGAGCAGGAGAAAGCGTCGTCAGGATTCTAGCGACGGCGGTCGGATCCATGCCGATGTGTGTTCTCGTCCGTGGCAAGCTCGCATCGTGAAACGAGCGTTGGTCACGGGCGGCACCTCCGGCATCGGTGCAGCCTGCGCAGACGTGCTCGAACGTGAGGGCTGGCAGGTGATCCGCGCCGACATCACCGCCACCGATGCGCACGATGCCACCGGCGCTCCAGCGGTTCGACGACTCGACGTGACCGACGAGGACGCCTGGGAGCGGCTGATGGTCGACATCGGGCCGATCGATGCGTTGGTCACCAGTGCGGGGATCCGAACCCGCAGCATGATCGTCGACACCACGCTCGACGAATGGGAACGGCACCTCCGGGTCAATGTCACCGGCACCTGGCTCGCGATCCGCTCGTTCCTCCGAGCGATTCCCCCCGACGACCAGCGCCTCCGCTCGATCGTCACCATCGCCTCGGTGAACGCCACGATCGCCGTACCCGGTCAGGCGCACTACGTCGCATCCAAGGGCGCGATCGCCTCACTGTCACGCGCCGCCGCACTCGAGGGCGCTCCGCTGGGCGTTCGCGTCAACTCCATCGCACCCGGCCCGATTCGCACGCCGATGGCCGCCGAGCGGCTCGACGATCCCGAACAGGTTCGCTGGCTCACGGGCCGCGTCCCACTGGGTCGCGTGGGCGAACCTTCCGAGATCGCCGAGATCGCCGAGTTCCTGCTGTCCGATCGGGCGTCGTACATCACCGGCGAGGTGTTGTACGCCGACGGCGGCTGGGCGGCCAATGCGGTCTGATGTACAGCCTGCCACCTCGAACTCATGACGACCCGACCCCAGACACGAGGAGACCCGACCCCGATGGCCTATGAGGTACGACTCGACAGCGATGAATGCGTGAGCGCCGGCAAGTGTGTGGCGTCCGCTCCCGGCTTCTTCGTGTTCGACGACGACGAGATCGGCACGATCGACCACGACGGCCCACGTCCGGCCGACGACGCCCTGCTCCGGATCGCCCGCCAATGTCCGAGCGGCGCGATCAAGCTGTTCGCCGACGGGGTCGAAGTCGAGCTGTGACGAACCGGTACCGGTCAGCTGAGCCTGAGTAGTCGACGGGCGTTGTCGTCGTAGGCATCGACGAACGGAATCTCGGCGGGTTCCTTCGGCGAATCCCAACCGGCGAGGTTCGTGCCCACCACCAGCCGGTCGCGGCCGACCTTGCGTTCGAGCAACACCAGTGAGTCGTCGTCGTGGACGTGGTTGTCGAACCACATCCGTTGCATCGCCCCCTGGAAATCGGTGGGGTTCGCGATCGCCCACGGGCGCGTGCGACCCTGGTGCTCGAGTCGGCCGAGCATGTAGGCACACGCCCCGCCACCGTGCGACATGCAGATGTCGAGACCCGAGTGGCGATCGAGCACGCCGCCGTAGATCAGGTGCGCCATCGCCAAGGTCTCTTCGAACATGAACCCCACGGACAAGTCGAGGTCGTACTTGCGGATCCGTTCGTCGCGCAACGGCCCGTCGATCCCCCACGGTGCGGGGTGGATGAACACCGGCACGTCCAACTCGACCGCAGCCGCCCAGAACGGATCGAGGCGCTCGTCGTCGAAGTCGGTCCCGAAGTCGGTCCCGATGTACGCCGAGACCAACCCGAGATCTCCAACGGCACGGCGGAACTCGACGACAGCAGCATCGACGTCCTGCATCGGCAGCTGGGCGGCGCCGAGGAACCGATCGGGGTGCCCGGCCACGAGGTCAGCCAGTTCGTCGTTGTGCCAACGACAGAACTCGGCAGCCACCTCCGGCTCGACGTGATGGAAGTAGGTGATCGGGTTCGGTGACAGCATCTGCACGTCGATGCCGAGATGGTCGTTGAGCCGCAGGCGGACATCGGGGTCCATGAAGGGCGTGCCGCGGTAGTCGACGCCGTCGAGCACGTAGCTCCCGACCCGGAATCGTGGCCGCCCCTCAGGGCCGATGCCGAGTTCCGGTCCGTACTCGCCGGCGCACCCCATCACGCCAGGGAGCACCGTGTGTGCATGCACGTCGATCATGGTGTGATCCTCGCAGCTCGGCGCCCACCCGACGGCGGACCTACCGTGGCACCGTGCCGTTGATACTCGCCGCCGGTTCGATGCTCGACCAGACGCCGACGACGATGATCGACGCCGCAGCGGCTGCCGGGTTCGACGGCGTCGGGCTGCGAATCTCCAACCCGCCCACCGCTGCGCACGTGGTCACCGACCGGTCGGCTGTTCGCCGATACGCCGAGGGCCGTGCGATCACGATCCACGACGCCGAGGTGTACCGCATCGGATCCGGCGACGACCCGACATCGCTCGTCGAAGGCACGGCAGCGGTCGGAGCAAGCGCCCTGCTCGTGGTCTCCGACACCATGACCCGCGCCGACACCATCGCCGGAATCGCTGAACTGGTAGGTCTCGCCGACCCGCTCGGCATTCGGGTCGCGATCGAGTACATGGCCTGGACCGACCCGAGCCAACCGCTCGACGCCGTGGCGATAGCGCTGGAAACGGGATGCCAGGTGGTGGTCGACCTCCTGCACCATGTTCGTGTCGGCGCCGACGCGGCCGACCTGATGGCCGTGGTCGAGTCGGGCACGCTCGGGTGGGTGCAGGTGTGCGACGCGCCCGCAGCGGTCCCTGACGATCTCGTCGACGAGGCCCGCCACGGACGTCTCGCACCTGGCGCCGGTGCGTTGCCCCTGGCCGAGCTGCTCGCGTGCTTCGACGCCGACGTGACCATCAGCGTGGAAGTCCAGAACGACCGCCTGCTCGCCATTCAGCCGACCGAGCGCGCACAGCTGCTCTTCGACGCTGCTCGATCGGTGCTCGACAGTCGCTGAGGCGCCTGCGCCGGGCCGGCTCAATTGCCCAACAGCACCGGGTACCTACCGAAATACGGACGGGTGGTCGACTCGTCCATCTCCGGAGCGTCGTCGGGATCACGACGCACGCCTGCGTCGAACAGCATCTGGACGGCCTCGGGCACCAGCCCGAAGATGTGGTCGTCCACGGTGGACTCCTCGTGGAAGAGCAGACCGGCGGCGAGGTCCTGGCCGATGCAGGCGTGCATGCCCGACCCGAACGACAGTCCGTACGCAGGAATCCCGTCGCGCAGGGCGCGATGTGGGTCGAACTCGTCGGCTCGGTCGCCGAACACACTCGGGTCGCGGTTGACCGACAGCAGGTCGATCACCACCTTGGCACCTTCTGGGATGTGGCGGCCCGACTTCAGGTCGATGTCGGCGAGCGCCCATCGCATGGCGACCGGCGACGAGGGCTGGAGCCGGACGGTTTCGTGGGTGCATCGCTGGAGGAACAGCCGGTCGGTTCGCACGAGTTCGGCGTCCTCGGGGTGATCCTGCAGCCAGGTCAACACGTGGTGCGACACGCGCGTGAACGCCGTGGCCGAGGTGTGTGCGCCGGCGAGCAGATAGAACGCGACCTCGCGCACGATCACCTCGTGCGGCAGGTCGAGGGCGTCATCGTTGGCGAGCAGAATCGACAGCACGTCCTTGGGGAGTTCCTCGCCGGCGTCACGTAACCCCGACCGCCGCTCGATCGAGGGTACGACGAACTCCTCGTCGAACAGGTGGAGTTCGGCTGCCACCTCGTTGCGCTTGGCATCGCGATCGCCGGTGTAGTGGGCGAGCGTGGCCCCTTCGATGAACGTCATGAGATAGCGGTAGAGGCGACGCGTCTCCTCGACAGTGCCGAGGGGCCGGTCGACGCCAGCGGTGAGTGCGGCCAGGTTCATCATCATGCGGTGACCCAGATCGACGAGTTCGGATCGCCCCACGGCGATGTCGGGCGCCAGGGTCGACTCGATGATCGGCGGGAACAACTCGCGTTCGTACATCTCGAATGTCTCACGACGGAACAAGCGGTTCTCGAGCCGACGACGGTCTCGGTGCTCGGACCCGTGCAGGTTGACCAGCACGTCACCCATCACCACGTCGCCGGCGTCGTACAGGGCCTGGCGGAGTTCCTTCTGCCGGTAGACCTCTTTGGCCTCCTCGAACCCGGTGATCGTGATGACGGTCGCTTCGTCGGTCATGGCAGACGCCTCTCTGTGAACGCTCCGGTGATCGCGCACGTCGGTTCGATGATCTTCATGCGTTGGTGACCCCGAGGCCGAGCCCACCGTCGACGGTGAGCACGTTGCCGGTCGCCCACTCGGCCCGGGCCAGGTATTCGACACCTTCGGCGATCTCGTCGACCGTGCCGAGGCGGCCGAGCGCATGCGCTGGTGCGAGCCCCTCCAGTCGTTCGCGCGCCGTGTCGTCGTCGAACAGCCCGGCGCGCTGGTTCAGTTCGGTGAATACTCCGCCAGGCCGGATGCACGACACGCGCACACCGAGCGGGCCGAGTTCGGCGGCGAGTACCCCCGTGAGCGTCTCGACCGCCCCCTTCGTGGCGGCGTACGGCGCGGCGCCCGGGAACGCCCGTTGCGAGTGCACCGACCCGATGAAGATCACCGCACCGGATGCGGCCACGAGATCGTCGAGCGCGCGTTGCGTGAGCATGATTCCACCCACCACGTTGGAGTGGAACACGTCGAGGAGTTGCTGTTCGTCGAGTTCGGCCAGCGGGCCGCGATACATGTTTCCGGCGTTGTTGACCAACACGTCGAGACGTCCACCACCGTGTTCGACGGCGGCAGCCACCATCGCATCGCGATCGTTCGCCACGGTGACATCACCCACCACGGAGCGACACGCCGGCCCGATCGACGCAGCCACGGCCTCGACCTTGTCCGCTCGACGGCCCGAGATGGTGACCGCTGCGCCGGCACCACCGAAGTGCCGGGCGATCCCCTCGCCGATGCCCGAACCACCCCCGGTGATCAGCACCGACATCCCCTCGATCGGCCTCACGTCGCTCCTCCCGTCGTGGCAGCCGTCGTGCTTGGCGTCGTCGTAGTTGGCGTCGCCGTCGTGGTCGGCGCCGTCGTTGGCGTCGTCGTTGGCGTCATCCGGCCCGGCGGCGAGGCGACCCAGTCGACCGCTTGTCGGATCAGTCGGGCGTGATCGGCATGGGCGATCGACGTGTCGTCGTGGCCGAATCCGTCGAACACCACCAGGCCGTCGCCGCAGCGGTACGTCCAGACCACGGGTTGGTCGGCATCGCCATCGGTGCGCTGCGCCACGGCGAGGATCTCGATGCCATCACGAACGTCGAGATCGCCGTACACCTCGTCGACGAGCTCGATCGTCGACGACAGCCCCGCGACCACAGGATGATCGGACGCGATCCGGGCCGACACCGGCCCGACCGGCGGATGCGACGAGATTCCCCAACGCCACGAGCCGCCGACGATGTCGCCCCACCCGGGCCAGTCGTCGAAGCAGATCGGTGCAGTGTGCAACGCCAGCAGGCCACCACCGGAGCGAACGAATGTGTCGATCGCCTCCCGAGTCGGGGCCGGTGTCGAGTAGGCGAACTCCCTCCACGGTTCGTAGACCTCGTCGAGCATCCTCCACCACAGTCCGTGCACGACGAGCACGTCGTACTGAGAATCGCGCAGCAGGTCGGCGGCCTGGTCCGGGTGACCGACACGAACGACATCGTGACCTGCCGTCGACAACACCGTGTCGAGGGATGCGCAGATCGTCGTGAAGTCGTGCGCGTGGGGCGAACCGCCGGTGAGCAACAACACCCGGGTCACGTGGACGGCCCCACCGAGTCGACCGTGGCCGGACGGGGCAGGTGGGCGATCACCGAACCGGTGACGCCGCCGTCGACCACGATGTTCTGCCCGTGGATGTAGGCCGCCCCGTCGGACGCGAGGAACAGCACCACGTTCGCGATGTCGGAGGCCAGCCCCAGACGTCCGAGCGGCACCTTGGACTCGCGCGCCGCTCGCACCACCGGGTCGGCGTAGATCGGCTCGGACATACCGGCGTCGATCAACCCCGGAGCGACGGCGTTGACCCGAATCCCCGACGACCCCCATTCGAGCGCCATCTGTGAGGTGAGCAACGCCACGCCCGCTTTCGACGCCCCGTAGGCGCCGGCGTTCGGACCGGCTGCCACCCCGTTCATCGAGGTGACGTTGACGACGCAGCCCGGGTAGCCCTCGGCGATCCACCGGCGTGCCGCTGCTCGTGCCACCACGAAGGTCCCGACGAGATTCACGTCGACGACGGCACGGAAGTCGGCCACATCGAGGTCGACCAGTGGCCCGAATCGAACGATGCCCGCGTTGTTCACCACCACGTCGGGCACCCCGAACTCGTCGAGCACGTCCTCGACCGCCCGCTCGTCGGCGACCGATGCCGAGAACACCTGGATCGACGACGATGGCACGTGGCCGTTCCCCCGGGACCCGATGGTGGAGGTCCCGGTGTTGTCGACGACGTCGACGACGTCGACGACGCCGACCCGATACCCAGCGGTTGCAGCAGCGTCAGCGATCGCTGCACCCAGTCCGCGAGCACCACCGGTCACGAGCATCGAACGAGTTTCCCCCATCACGGCGCCATGGTAGTCGTGATGGAACTAACGACGTCCACTCACTACAGTCGTGGCGGGGACCGATGATCACGCTGACCACCTACGCCGAAGCACGCGACGCCTTCCGCAGTCGCGACCTGCGCCAATCCCTGTACGACGCCGGTGATCGGCTGATGCACGGCGTGATCGTGAACCTGCACGGCGACGAGCACCTGGCGCGCCGGCGTCTGGAGAACCGCTTGTTCCGCCGCGACACGTTCGCCTGGTACGAGCGAGCGCGCATCCCGAACATCATCGACGCCGTGCTGCGGGAGCCGATGGCGGCCGGACACGGCGATCTGCTCCCGTTGGCCCGTCGCACCATGATGACCCTGTCGATGGACGTCGCCGGCGTGGACCTCCCGCCGAGCGCCGAGGAGTTCGAACGCGTCTACGGCCTGATGGACGATCTCGCCCGGGCCTCGACGGTCGCTCACGCGGTCGGCGACACCCGGGCGATCATCGATGCCGGCGACCTCGCACTGGATGCGTTCGATCGAGAGTTCTTCGAACCGTCGCTCCGGCGACGCCACGCCCTCGTCGAGCAGTTCGATCGCGGCGAGGTCGCCGATGCCGATCTGCCTCGTGATGTGCTGACCACCCTGCTCCGCAACCAGGATCGGCTCGATCTCACCGACGCCACCGTGCTGCGAGAGATCGCCTACTTCCCCTGGGTCGGCTCACACTCGACGTCGCACCAGCTGGTCCACGCGATGCATCACATGTTCGAGTGGATGGCGAATGATCCGTCGAGCCGGGCGACGCTCGAACACGACGACATCACCCGTCAGCGCTTCGTGCACGAATCGATGCGTCTGCACCCGGCCAGTCCGGTGGCACGGCGTGTCGCCGTCGGTGACGTCACGCTCAAGTCGGGTCGCGTGCTGGCGAACGGCGAGCAGATCACGATCAGCGTGCACGACGCCAACCGCGACCCGATCGTCTTCCCCGGTCACCCCGACCGATTCGACCCTTACCGTGAGCTCGGTGACGGCGTCGCACCCTGGGGTCTCAGCTTCGGCCACGGCACGCACGCGTGTCTCGGTCAGGAACTGGCCGGCGGGCTCGAACCAGACGATGCGCTCGACCACCACCTGCTGGGTTCTGTTGCGCTCATGACCGGGGTGGTGTTGCGAGCCGGGGCGCAGCCCGATCCGGACGATCCGGCACGACTCGATGCCACGACGACGCGCGTCGTCTGGGAGCGCTATCCCGTTCGCTTCGACGCCGATGATCCCGCTGCTGCAGCGGTGCACCAGTAGCGTCCACGCCGTGTCGAACGAGCACGCCAACCGTGCGCTACAACTCCTGAAGGACGCCGGGCTCTCGGGCTACGAGGCCAAGGCGTACCTGGCGCTGCTGGCCGCGGGTGAACCGCTCAACGGCTACGAGGTCGCCAAGGCATCCGGAGTTCCACGTAGCACCGTGTACGAGACCTTGGGCAAGCTCGTGGCGCGCGGCGCTGCGTTCGAGGTCGCCGACGCGTCCGACTCGGTGTTGTACGTCGCCCTCCCCTCCGAGGCGCTCATCAGCCGCCTGCGGCGTGAGACCGGTGACACCATCGCCGGTCTGGAATCGACGCTCCCGGCGATCGGCGCGGCAGTGGCGGCCCGTGTGGTCCAGCACCTCACCGGTCGCGCCGATGTGATCACTCGTGCGATCGACGTGATCGAGAGTGCCCGACGGTCGCTCTGGCTGTCGATCTGGCCGCAGGAGGGAACCGAGTTGATCCACGCAGTCGAGGCAGCGGTGCAACGCGACGTCGAGGTGTTCACGATCGCCTACGGCGACGTGGGCGCGATTCCGGGTCGCGTCTATGCACACTCCTACAGCTCTCCAACCGTCGTCGAGCAACGGTTGCAGTGCCGATTGTCGATCGTGGTCGCCGACCACGAACAGGCCATGATCGGCGGCGTCACGAGCGACGCAGTCTGGGGAATGTGGAGCGACGACCGAGCAGTGGCCCTGCTGGCTGCCGAGCACGTCCGCCATGACATCGCCCTCCAACTCACCGCCGAACATCTCGAAGCGGCGGGCTTGCACGACTTCTGGGCCCACAACCCCGACCTCGAAGCGCTTCGCGACGCCTCCGCCGCGGCGATCGGCGCCAACACGCCCCAACGATGAACGAGTCGTCGGCACCGACGACACAGGCCGCGGTCACCGAGCTGCTCAGGGCGATCGGGTCCCGCGACCTTCGAGCGGTCGGCCGGTCTCTCGGCCCAGCGGCGAGCTGGCAGAACGTTCCCCACCCTGTTGTGGTGGGCCGCGAACACGTCGTTGCGTTCCTGTCCGGCGTCCTCACGTGGGCCGACGAGGTGCGCTGGGAGATCGTGTCGGCCGGCTACGACGGCCGTCGGGCATGGCTGGAACGAGTCGACCGGTTCCGCCTCGACGGCGAGTGGTTCGACGTGAGGTGTAACGCCGTGATCGAGCTGGATGACGCCGGACTCGTGTGCGACGTACGCGACTACGTCGATCTCGGCGAGTGGCGTGAACGCGTGCAACCGGTGCTCGATCGCCTCGCCGCCCGTGCACCAGTCGATGTCGTCGAGCGTCATCTCGCCGCCGTCCGCGACGGTGACGTCGTGTCGATGGCCGCCGACTATGCGATCGACGCAGTCCTCGTCCGAGGTCACGACACCTTCGAAGGATGGTGTGCGATCGCCGACTATTTCGAGGGTGTTGCCGACCGACTCGGTGGCAGGGTCGTGACCTTCGACGACGTGTCCACGACGTCGGCCGGCACCGTCGAGACGCGGTGGACCATCCCCGGTGGTGCGGCTGGGTTCGACACGTTCACGGTCGTCGGCGGGCGCATCGTCCACCAGACCGTGGCACTGTTCGGCGATGACTTCTGACCCGGCCGGACCAGCAGGGGTTCAGGACGCGTCGGGTTCGGGATGCTCGGCGGCCCATCGGACCGAGCGCACGATCATCTCGTACCCGGTGCATCGACACAGATTGCCTTCGAGACCCTCTCGGATCTCTCGTTCGGTGATGTCCAGGCCACGCTCGGCCAGTAGCCCGGTTGCGGCCATCAGCATCCCCGGCGTGCAGAAGCCGCATTGCAGACCGTGGCACTGGCGGAAGCCCTCCTGCATCGCCGAGTAACCGTCGTGGGGCCCGGACAGGCCTTCGACGGTGGCGATGTCTCCCCCATCGGCCTGCACCGCCAGCAGGGTGCAGCTCTTCACCGACTCGCCGTCGAGGAGCACGGTGCAGGCACCGCAGTTGGAGGTGTCGCAGCCCACGTGGGTGCCGGTGAGGCGGAGGTTGTCGCGAATGTGGTGCACCAGCAGCGTGCGGGCGTCGACGGTGTGTTCGGAGCGCTGCCCGTTGACCGTGAGGCGCACCGCCACCTTTCGGCGTAGCGCCGTCATGGACGTCGATGTCGCTGGGATCGCTTCGTTCGTCATGTGCGTGCTCCGTTCATCAGTGCCCAGACCTTCTCGGGCGTCGCCGGCATGTCGATGTGCTCCACTCCGAACTCGGCGAGCGCGTCGACGACGGCGTTGATCACCGCAGGAGGCGCTCCGACCGCGCCGGACTCGCCGATGCCTTTCGCCCCGAGCGGGTTGTTGGGACACGGTGTCTCGATTCGTCCTGCGACGAAGTCGGGGAGGTCGGCAGACGATGGCACGAGGTAGTCCATCAGGTTGGCGGTGATCGGCTGCCCACCGTCGGGTTCGTACACGATCTGTTCGAACAGCGCCTGCGCGATGCCCTGGGCGACACCGCCGTGTACCTGTCCTTCGGCGAGAAGCGGATTGATCACGACACCACAGTCGTCGACGATCACCATGTCGCGAATCGTCACCTTGCCCGTGTCGCGGTCGATCTCGACCACACATCCGTAGGCACCGGACGGGTACGAGAAGTTCGGCGATTCCTGGAACAAGCGCTCCTCCAGGCTCCCGGCCTGCATCTCGGGTGGGATCGACAACGGCTGGAACGACGCCCACGCCACCTCCGACCACCCGACCTTCTTGCCGGGTGAGCCCCGAACGTTGAACGCGTCGTCGGCCACTTCGAGGTCGTGCTCGCTCGCTTCGAGCAGATGCGCGGCGATCTTCTTGGCCCGGTCGAGCACCCTGGCCGACGCGACCTTCACCGCCGACCCACTCGTGGGCACCCCCCGCGATCCCATGGTGCCGATGCCCTGCAACACCGTTGCGGTGTCTCCGGTTCGCACCTCGATGCGATCGAACGAGATCCCGAGTTCGTCGGACGCGATCTGCGCGAAGACCGTTTCGTGGCCCTGACCGTGCGGGGACGAGCCCGAGAAGATGATCGCCGACCCATCGGGTTGAATGCGCACCTGGGCGGACTCCCACGATGCGAGGTGTCCGAACCCCTCCAGCGATCCGTTGGGACCGAACCCGGCGATCTCCAGCCAACACGACAAGCCGATACCCAACAGCGGCTTCGAGAGGTCGTTGCGCCGGGCGGCCTGCTCGGCGCGGACGGCGTCGTAGTCCATCAGGCGCTGACACTCCGACAGCGCCTTCGGGAAGTCGGCCGAGTCGTACACGACGGCCTCGTTGTGGGTTTCGTAGGGGAACGCCGAGGGCGGGATGAAGTTCTTGCGGCGCACCTCGGCGGGGTCGAGACCGGTGCGCCGAGCCACGAGGTCGACGATCCGTTCGATCGAGTACGACGCCTCGGGACGGCCGGCGCCTCGGTACGCGGCGACCGGTGTGGTGTTGGTGGTCACCGTGCGATACGAGGTCTGGACGTCGGCGATGCGGTACGCGCCGGCAGCCATCCAGGTGGTGAGTACCGCCAGACCGAGGCCGGTGGGGTCGGGATACGCGCCGAGGTTCTGACTGACGACCACCCGCAGCGCCTTGATGCGCCCGTCGCGATCGAAACCCACGTCGATGTCGTGCTCCTGGTCGCGTCCAGCGGACATCTGCACCATCGCTTCGGATCGCGTCTGCGCGAACTTGACGGGACGGCGCAGCCACTTCGACAACAGCGGCGCCACGAACAGTTCGGGATACCAGACGATCTTGGCGCCGAAACCGCCGCCGACGTCGGGAGCGATCACGCGACAACGAGACTGAGGGACGTCGAGGAATGTGGCCAGGTAGTTGCGCAGGTGGTGCGGCGCCTGGAACGTCGCCCAGAGCGTGAGCCCCGATGGCGTCCAGTCGGCCAGACACGCGACCGGCTCGATGGGGACCGCTGCGCACCGCTGGTTGACGACGTGCAGGCCCGCGCGCTGGTCGCACCGGTCGAGTTCGCGTTCGAGGTCGTCGAGCATCGGCACGATGGTGGCCACATTGGAGCCATGGGCGGCATGCAGGGCCATGGCATCGGGCGCCGTCGCCGACGCGATCGTGGTCATCACGGGCAGCGGCTCGTAGTCGACGAGCACCGCCTGCACGCCGTCGGCAGCGCAGTAGCGATCCTGCGCGACCACGATGGCCACCGGTTCACCGACGAAGCGCACCGTGTTGCGTGCGAGCACCGGGCGTTCGAGGTCGGGTAGGCCACCCGGCACATCCGGGTAGTCGACGAAATCCGCGGCGGTGTACACCGCGACGACACCTTCGGTCGCCAGCGCCTCACGTACATCGATCGCCGTGATGTGGGCATGGGCTTCTGACGACGTGACGAACGAGGCGAAGAGACAACCCGTCGGCGACAGGTCGTCGACGAACTGACCCGACCCGGTGAGGAGGCGCGGATCCTCCTTGCGTAGCACCTTGGCTCCGACGAGGCTCATGATGTCATTGCTTCCCTTCGTTGCTCATTCGGGCTTGATGTGGTGACCCTCGGAGTCCTTCGGGTCGAACCACCACTGCTCGGCATTCTGTTGCGATTGCTCGCCGGACACGCGTCCCCATCCCAGCAGGCGTCCGAGGAAGTAGTCGGGTCCGCTCTCCTCACGTCGCCACCATCGTCGCTCGCCGCCATGGACGCGCTTGCGGAACGACGAGAATCCGACCGCCACGATCAGCGCGACCGCGAAGAACAGCGACTCGATCCAAGTGGTGCCCACGCCGGCGAGCTGCAACCCCTTCACCCCGGACTGCAACACGACCACGGCGATGACGGTGCCCCACACGTTGAACCGGTTCTTGAACTGCGTGGAACCCAGGAACGCAGCAGCAAAGGCGGGCAGCAGGTACGGCGAGCCGGATTGCGCCTGGGTGGAACCGAACTGCGAGGCGAGCAGGACACCGCCGAGCGCGGCGAACATCGCCGACGTGACCAGCGATCCCCACACGTACCGGTCGGTCTGCACTCCGGCGAGCCGGGCCGCCTCACGGGCTCCACCGGTGGCGAAGAAGTACCGACCGAGGGCGGTGTGCTCGAACATGAACCACATCGCAAAGGCGAGCACGAGTGCCACGATCACCGTCTTGTTCAGGCCGAAGGCGAACTCGGTCGCCAGCGACTTGAACGATTCGGGGAACCCCAGGATCGACCGGTTGTTCGAGCGCCAGACGGCGAATGCCGTCAATGCCGAACTCATCGCCAAGGTCGCGATGAACGAGTCGATTCGTATCTTCACCACCAGGAATCCGTTGATGTTGCCGACCACGAAGCCGACCAACAGCGCGGCGATGATCGCCACCGGCACCGACCACCCTGCCTCGACCAGACCCCACGACACCGTGACAGCGCTCGCCGAGATCGTTCCGGCGATCGAGAGATCGAACACCCCAGCCGACAGTGGCACGAGCAGTCCAATCGCAACCACGACCAGGATCGCGTTCGCGTTGAGTACCGAGCGATGGGTGAGCCAGGTCAGCCATGTGTCGGACACCCACAACGAGAACACCACCCAGATCAGCGCGTACAGGTAGACGACGCCGATGTTGCGTGGATGGAACGTCTTCCACTTGATCGGCGAACGACGCTCGTCGAACCGACTGTCGATGCGTTTGGTTCGCTCGACCTTCTCGGCGACCACCCGATGACGCCGGGTGAGTTTGTTCTTCTTCAGCGTCGGGCGCCGGACGACATCGCCGGTCTTCTCGTCGACCTCGATACGGGTCATCGACGCCTCCAACGTTCGAGCGAATTGCGGACCAGTCCCATGAACCGGCCGCCCACTCCTGTCGGCGCGATGGAAGCGTCGGTCAGATGTGGGATCGCCGGCTCGACATCGTCCACGTCGGTCGGCGGCGAATCGGGCTCGGTGCGGATCACGGTGACGCGGATGGGTTCGCGCCCGACGCGCATGTTCTTGCGGTGCGACGTGGCACCCAGCGTCTCGGCGACGAGACGATCGTCGGTGAGCGTGTTGCCGCGCAACTCGACTGCCACGTTGCCCGATCGGAACACCAGCACACGATCGCAGAGGTGGACGAGTTCCGCGGCGTCGGACGACGAGACGAGCACCGCCATCCCTTCGTCGGCGGCGTCGCGTACGTGGCGGTAGATCGCGGCCTTCGCCCCGACGTCGACGCCCTGGGTCGGTTCGTCGAGGAGCAACACGGCAGGTTCGGTTCGCAACCAACGTGCCAGCACGGCCTTCTGCTGATTGCCACCGGAAAACTTCTCCATCCGACGATCGAGCATCATCGGCTGCACTTCGAGGCGTTGCGCCCACTCCGCAGCAGTTCGCCGAACGGAGCGGCGGTCGAGTCGTAGCCCTCGCTGGACGGTGCCGAGGCGGGGAAGCGGAATGTGCTGGTGCAGGCGATCCTGCATGTCGAGTCCCACCGACTTGCGATCCGCTGGCACGTACGCCATCCCCGCACGAATGGAATCGAGCGGGGTGGCGAAGACCTTCTGCTTGTTCACGAGCACCCGACCGGCGAACCGCGGTGTGGCACCGAACAAGGCACCGGCGATCTCTTCTCGTCCCGACCCGACGAGTCCGGCAACACCGAGCACCTCGCCTTCGTGGATCTTCAACGTGACCCCGCGCAGGCTCAGCCCGAACACCATGTCGGCTTCGAGGACGGGGCGACCGACCACATGGTCGCTGTCGGGGTACAGATCGGTCATCGAACGGCCGACGATGAGTTCCACCAACCGCTTTTCGTCGAGGCGGTCGACGGGTTCGCCGGCGGCGACCACCTTGCCGTCGCGCAACACCGTGACGCGATCGGCGAGGCCGAGCACCTCGTCGAGCATGTGGCTCACGAACAGCACACCGGCTCCCTGCTCGGCCACCCGTCGTACTTCGCGGAACAGCGCGTCGACTTCGCCGCGGTCGAGCGAGGCAGTTGGCTCGTCGAGCACCAACAGCGCCGGCCGCTCGGTGTCGAAGTCCTGGAGCGCTCGCATGATCGCCACTGCTGCTCGTTCGGCCGCCGACAGGGCAGCGACGGGTTTGCGCACATCAGGAGCCAAGCCGAAACGAAGGAGGAGTTCCTGGGCCCGGCGAACCTCCGAGCGCCACTTGATCCGTCCACCCGCACCGGTGTGGTAGCCGTGTCCGAGACCGAGATTCTCGACCGTCGACAACGTGGGCACCAGACCGAGATCCTGGTGGACGATGCGGATGCGATGTCGGTCGTCCTTGTCGAGCGCCCAGAGGTCGACGGTGCGCCCACCGAAGCGCACACGCGCACCGTGATCGGCCTTGACGTACCCGGCGAGCAGCTTGATCAGCGTGGACTTGCCCGAGCCGTTCTGGCCGACGAGGGCATGGATCTCTCCCGGGCGCACCTGCAGGTGGGCGCCGTCGAGCGCCACCTGTCCGGGATAGGTCTTCGAAAGTGCGTCGATGTCGAGAACGAGCGGGGGGCCCGGAACGTTCCGGGCCCCCTCTCGTTCGACCAACTCGGTCGTCACCGGCTCACGCCCGATCGGGAATCAGCCGGCATGGTGTTCGACACGGTGTTCGTCAGCCTGCCCAGAGGGCAGTGAAGAGATCCTGGAATCCGACGACTCCCGGCCACAGGACCGTCGGGTCGGCAATCGAGTCGGCCTCGAGGATCTGCAGCGGTGAGCCTCCGGACAAGATGTCCGGATGACCGTCGAGCATGGCCAGCTCCGGGGTGTCGGCGCGGCCAGGACCTTCGCCCGCCAGGATGCGAGCAGCAGCGTCGATCGCCCGCCACCCGAACAGTTCCGAGGCGAGAGCGATCTCCGCGACCTGATGGTTGCCGTCGGCGATGAATCCGAAGTTCATCGGACCGCCAGCCTGTGAGATGGCGACCGCCTGATCGCCCAGACCAGCAGCCTCGATGGCCTCGGGAACGCCGAACATCATGCCGCCGAATGCGTAGACGATCATGTCGAGATCGGGGTTGGCCTGCAGCGCAGAGACGATGGATCCCGGCAGGTTGGTGCCGATGTCGGTCACTGCCACTTCGGTCACGTCGACGGTGCAGTCGGGGCAAGCCTCGGACATCTCGGCCTCGAAGCCTTCTTGCACGATCGACAGCACCGGGAACGTCGGCAGACCGACGAACAAGATGTTGCCGGTCTCCGAAGTCACCGCGGCGTAGTCGGCCATCAGCACACCGTAGAAGTAGTAGTCGTCACCGGTGAGCAGGTTCACCTCGATGCCGCCGCCGGGCTCGTACGACTCGGGGAGCGACCACGCAACGACGGGAATTCCCTGCTCCTCGAGCGTGGCCAGTTGCGATTCGAACCATTCACGCGGGTTGCCGCTCGTCAGCACGACGTCGGGTTGTGCTGCGATCGCAGCATCGAACGCGGACGCCACCGTGTCGGGTGTGTCCTGGTGCGATGCGGTCTCGTACTCCCAGCCTCCAGCCGCGGCAGCAGCCTCGACGCCGACGGCGATCTCCGCACAGGCACTGACGCCGCACTGGACGTAGAAGACCTTCGTGCCGGGTTCGATGGCAATGGGTGCGCTCAGTGGCAGTTCGGTGACCGGCTGGCGGAATGCGTCGACGCGAGCGGCGGCGAGTGCGGCTCCGTCACTGGCGGCGCCGTCCTCGCCGGCGGTGGTGGTGTCGGTCGTCTCGCCGTCGGCTGCTGCGGTGGTCTCCGGTGCGGCTTCGTCACCGGTGCCACCGGCTGCGCTGGTCGCCGGCGAGGCGTCATCGCCGGTCGCGCCGTCGCTCCCACAGGCTGCGACGACCAGTCCCAGCCCCACCACGGCCGCCAGCAGGCGACGTTGACGCGTGTGTCCTCGAGTACTCATGTGCTCTCCCCCTCAGGAATGCCGACGACGGGTGCCGACGGCGATGTGTCCGGGTGAGACGGAGGCCGCCCGCGCCGGTCAGGCCATAGTAGTCATGACACTGACTACTACCGCAACCACGTTGACGTCAGCAGGCCCCACGGGCGGTGACGGCAACGGCAGGTCGGGATCGCGGTCGGTGCGGAACGTGTCGGG
>ENA-OFDP01000448-OFDP01000448.1-metagenomes-genome-assembly--contig:-NODE-448-length-18729-cov-7.025544_pt1 | contig 18729 bp, 27 predicted proteins | sample MGYA00153389_OFDP01 | MGnify analysis MGYA00153389 | reverse complement strand
GACTTGATCCGGAGCCTACCTCCTTCGCGCCTTCGTGCCTTCTCTGAACCAATCTTCTCTGGCTCACCCACACCAACTCCGCCGCCCGCCCGCATACTCGCGCGCCAGCCCTTCGCTGACCAACGCCTCACCGACATCCGCCCCGCCCACCGCGACGTTGCGCAGCTTGCGGCCGTATTTGTCCTCGTCGCGGTCGATGCTGGTCAGGGTCACCGCGCCGCCGTTGAGCAACGCCTGCAACCGGCTCGCCGCGCGCTCGCCGAGATCGAGTTCGGACGCGCAACCATAGTCATGCGTTTCGGGCGCATCGATGCCGGCGATGCGGATCTTCTGGCCGGCGAGGTAGATGGTGTCGCCGTCGACCACGCAATTGGTCCCGCCGCCCCATTTGCACGCGCCAAATCCGCCGACTGCCGACGGCGCGACCGTCATCGCCAGCGTCTTGGGTGAGCCGAACGCCGGGATTGAGTCGACCAGACGGAACAGCATCACGCCGCCGACCACCATCCCCATCCACAGCATCCGCTGCCGCGCATAATGGTCTTTGCGGGATCGCGGCGGGGGCTCATGCTTGCGCCGCGCATGAGTTCGCCGAGCCCATAATTCGCGCTTCTCGATCGGCGACAGGGCATCATAGTGGGACGGGCTGAGCCAGTCCTTGCCGGGTTTGAAATACGCGCCCATCGCGCCAGGCTAAATCGTTCACCCTACCAATTTCTTAAGCGACGCCTTCGCCTCCAGCGCCTTCGCGCCTTAGCGCTCCTTCGACAGGCTCAGGACAGGCTTCTCTGAACCCCCCTTCTTTTCCCCCGCGCCTCCGCGCCTCCGCGCGAACCATTCTCCTCCCTCCCCGCATGCCTCCGCACCGCCCGCCAAAAAAACAACTTTCCTACACAACCCATTTGGTTCACACGCTACTGCCTAAACATTTGTAGGAGGCATATATGGCACGGCGTTCTTCGCGGGAAATGACGATGGAGGAGTTCAACATATGGTCCGATGAAACCAAGAAGGTCGCCAGGGTGATGAAGACCAGCGCCGAGGAGGGCGGGCCGCGCGTGACCTTGGTCCCCGACCCGATCAGCATGCCCGAGGGGGATCACCCCGACGACGTGATCGATCCGCGCCAGGTCCAGCTCGCTCGGCTCTTGGCTCCGCCCGCCCCGGTCTTGGGTTCGCCCGCCCCCGTCTTGGCTCCGCTCGCCCCGGTCTTGGCTCCGCTCACTCCGCCCACCACCTGCCCCGTCCCGTTCGTGGCCGATCCGAGCCGCAAGACCGCCGGGTGGAGCGCGTTGCGCCAGCAGCTGTTCATCGAGGCGCTGGCTGAAACCGGATCGGTTCATGTCGCGTCGCAAACCGCCCGGCTGTCGGCGCGCGGGGCCTATGCGCTGCGCTTGCGCTCGCCGGCCTTCGCCGCGGCCTGGGATGGCGCGCAGCAATTGGCGGTTGGCCGCTTGTCGGCGCTGGCGTTCGACCGCGCGATCCACGGCCGGGTCGAGCAAATCTATCACCAGGGTGAGCTGGTCGGCGAACGCCGCGTGCCGAGCGAGCGATTGCTGATGTGGTTATTGGCGCGGCTCGACCCCACGCGCTTCGCCGCGCCGTGGGAGCGGCGCAAGGACGATCACGACGATCCGCAAGCTGCCGCGCACGCCGCCTTCCCCGCCTTGCTCGGGGCGCTTGCCGATACCCCCGCGTTCACCGCGACCGCCACCACCGCGCCCGACCCCGCGATTACCCCGCCAACCGACGACCCCGGCGACCCCCAAGGCGAGTGTGAACATTTGTGAAGATTGGAGCGCAGGGCATCGGGGAAGGGGACGCATCCTTGATCACCGCCACCGTCCCCGCGCGATAGGGAAAAGTCAGGAGCCCGTCGCTCGCGCGTCGAGGTGGACCACCGTGTCCTTCACCGAATAGCCGCCCGCCGCCATCAGGCCCAGGCTGGCGACGACGATCGCGATCGAGAAAGTGACGACGCCGACGATCACCGTCCGCGCGTCGCGGCCTTCGACGTCGGCGACCGCAAGCTCCTTCTCGACCGGCACCGGATCGCGCCGGATCCGCGACCCGCGCACGCTCCCCGCCGCCGCCAGATCGACGGCTTGCTTGTCACTATGGAGCGGCGCAGCCATGGCTGAAGACTACAGCCAGAGGGTTATCAAGCCCTTACCGTCAATCGTCGGCGCGCGCCCATCACCAGCACCAACTCGTCTGGTGCCCAAGATAACGATGCGCCAGACCGCTGGTGCGCATGTCCCCGGCGATCGACTGGGTGGCGCCGCCGGGCCGGGCGCGGGTGATCACGCGCAGGTCGCGGCCGTAGCGGTCGTGGCGGTCGTCGATCCGCCCGGTCATCGTGAACGGCCCCTGGTTGAGCAGCCGCATCAGCTCGACGGTCGCCGCTTCGCCCAGCCGCGCTTCCTCGGGGCAGGTGGCGGGATGAGTCTCGGGTGCGTCGATCCCGACGATCCGCACCTTGCGCTGGCCGATCTTGAAGGTGTCGCCGTCGATCACGCACGCCTTGCCGCGACCCGGGCCGCAGCGGGTGAACTGCGCATCGATCCGCTCGGGATCGGTCGCCAGGAAGGCGGGCGGTTCGACCAGTGCCGGGTCGAGCGCCGGCCACAACGCGCCGAGCGCTCCGGCGAGCACCAATGGTCGCGCCAGCGCCCCGGCAAAGTGCCGTTTGCGCCGTGGTGCCAGCCAGTCGTGGCGAAGTGCGCGGCGGCCATATCGGGTGCGCCTAATCGGCCGTCTTCCCGCCAGCTTTCCTGGCGTCGCCCTTGTGTTTGACGTCGTGGATCGGGAAATCGGGGATCGGTTTCTTGCCGGCGAAATGTTCGTTGATCGGCGGATGGCCAAGCGCCGACCAGTCGACTTTGGCGTCGTCCGGGATCGCGGTCTCGGGCATCCGGTCGAGCAGGTCGCGCACGAGCGTCAGTCGGCCGCGTTTCTGGTCGTTGAAATTGACCAGGGTCCACGGCGCGAACTTGGTGTCGGTGGCCTTCAGCATCGCTTCGCGCGCCGTGGTATATTCGGCATAATGGGCGCGCGCCGCCCGGTCGATCGGCGACAATTTCCAGCGCTTGAGCGGATCCTTGACCCGTTCGGCAAAGCGCTGCTCCTGCTTATCCTGGTCGCAGGTCAGCCAATATTTGAACAGCAAGATGCCGTCATGGACCAATTGCTGCTCGAACAACGGCGCCTGCCGCAAAAAGTCCGCGACCTGTGCATCGGTGGCGAAGCCCATCACTTTTTCGACCCCGGCGCGATTGTACCAGCTGCGGTCGAACAAAGTGATTTCGCCCTTGCCCGGCAAATGGCCGGCGTAGCGCTGGAAATACCATTGGCCATGTTCGATGTCGCTCGGCTTGGGCAAGGCGACGATCTTGCACTGGCGCGGGTTGAGCTTGGCCGCGACCGCAGCAATCGCGCCGCCTTTGCCGGCTGTGTCGCGGCCCTCGAAGATGATGCAGATCCGCTGCCCGGTCGCCGCCGCCCACCGCGCCATCGCCACCAGCTCGGACTGCATCGGGGCGATCAACTTGTCATATTGCTTGCGCTTGAGCTTTTTCATCGGGCGGCTCCTTTGACGCCAAGCCTAGCGCGCACAGGAAGGCTTAACCAGTGACGGCGCATAGTCGGGCGATGAGGCAACGCAATATCTTTCTGAGCCGCTGGACGGCGCTGGCCTGGGCGGCGGGAATCATCTGGTTTGCGGTTGAGGTCTCGATCCCGGACACGGTCGCCGTCGGCAACAACCAACAGGAAGTGACCGACGTTACCGACAGCCCGGTCAGCAACCAACAGGTCAAGGAGCTCGAACAGACGATCGCCAATCTTTAGGCTGCGGCGCCGACCGCGATCGACCGGCGCCGCCCTGGCTTAGCTGCCCTGCTTTTCTTCCTCGAAGGTAATCGCGACATCGGCATTGGCCGACAGACGGACTTGGTCGCCCTCGACGCCGGCAATCAGCCCCTGCGAGATATAATGGTGATGGCCCTCATGCGATCCTTCGCCGCTGTCCTTCTTGGTCAGCTTGATGCGGTCGCCGTCCATATGGTCGACGGTCCCGACATGGACGCCGTCGGCGCCGATCACTTCCATATGTTCCTTGATCTGGCTGAAGTCGGTCATTGATGCTCTCCTTGTTATGTGTCTGCTCCCACAAACGCTTCGCGCAGGCCAAAGGATGCACGGCTTTTTAACGACCCCGCCGTTACGATCACCGTGCTTGTCGCAGGCCGAGCCCTAACCAAGCAAGGCCAAGGCAGCTTCGCCCAGGCGATCGGCGGCACCGCGCGCACGGCGATGCGGCTCGGCCAGTTCGATAAGGATTTGAAGGCCGCGCACTGCCCGCGGCCCGATATTCCCAATGAATTTCATAACCTTACGCCGCAGCTGACCGACAATGGCCGGCCCCTAATTCCGCCCGAGATTGCGGCACCGCCCGCCCACATGGCGCTGCCGACCACCGACCTTGGCAAATATCAATAAAGGTTCGCTCTTTTTTCCGCCAGAAATGAATCCATTTCGACACTCGTGCGTTCTTCCCGGATGACCCAACCCGCGATCCGAGGTGCGTGGTATCTTCCCAATCGGCGGCAGCTCGACCTGCTGTTCGGAAGCGGGCGTCATTATCGTTATTCCAACGTCCCCGCCGACCTCGCCCGCCGCTTCGCCGACGCTTTGTCCAAAGGCCGCTTCTACAATAGCGAGATCCGCGGTCGCTTCGCCTGCATGGAGCTTGATGCGGAGCTAGCCGAAGTCGCTTGATCCTCTCGACAGGCTCAACCCACCCCGGCACATGAACGGCTCACCTCGCGCATTTTCATCGCTGGTTCACGTGTTTGCTGGTAGTGCAGCGGCTCAAGGAGCGACGAACATGAAGCGCGTGGTGATGTTGATCGGTGTTGGTGCAGTGCTTGCTGGCTTGGCCGGTGCGGCGATGGCGCAGCAATCGGGCGCTGGCGCGACCACCCCGAGCTCGTTCAAATATGATCTGCAGGGCAACAAGCGCGTCGATCGCCCTGACTCGCGCACGGTTGCCGCCGACGGCACGATCCGCGAGGAATATAAGAGCGGCAATTGCACCAAGATCAAGGAAACCCGCCCCGATGGCGCGGTCAAAACCACGCAGAAGTGCGACTAGGGTTTCGCTGAGGCTGGCACCGCCGGCGTCCCCGGCTTCGCGCCCGGCTGGATCACGCAGGGCGGTAGCCCGACCTTCTCGACATCCGCGCACAGCCGGATCTGCACGCTTTCGTCGGCGCCGATGAACAAGGCCCAGTCGCGGTTGCGCTTGAGTTTGTCCTCGCAGCTCGCGGTCCAGTAGGACATGTTCTTATATTCGCCGACGTAGCCCGATTTCGTCACCCGGCGGCATTCATTGCCCGAATCGTAAATCGCCCTCTTAAGCGCGATGGCGCGGTTGAGATCGCCCAGCTGGTGCATCGCGTCCTGCCCGGCCGAGCGGACCACGATCTTGGGCGTCGGCGGCGGGGCGGTGGAGCCCTGGTCGCACGCCGCCAGCGGCACGATCATCAGCAAAGCCAGTCGGCGCATCGTCATTCTCCTCGTCGCCGGTAACGCTTGGCTCCGGCAAAAGGCTTCCTACCCCGCCGCGCGGCGCGCGCGAAGCCTGCCCGCGAGGTCATCTGGTGATACGCTTTGGGTAAGCGCGACGAAGATCGTGTCGTCCCCGGCGATCGTCCCCGCAACCCCGTCGAACCCCGCCGCATCGAGCGCATTGGCGACGAGGTTGGCCGATCCGGGCGGGGTCTTGATCACTACCAGCCCCGCGGCTTCGACGATGTCGGTCACCCAGTCAGCCAGCAGCCGGTCGAGCATTGCCGGGTCGCCGCCGCCGCCTTGGTCGGACAGGACATAGCGGATCGCCCCGTCGCGCCGCACTTTGACCGCGCCAAGCTCGTCGAGATCGCGGCTGACGGTGGCCTGCGTCGCTGCAACGCCCGCGACCCCGAGCCGCGCGACCAGTTCCTCCTGGCTGCCGACCTTATCCCCGCGCAGCCAGTCGCCGATCATCCGCTGGCGCTGGCTCTTGGCGGTCATTGTTCGTCGCAGATCTTGGTGCCGATGCCCTGGTCGGTAAACAATTCGACCAATAGCGAATGTTCGACCCGCCCGTCGAGCATGTGCGCGGCGGTGACCCCGCCTTCGACTGCCTCGGCGCAGGCGGTCAGCTTGGGGATCATCCCGCCGGTCACGCCCGACTGGTTGATTTGCGCGCGGGCTTCAGCAGCCGACAGCAAGCTGATGACGCTGGTCGGATCGTCGGGATTGGCGAGCAGGCCCGGTGTGCCGGTCAGATAGATCAATTTTTCCGCCCCCATCGCGATCGCGATCGCGCGCGCCGCGTCGTCGGCGTTGATGTTATACGGCTGGCCGCTGGGATCGGCGCCGATCGTCGACACCACCGGGATCAGTCCGTCGTTGAGGAAATCGTGGAGCAAGGCGCCGCGCACCGCCACGACCTTGCCGACAAAGCCGAGCCGCGGGTCGATCGCCTCGGCCTCGAGCAATCGTGCATCCTCGCCCGCCACCCCGACCGCGACCGGCTCAAGCGCGTTGATCGCCGCCACCAGCTGCCGGTTGGTCTTGCCGACCAGCACCATGCGGACGATGTCGAGCGAGGCCTCGTCGGTCACCCGCAACCCGTCGATCCGCTCGACGGCGATCCCCGCGCGCGCCATTTCGACATCGATCTGGGGCCCGCCGCCATGGACCAGCACCGGGCGAATGCCGACCGAGTGGAGCAGCAAGATGTCCTTGGCCAGGCTGCGCATCCGCGCCGGATCGGTCATCGGCAAGCCGCCGACCTTGACCACCACCACCTTGCCGGTGAAGCGGCGGATGTACGGCAGCGCCTCGATCAGCAGCCGCGCGGTGTCGTTGGGGGCCATCGTCATGACGTTTCCGCATTTTCCTTGATGTAGCCGGGGCCGAGATCGACCGAGACGGCGCGGCCAGTGCCAGTGCCGATCCCGAGCTCGATCAAAATGTCGATCTCGTCGCCTTTCATATGCGCGAGCACGGCCGCGCTATCGTTGGGGATTTCGACTCCCGCTTCGGCAACCATGATCCCACCATAACTGACCGCGCTGGACTCGGTGTCGAACGCGATCCCGCACGACCCGGCCTCCGCCAGCAGCCGCCCCCAATAAGCGTCGGCGCCGTACCAGCTGCACTTGATCAGCTGATTATTGCCGATCGCCCGCGCTGCTTTGCGCGCCTCGGCATCGCTCGCCGCGCCGGTGACGCGGATCACGACCAGCTTGGTCATCCCCTCGGCATCGCGCGCCATCTGGAGCATCAAATCCTCGCACACCTGGCGCACGTCATCCTCGAACCGCGCGAGGTCGGCGGGGCGTCCCTCGCGACCGCTGGCGAACAGCATCACCGTATCGTTGGTCGAGGTTGCGCCGTCGGTGATCAGGCTGTTGAACGTCGCATCGGCGGCGCGGAACAGGATCGGCTGGAGCTCGGCCGGCGACAGTTCGGCATCGGTGGTCAGGAACGCCAGCATCGTCGCCATGTTCGGCGCCAGCATCCCGCAGCCCTTGGCCATCCCGCCGACCGCATATTCCTTGCGCACCACCTGCGCTTCCTTGGGCCGCGTGTCGGTGGTGAGGATGCCCTTGGCCGCGTCGCGGTGGCCCGCCGCACTGAGCGTCTCGCCCAAGGTCGGGATTCCGCCGAGGATCTTGCGCATCGGCAGGCGGTAACCGATCAACCCGGTCGAGCAGACCAGCATCGCCTCGGAAGCGCAGCCGACCGTCGCGGCCGCCACCTCGCACATCTCCTCCGCGTCGGCGCGGCCCTTGGCGCCGGTGCCGGCATTGGCGTTGCCCGAATTGACGATCACCCCCGCCGCCATCCCGCCCGACGCCGCGAGCCGGTCGATGCACACCTCGACCGGCGGGGCGCGGAACTTGTTCTGGGTGAACACTGCCGCGGTGGGGACCGGCTGGCCATCCTCGGTGACGAGCAAAGCCAAGTCGCGGCGGCCGGGCTTGATCCCCGCCGCGACGCCCGATGCGACGAAACCTTTCGCGATCGTGACGCTCATGGATAGATACCGATTTTGGATAGGCCAACGGTTTCCTTAAAGCCCATCATGAGGTTGGCGCACTGGACCATCTGGCCGGCCGCTCCTTTTCCCAGATTGTCGATTGCGCACAACGAGATAATCATCCCCGTCCGCTCGTCGAACCGGGCCGAAACGAAGGCCGCGTTGGAGCCCGTCGCCCACTTGGTTTCGGGCAGTTTTTCACCGACATGGACAAACGGTTCGGCGGCATAAGCGGCGCGCAAAATCTCGAGCGGATCGGCGCTGCCGACAGCTTTCGCGTAGCAGGTCGCGAGGATGCCGCGGCTGGTCGGCATGAGGTGCGGGGTGAACAGCACTTGCCCACCCGAGACGAGCTCCATTTCCGCGGTATGGCGGTGTTTGGTCAGGCCATAGGCCTTGAAATTGCCGTCGACCGCGCAAAATTGCGTGCCGTGGTTGAGCAACCGGCCCGCGCCGCTGACCCCCGATGCAGCATCGACGATGATCCCAATCGTCTCGATTACGCCGGCATCGATCAATGGCTTGAGCGCCAAGTTGGCGGCGGTCGGGAAGCAGCCCGCAGCGGCAACGCGCTTGGAGGCCTTAATCCGGTCGCGATAAAATTCGGGCAGGCCGTAGGTGAAGCTGCCGAGCAGATCGGGACGCTGGTGCGGCTCGCCGTACCAGGCCTCAAAATCGGCGGCGCTGTCGAGGCGGAAGTCGGCGCCGAGATCGACGATCGGGATTCCCGGGCTAAGCAAATCGTCGGCGAGGCGCTGGGTTTCGCCATGCGGAAGCGCGGCGAAGATCAGGTCGGCACCGGCGAGCAGCGCCGGGTCCCACGCGGCGTGGACCAGATCGGGATAAGCGAGCGCGAGGTGCGGATGAACATCCCCAACGCGCTTGCCCGCCCCCGATGCGCCGAACGCGGTCCCCACCTCCATCTCGGGATGGGCGTGGAGAATGCGGAGCAATTCGCCCCCGACATAGCCTGAGGCCCCAAGGATCGCGACACGAATCATGCAGGCTATATGCAGATTACTGCATAATTATGCAAGATATTGTATGGAAACCTTCGCTGCGGCCTGCTCGGCGCGTTCCACGGCATCGTCGATGCTGTCGCCCATCGCCAGCGCGACGCCCATGCGGCGGTTCTTCAGTGTGACGGGTTTGGCGAACAGACGGATGTCGGCACCGTCCGCCATCGCTTCGGCGACACCGCTGAAGGCGAAGTCGCTGCTTTCGCGGTCGGCGAGGATGACGGCCGAGGCCGACGGGCCGTGCTGGACGATGCCCGGGATCGGCAGCCCGACGATGGCGCGAAGGTGGAGCTCGAACTCGTTGGGCGACTGGCCGATCAACGTGACCATGCCGGTGTCGTGCGGGCGCGGCGACAGCTCCGAGAAGATTGCGCGGTTACCGGCGATGAAAAACTCGACCCCGAACAATCCGTGGCCGCCAAGCGCGGTGACGACCTTCGCCGCTTGCTCCTGCGCCAAGGCGAGCACAGTCGGGTCCATCGGCGCCGGCTGCCAGCTTTCGCGATAATCGCCGCCCTCCTGGCGGTGGCCGATCGGTGGGCAGAATAATATGCCGTCCCTGGTCGCCACCGTCAGCAACGTGATCTCGTAATCGAAGTCGATATATGCCTCGACGATCACGCGGGATCGGTCGCCGCGCATGTTGGCCACGGCATAATCGAAGGCGGTGCCGAGCTCGGCCTCGGTGCGCGCAATGCTCTGCCCCTTGCCGCTCGACGACATCACCGGCTTGACCACCGCGGGCAGGCCAACGCCGGCGGCCATGGCAGCCTCGCGGGTTTCGGCAAAAATGTAGCGCGAGGTGGTCAGGCCAAGCTCATTGGCGGCGAAATCGCGGATCCCGTCGCGGTTCATGGTCAATTGCACCGCCTTGGCCGAGGGGACGATGTGCCAGCCCTCACTTTCGAGCGTGCCGAGCATCGCGGTGTCGATCGCCTCGATCTCGGGGACGACGAAGTCGGGCCGGTGCTTCTCGACTGCGGCGCGAAGTGCGGTGCCATCGAGCATCGAAAACACCTCGCGCGCGTCGGCGACCTGCATCGCGGGCGCATCGTCATAGCGGTCGCAAGCGACCACCCGGCAGCCGAGGCGCTTGGCGGCAATCGCGAATTCACGCCCGAGTTCGCCCGATCCGAGCAGCATGAGGGTAGCGAGATACATGCCGATCCGCTTACACTCGGGCCAAAGGAGATGTCGATGCGTCACTCGTTGCTTGCCGCCGCCGCGCTGACTGTGGTCGCCGCCGCGCCGCCGCCAGTCAAATATGCCACCCCGCCGAGCGTAATCGCGGACAGCAAGCCGAGCGAATGGCAGGCGATCCCGGCCGAGGATTTGATGGTCATCGACCTGAAAGACGGCCGCCGAATCGTCGTCCAGCTCGCGCCGTTGTTCGCCCCGGTCCATGCGGCGAACATCCGCGCGCTTGCGACCTCGGGATACTGGCAAGGCGCGGCAATCTATCGCGTGCAGGACAATTATGTCGCCCAGTGGGGCAATAACGATGCCGCGAAGGGCATTCCCCCGGGCGTGATCGCCAAGCCCCCGGCCGAATATGAGCGGCGTCTCGCGGGGCTGAAGATCGTACCGCTGGGATCGCCCGACGCTTATGCCCCGCGGGTCGGCTACACTGCGGGCTGGCCGGTGGCCTATGGCCCCAAGGCCGGGACCGCCAACCTGCCGCATTGCTACGGGTCGGTCGGGGTCGGCCGCGACCTGTCGCCCGATACCGGGATGGGCGGCGAACTCTATGCCGCGATTGGCCATGCGCCGCGCTCGCTCGATCGGGTGATCGCGGTCGTTGGTCGCGTCGTGAGCGGAGTCGACATATTGTCGAGCTTGCCGCGCGGGACCGAGGCGCTCGGTTTCTACAAGGAACGCACGTCCGACGTGCCGATCGCCAACGTCCGGCTGGCATCGCAATTGCCCGACGCCGAGCGGCCACGCTTCGAATATCTGCGCGAGACCAGCGCGTCATTTACCCGCTGGCTGCAGGTCAAAAAGAACCGGCGGGACGAATTTTACATTCATCCCGCCGGCGGTGTCGATCTGTGCAATGCGCCGGTCCCGGTGAGGGCGAGCGCACCATAAGGTTCAGGCAGCCCAGGCCGGGTTGTCATTGTTGCGATTGCGATGCTTGATGATCGCTGGCGCACCGTGCGAGCGCATGCTTGCTTCGGCGAGCGGCAGCGCGGTCGTGCAGAAGGCGCACTCCGCCGACATCCGGCCGATGATCCAGTGGGTGCGGCCGCAGCCGGGGCAATGATTGACTTGCTGTTCACGGTACACCGCATGGTAACCACGGCCCTTCGGGTCATGGCGCATCTGCAGGTCGCTCAGGCTCGGAATGCTCGACATCGGTTTTCCTCTCGAGCCAATTAAACACGCCAACCAGCGCTAAGTTTCATGCGTTCCGAATCGAGACTGGGAAAGTGTTGCGAAAATGTTACTTTTCGAACCGGGGGTTCAGGACTGGGCGTCGAGCCCGTCGATCGACATGACTTCCGAAAATTCGGCGCCAAGCTTGTCACCCGCGGTCCAGCGGACGATCGCGCTGGCCCGGTCGCGCCCCGGGAGCATCAGCCAGATGCGCGAGCCGACTTCGAACTCGCCCGACGATTGGGCCATGAAGCCGGTGTCCGAAATATTGACCACGCGTGCCTCGGTGCCTTCGCTGCCAAGCTCGCGCACCTTGGCATCGAGTTCGACCGCGACCCGCTCCGACCGGCGGCGATCGGTGGGGTCGGTGGCATTGGCAATCCGCGCCTTGATCATCAGCTGTTTCACATCTCGTCCAGCGGGCCGTCCAATGGCGCCGCGAAATTGATTCCGACGCGCCCGTCGCTTGACCATTTCACCTGCCCCGCCACCGCGCCGTGGTCAAGTAACTGTAACATTACCGGATCACCGTCGGCGACATCGCCAACGAAGGCGATCGCCGCGCCCGATCGCGACAGGTTGACCAGCCGCACAACGTGGCGCCGCCCGCGATGCTCGAGCATCGCGGTTTGCGATGCTGACGAGGTGCGCTGCTCGTCGCGCTCGTCGAGCAAGCGGCGGATGCCCTCGCCGACGACCGATCGTTTCGAATTTGGTGTTTGGTTCACGGACACACCCTTTCGCTCCACCACTGACACAAGGTCGTTAAGGCGCGGTTGGCAATTGATTTATTCTTTGGCGTGATACTTTGCCGCCACTGGCCGCGCCCGTTCATCCTTTGTATGATCGCGGCTCGGCATAGGGTCGGGGTGACTGACCTAACCCGCTGGCAGGGAAGAACCGACGTGATCAAACTTGTACATGAGCGTGGACGGTGGAGCGCGCTGGCGCTGATCGCGGCGGCAAGCATTCCGCTGCAGATGGCGAGTGCCCAGAGTGCGCCGGTCGATCCGATCGCGCCGACGCCCGATGCGACGGTGGTTCCGCCGATGGTCCCCGCGCCGCCGCCGCCGATGTGGCAGGTTGGCGATGCGCGCAGCTTGCTGGCCTATCTCGGCACGGTCGGCAGTGAGGGGCTCAACCCGCGCGATTATGACCCCGCTGGGCTCGATGCCGCGCTTCGCTCGGGCGATCCGGTGGTGATGTCGGCCGCGGCGACCGACCGCTTCGCCAAGATCGCCGGCGACCTCGCGCTCGGCCATGTGCGCGGCAAGGACCGCGGCGAATGGTATGTCACCGACGCCGATTTGACCCCCGCGGCCTCGGCGGTGCTACTGGCGAGCGCGCTGACTCGGCACGATGTCGTCGGGTCGCTGCGCAGCCTGCTGCCGACGCATCCGCAATATGCCTTTCTTCGCGCCGGACTGGCGCAGGCGGACAAGAATGACGTCGCGACCACCAACCGCATCCGCCTCAACATGGATCGCTGGCGGTGGCTACCGCGCGACCTCGGCAATAAATATATCATCGTCAACGTGCCGTCCTTCTACGCCACATTGGTAGAGAATGGTGCGACCCGATGGAAGCATCGCGCGATCGCCGGCGCGGTCAAGACCAAGACCCCACAGCTGACCGCGACCGCGATCGGCGTGACGCTCAACCCGTGGTGGGAGGTGCCGCCGAGCATCACCCATGAAGTCGCCGGCAAGAAGGGTTTCGTCGCGGTCAAGGGCGCGGATGGCAGGATCCAGCGCTGGCGCCAGCCGCCGGGGCCGTCGAACGCGCTCGGCAAGGTCAAATTCTCGATGCAGAATGGCCAGAACATCTATTTGCACGACACCAACGCGCGAAGCCGGTTCAACAGCCAGCTGCGCGCGCTCAGCCACGGCTGCATCCGGACCGAAAATATCATGGACCTGGCCAAGGAATTGCTCAGCGACGATGCCGGCGAGTGGACCCCCGACAAGGTCGACGAGACGCTCGCCAGCGGCAAATCGGTGCTGGCCAAATTCGTTAAGCCGTTGCCGGTGTACATCGTCTATTTCAGCGCGGCGGCACTCAACGACGGAACGATCATTCCCTACGCCGACCTGTACGGTCGCGATGCCAAGGTGATTGCGGCGCTCAACGAGGTGAGCTCGCCGACGCCGAAGCCAGTGGTGAAAAAGCCGACGCAGACCGCATCGCGCTAGCTTTTGCTCGGGTAAGACGGCACCGTTCTCAAATCAAAGCGCGTCTTACGCCAATTTTTCCGCGTAAATCATGCGGCCGCCACCGAGGCGGCTCATCACTTTCCACTGGCTGGCGCGGCTGAAGGCGAAGCAGCCTTCCGAGCGCCCGAGTTTGCCATGGACCGGGATCATGTCGTCCTCGGCATACCAGGCGTTGTGGATGACGATCGCGCGCGGCTCGGCGTTGTTATTGGTCGCATCGAGCCCGTCGACCTTCATCGACAGGCCATATTTGCCCTCGTAGGTGTCGGCGGTGATGTAGGTGCCGTTCGAGGTCGCGTGGCTGCCGAACTCGTTCGAGAACATCTCGACGAAGCCCGAATGATCGGGGTCAGACCCGCTGCCATGGGCAACGCGGAAGCTTTCGACCTGGTTGGACGCAAGATGGATAACGTGGAACCGCGGCTCCGACGACGGCAACGAGAAATCGACCACGCCGATGGTGTCGCGATTGCGGATCGATGCGCCGTGGGTGGCGAGCGCCGCCTTGGCGCGCTGGAACAGCATGGGATTGACCCCGGTCGGCGCAATCGATGGCAAGGTCGGCGCCAAGGGGTCTCGCGTGATCTGCGGAAGGATCATGTTGGTCAGCGGAATCCCGACCGAACTGGCCGCCGAGGAGATCAACAGACCCCCCGCGCCAGCCGCACCAAGCCGCAGTAATTCCCGACGATCCAAGGCATACCCCTCCCGAAAAACGAACGATCTCTTTACCAGTCAGCAGGTTAACCGCCGATAACTAAAATCACTTCGTGCCAAGATTGACCGCAAGTTCGGCTCGACTCGTCGTGGAGTCGCCAGAATCGCCTGTCTTGAAATGCCACCGCCACTCGGGTAGGGGCACCGCAACGCTGCAAGCTCAAGCTTCGCGGCGAACGTCATTTATGCTTGTACGTGCCGCTTTTCGAATCGGCGCGCTTTGGATCACCGGCATCGCCCGGAAATGGAGTTGGACGGCCTTTATGCAAATCATCGTTCGCGACAATAATGTCGACCAGGCGCTGCGGGCGCTCAAGAAGAAGCTGCAGCGCGAAGGCGTCTATCGCGAAATGAAGTTGCGCCGCCATTACGAAAAGCCGTCGGAAAAGCGCGCCCGTGAACGCGCCGCCGCGATCCGCCGAGCCCGCAAGCTCGAGCGCAAGCGCGTCGAGCGCGAAGGCGTCCGCTAGGTCCTTCCCCTTCCTCCAAGTTCGGGGATAAATCACATGTCGGCCACCCAGGTCCCGCTCCGCCCGCTGAAGCGCGGCTCGATGTTCAAGCTGTGGCTTGGGATCGCGCTGCTGATCGCGGCGGCATTGGCACTGGCGTGGATCGGCGCCGGCAGCATGCGCGGCGAGACTCTCCCCAGCGGAGTGATGATCCGCACCATCCAGGCCGGCAAGGGCGAAATGATCAAGGCCACCGACGGCGCCTTGGTCGACTATGAAGGCCGGCTGATGGACGGCACGGTGTTCGATTCGAGCAAGGGCCGCGGCCCCGCCGGAATGATCCCCGGCCAAGTCATCCCCGGGTTCGGCGAAGCGCTCCAGAAAATGCAGGACGGCGGTTCGTACAAGATCCGCATCCCCGCTGCCTTGGCCTATGGCGCGGCTGGCGCCGGCGAGGGCAAGATCCCGCCCAACAGCGACATCGAATTCGACGTGACGATCAAGCAGGTGGTGCGCAACGCCGCGATGATGATGCCGCCGCCGGGCGCCCAGCAGCAGGGCCAGATGCCCGAAGGCCAGGTTCCGCAGGGCGAAGCGCCGCAGGCCGCGCCGGGCGATCAGCCCCGACTGTAGAGGTTCGGCCTAGGCCTTGTCGGCCTTGCGCTTGGCGAATTCCTCAAGCGCGACCTTGGCCGAGGCAACGATCGGGTCGGCCAGCAATAATCCCAAGATCCCGAACAAGGCGCCGAAGATCAGCTGTGCCGCGAGCACCACTGCGGGCGCCAGGTTGACCGTCCGCCGCGCGATATAGGGCACCACCAGATAGCCATCGACATTCTGGACGAAGAAATAGACGAAGATCGCCCACAATCCGGTTCCCGTCCCCGCCGAAAAACCGACCGCGACCATCAACAGCCCCGAGACGATCGCACCGATGTTGGGCAGGAAGGCGAGCAGGCCGGTGATCAGCCCGAGCAACGCCGCCATCGGCACCCCGCCGGCCCACAGCATGAGGAAGGTGAACACCCCCTCGAACGCCATCCCGACCACGCGGCCGAACATCAACCGGCGAAGCGTGAAGCCGACGCGGTTGCTAAGCTCGTAGAAATGCGCCCGATTCTTGACCGGGAGCATCCACGCAATGCCGCGATCATAGAGATGCGGTTCGACCGCGATGAAGATTCCGATCACCAGGATCATCACCATCGACGTCACCGCGCCGAGCGCCGATCCGACCGCGCTGGTCAGCCGCCCGACCCCACCCATCACCTGGGTCGACAGATCGACCGGCGCACCTTTGGGGAGCAGTCCGAGATTTTCGGCGATGGCGAGCAAATGGTTGGCCTGCGCCGTGACCACGATGCGCAACGCCTCGGCCTGGGTCGCGAGTGTCGTCCCGGCATAATAAAAGGTCCAGCCAATGAAGCCGAACCCGGCGAGCGCAACAATCGCCAGCCGCAATCCGCGCCTGATCGGCAATACCCGCCCGAGCAAGCGCGCGCCGCCATCGAGGATCACCGAGAACACCATCCCGCCGACGATCAGCATGATCGGTTGGGCAAGCACGATAGCGCCGACGATCAGCAACGTCATCCCGAGCCAGATCGCCGCGCGCTTGGTTTCCGCGATCATCGCGGCGTCGCGGAACTCGGTCGGTCCCGGCTCCTCGATGTGCGCCACCACCACCGCCTTCTTGCGGGATGGGCGGACGCTCAACGTTTGGCTACCGGAGCAGGCACATGCTCGGAGCGAAGCGAGGTCCCGGCGCGGCCCGAGCGGAAGGCGCGGAACCAGCTCGCCGGATTGATCAGCGTGGTGGTGCCGTCGAGCGAGAAAGTGATGAACTCGGCGCGGCCGCCGATATTCTCGAACGGCACCGGCCCGCCGAGCCCGAGATCGGGGCTTCCCGCGGCGAAGCGGCTATCCGCCGAACGATCACGATTATCACCCATCAGGAACAGGTGACCGGCGGGGATCTTGGTCGCCGGATAATTGTCGCCCGGGCTCTGGCCAAGCTCGACGGTATTATAGCTGACCCCGTTGGGCAATGTCTCGCGAACCACCGGCAGCGCGCATTGGGCGCCGCCCGGCGTGGCGATGATATGCTCCATCAGCGCATAATCGCGGTGCGTTGGATCGGCATTCTGGCCGCACGGCATGTTGGCATCCATCGGGACGACCACCGGCGGGCGCGGCTCGGCCTTGACCGCGACCCCGTTGAGGAACAGCCGCCCGTCGCGCATCTCGATCGTGTCGCCGGGCAGGCCGATGACGCGCTTGATATAATCTTCGTTCGAGTCGGGCGGGGTGACGATCACCACGTCGCCGCGCTGGGGCAGATGGCCGAGCACGCGGCCCTCGCGGAACGGCAGGGTGATCCCCCACGGCTCGCCGGTGCGCAGGATCAGGCTGCGGAAGATTGCCGCCGGATTGGGGATGGTCGGCGAGACGTAGGACCAGCCGAACGGATATTTGCTGACCACCAGCCGGTCGCCGGTGAGCAAGCCCGGCATCATCGATTCGGACGGGATGTAGAATGGCTTGGCGATGAAGCTGTGGAACGCCAGTACCGCCAGCAGCACCCAGAACAGGCCCTTGATCTCGCGCCACAAGGCCGATCCCTTGGCTTCGGGCACGGTCGCGATAGGGGGGGAGGCCGGGGGCGGCGCAGTGCCGTCTGCGGGAAGGCTTTCGATCTCGCTCAACTCAACGCTCCACTTTCAAGGCTTCGATGACCACGAACGCCTGCGCCCAAGGGTGATCGTCGGTCATCGTCAAATGCACCGCGAGCACGTGGCCCGCCGGGGTTAATGCGTCAAGCCGCGCCTTGGCCCCGCCGGTCAGCACCAAAGCGGGCGCTCCGGATGGTGCGTTGGCGACCCCGATGTCCTTCATATAGACCCCGCGCTTGAAGCCGGTGCCGACCGCTTTGGAGAACGCCTCCTTGGCGGCGAAGCGCTTGGCCAGCGTCCCCGCCGCGGTGAACGGCCGGCGCGCGGCCTTGGCGCGCTCGGTGGCGGTGAACACGCGATTGAGGAAGCGCTCGCCGAAGCGGTCGAGCGACGCCTGGATCCGATCGATATTGCACAGATCGGAGCCGATGGAGACGATCATGACGGTTCTTCCAACCTAACCACGCGCCGCATCCATCAGCGCCCGCATCCGCGTCACGCTCGCCTCGAGCCCGGTGAAGAGCGCCTCGCCAATCAGGAAATGCCCGATGTTGAGCTCGGCCAGTTGCGGGATAGCCGCAATCGGCGCGACATTGTCGAAGGTTAGGCCATGCCCGGCGTGCGGCTCGACCCCGTTCTTGGCGGCGAGCGCGGCCATGTCGGCGATGCGTTTCAGTTCGGCCACTGCATCCTCGCCCGTCGCGTGGGCAAAGCGCCCGGTGTGGAACTCGACCACCGGCGCGCCGAGGCGCAAGGCCGCATCGACCTGTCGCTCGCTGGGTTCGATGAACAGGCTGGTGCGGATGCCGGCCGACTGGAGCCGGTCGACGAACGGACGGAGCTTTTCAAACTGCCCCGCCGCGTCGAGCCCGCCCTCGGTGGTCCGCTCCTCGCGCCGTTCGGGGACGATGCACGCCGCGTGCAGCCGGTGCGCCAGCGCGATCCTCAGCATCTCCTCGGTCGCCGCCATCTCCAGGTTTAACGGCAGGTCGATCTCCATCAACCGGTCGATATCGCCGTCGGTGATATGCCGCCGGTCCTCGCGCAAATGGGCGGTGATCCCGTCCGCCCCCGCCGCCGCCGCCGCCAGCGCCGCGCGCAGCGGATCGGGATGCATGCCACCGCGCGCATTCCGGATGGTCGCGACATGGTCGATGTTGACGCCGAGGCGAAGGGGGTGGGTCATGT
>ENA-OFDP01000446-OFDP01000446.1-metagenomes-genome-assembly--contig:-NODE-446-length-18803-cov-2.321314_pt1 | contig 18803 bp, 21 predicted proteins | sample MGYA00153389_OFDP01 | MGnify analysis MGYA00153389 | reverse complement strand
CGCGCCGGCGGGTGTGGAAAAACAATCCATTACTGGTTGGCGAAGCGGGCGTTGGTAAGACCGCCATCGCCGAGGGGCTGGCCAAACGCATCGTCGATGGTCAGATACCCGACATCCTCGCCAAGGCGCAAGTCTATTCGCTCGACATGGGCTCATTGCTCGCGGGTACAAAGTATCGCGGCGATTTCGAGCAACGCTTGAAGGCGGTCCTGAAACAGCTGGTGGAAAACCCAAACGCCATTTTGTTTATCGATGAGATTCATACCCTGATTGGTGCCGGCTCGGCTTCGGGCGGCACACTCGATGCCTCAAATTTACTCAAACCGGCATTGTCGTCGGGGCAGCTCAAGTGCATCGGCGCGACGACTTACACGGAGTACCGCGGCGTATTCGAGAAAGACCACGCTCTGGCGAGGCGCTTCCAGAAAATCGACGTCACGGAACCGTCGATTGCTGAAACAATCGAGATTCTCAAAGGCTTGAAGTCACGTTTTGAATCGCATCATGGCGTCAAATATACGTCGACTGCACTCACCACGGCGGCCGAACTCTCTGCCAAATACATTAATGACAGGCATCTGCCCGACAAGGCCATCGATGTCATCGATGAAGCCGGTGCGGCGCAACGCATCGCGCCAAAATCGAAGCAGAAAAAAACCATCGGCAAACCGGAGATTGAAGAAATCGTCGCCAAGATTGCACGCATTCCCGCGAGGAATGTTTCGAGCGATGACCGGAGTGCATTGAAAACGCTTGATCGCGATCTCAGGTCTGTCGTGTTTGGACAGGACAAGGCCATCGATGCATTGGCCTCGGCTATCAAAATGGCGCGATCAGGCATTGGCAATTCAGCCAAGCCAATCGGTTCGTTCTTGTTTTCGGGGCCGACCGGCGTCGGCAAGACGGAGGTCGCCAAGCAGCTTGCCTTCATTCTTGGGGTCGAACTTATTCGTTTCGATATGTCCGAGTACATGGAGCGGCATGCCGTCTCCAGATTGATCGGGGCGCCTCCCGGTTATGTCGGTTTTGATCAGGGCGGCCTGATGACCGAAGCCATCAGCAAACACCCATACTCAGTGTTGTTGCTCGATGAAATTGAAAAGGCGCACCCGGATATTTTCAACGTTCTCTTGCAGGTAATGGACCACGGCACCCTCACCGACAACAACGGCCGCAAGGCGGATTTTCGCAATGTTGTGATTGTGATGACGACCAACGCAGGCGCATCGGAACTCTCCAAATCGTCTATCGGCTTCACTAACGACAGGCGGGCTGGCGATGAACTGGCTGAGATCAAGCGCATGTTCACGCCGGAGTTTCGCAATCGACTTGACGCGACCATTTCGTTTGCGCCGCTCGACGAAAAAATCATCCTGCAGGTCGTTGACAAGTTCTTGATGCAGCTTGAGGCACAGCTTACTGAGAAGAAAGTGGATGTGACCTACACCGAGGCGCTGAAGAAGTACTTGGCCAAGAACGGTTTCGACCCGCTAATGGGTGCACGACCGATGGCGCGCCTCATACAGGACACGATCCGTCGTGCGCTTGCCGACGAGCTATTGTTCGGGCGGCTCGCCAATGGGGGCAAAGTGACGATCGACGTAGACGCCGAAGGTAAAGTGAAGCTGGATATTAGTCAGGAGAAGGAGCCTGCGACGCAGGAATCCTGATCATTTGTTAGCGTTAGCACAGCATCCAGTGCTTTCTTAGTCATCAAAAGGCCATGCCATTAGAGCGTGGCCTTTTTTTTGGGGATGAGGATTGGATTACGCTCGAAACGCGACGTCGTTGCGCGGCTTACCTAAAGCATGGTATCGATAGGGATTGGGATACCGTGACCGAGCAAATTGATGTCACTTGCGCTATCCTTCAAGTACCCGTAAATTTTCAACCATTGTTCGCATAGCGGTACTGAGGAGAGTCTGATGAAAAAGTTAATGGCCAATACATTAGCGGCTGGACTAGTAATGTTTAGCCTCACGTCACACGCGCAGACACCGGCTCCGGCCACCCCTGCCGCTGCGCCACCAGCGCCGATACCGTTTGCCGCATCCAACCTCTCGCCGCTGGGCGTACGTGCGCTTGCGGCAAATTGCGCCGCGTGCCACGGCACAAATGGCAACAGTGTCGGCGGTGCTGTGCCGGGATTGGCCGGCGCCAACAAGGAATATTTTGTGGCGCAAATGAAGGCCTTCAAAGAAGGCAAGCGTGAAGCCACGGTGATGCACCAGATAGCCAAGGGTTATTCAGACGCTGAAATCGCGGCCATTGCCGATTTCTTTGCAGCGCAAAAGAAATAATCCCGCAGAAAAATTGAGGAGAAAATGATGAGTATTGATCGCAGAGCTTTCTTGCAAGTGGCGGGCGCAACGAGTGCAGTCGCGGGTATATCGACTTTTTCCGGTTGCGCCTCTGTCGGCGGCAGCAGCGGCCCGAAGGTTGTGATCGTGGGCGGCGGCTATGGCGGTGCGACGGCCGCGAAGTACATCAAGATGTGGGCGCCGAATATCGATGTGACGCTCATCGAGCGCAATGCAGAGTTTATATCCTGCCCTATGTCCAATCTTGTCCTCGGCGGCTCACAGACGATGAAAGACATCACCGTCAGCTATGACGCGCTGCAAAAAAAATACGGCATCAGGGTGGTTCGCGGCGAAGCGACCGCCGTGGATGCTGACAAGAAAGTGGTGCGAATGGCCAATGGCGCGTCGTTTGCCTATGATCGCGTCATTCTTTCTCCAGGCGTCGATTTCATGTTCGATATGGTGCCCTCGCTTAACAATGCGTCGGCGCAGGACAAAATCTTGCATGCATGGAAAGCGGGCCCGCAAACTGTCGCATTACGCAAACAACTCGAGGCGATGAAAGATGGCGGCGTTTTCGCCATCTCCATTCCCGAGGCACCGTACCGCTGTCCCCCCGGCCCGTATGAGCGCGCTTGCCAGGTCGCCGCGTATTTCAAGAATGCCAAACCAAAATCAAAGGTGCTCATCCTCGACGCAAATATGGATGTCACCTCCAAACCGGGTTTGTTCAAGAAAGCCTGGGCCGAGATGTATCCCGGTATGGTCGAATATCGCGGTAGTTCGAAGTTGATGGACGTCGATGTCGCCAACAATATCGCCAAGCTCGAATTCGGCGATGTAAAAGCGGATGTGCTGAATGTATTGCCGCCAATGAAGGCCAGCGCAATTGCAAATGACTTCATTACGGCGAACAAACGCTGGTGCGAAATCAACTGGATTACTTACGAGGCCAAAAACGTGCCCGGCGTGCATCTGCTGGGTGATGCTTTGCAGATTGCACCGGCGATGCCCAAATCGGGCCACATGGCCAACGGCCATGGCAAGGCATGCGCGGCGGCGGTTGTCGCGCTGCTCACCGGTGAAGCACCCAATCCCAGCCCGACATTGACCAACACCTGCTACAGCTTTGTGTCGGCAGACAAAGTTGTGCACGTCGCCTCGATTCATAAGTATGACGAAGTCGCCAAAACGATGAAAACAGTGCCGGGTTCAGGTGGCGTTTCCGCGCAGGCCAACGAACTCGAAGGCCAATATGCGATGACGTGGGCGAAGAATATCTGGGCGGATGCGCTGGGTTGAGGCCACTCATTTTTCACGGCTACACTTATCACTAGCACTGGCGCACACCGCAGGCCAAAATATCGCCAGAAGCCCCGCCAGTGCTAGAGTTTTCTGTTCCCGCTTAACCAGCCCGGATTAAAAGCGTCATTCGCAATCGACGTGAGGATATGGTCCCGCCATGCGCCGTCGATAAATAAATAATCCTTGGCGAATCCCTCGATGCGAAATCCCATCTTTGCCAACAGCCTCCCGCTACGCACATTTTCGGGCCGGTAATTGGCAGCGATGCGGTGCAGTTTCTGCTCTTCAAACATGTAGCGGTTGGTCGCACGCAGCGCTTCGAGCATCAAGCCCTGTCCCTCGCACTCATGATCAATCTGGTAGCCCAGCACGCATGAACAAAATGGCCCGCGCGCGATTTGCGAATAGCCGATGCTGCCGATTATTTGTTCGGGTTGTTCACAGGTTGCCACCCAGAAACGCACAGCTGTCCGCGCATCAAACGCGACCGCACAGTTTTTGACGATATTCTGCCAATGCGCTAGTGTGTACAGATCCTCTGGCTCTGGTGGATTCCACGGCCTCAAATGTTGGCGGTTGCGTTCGACAAAGCGGAGCATCGCCGCAGCTTGCGCTTCGCGCGGCAGCGTTAGAAAAAGTCGCTCGGTGGATAGTACCAACGTGCTCACCCGACCAGGTTAAGAACGTCAGTCTGTGTCGCGCAGAAAACGAACGTGCGAAATAAGTCCTGATGCTTTTTCGACACAATAGATCACCACGGCGTGACGAAGGTCCGGCACGCGACCCGTGAAGCGCTCTTCATCGATGACATAGTCGCCGATACAAATCCGTGACGCAATTTCGCAATGGAGATTCGGAGAGCTTGCGAACAGCGACACGTAGCGTGGACGCATTTCGGCGTGTCCGCTCAACAGTCTTGTACCCGCGCCATCTTCGATCACGCAATCCTGCGTGTAGCAGCGCATGAAGGCATCGACATCGTGCGCGTTGTAGGCGGCAAGTTGTGCTTCGACGGGAATTAGATTTTGGTTTGCCATGGTCGTACTTTCCACTTATTCCGCGAACACGCTCCAGCTTTGCGCAAAATTTTCGAGCGGCGTGCGTTTAAAGCCTGACTTGGCGAACTGGTGCCAGCGACCAATGACAAACGCCATCACAGCGTTGGCATAGGCATTGGCATCCAACGATGCATGTAACGCGCCATCGCTGGCCGCCAGACGCGCACTTTGACGCAGGCTCGCTTCGAGACGGTCATGGAGCTGGTTCATTCGCAACTGCAACCGATCATCCTCGTTAACCAGCGCGTCGCCGATCAAAACCCGTGTCATGCCCTGATTCTTTTGGGCAAAGCTGAGTAACATCGATACCGTCGCTTCAACCTGCTTGGCGCCCTTGGCTTCCTCAGTCTGAATTTTATTGACGAGCGAAAACACCGTCTCTTCGATAAATTCGATCAAACCCTCAAACATCTGGGCCTTGCTCGCAAAGTGGCGATAGAGCGCCGCTTCGGAGACATCGAGCTTCGACGCGAGCAAGGCGGTGGTGATTTTTTCGCCTTTCGGATGCTCAAGCATATGCGCGAGCGTCTGCAAAATTTCCTTGCGGCGTTCGCCAGGTACTCTCTTTGCCATGCTTCCCCCTAGATTTTGTCGCGTGCTGCTATTTGCGTTACTTGCGCCCGCCAAAGATCGATCCGAGCACACCACGAATAATGCGTCGTCCCGCTTCGGACGCCATCGCGCGCGCCGCGCTCTTGGCCGCGGCCTCGATGACACCCTCACGTTTCGACGTGCCACGGCCCATGCCTGGAATGCCGATCTTGCTCAAGATGCCGCCGAGTCCACCGGATTCCGCATTTGGAGTGGGCGTTGCTTCAGTACCGCGTCGCGCTTTCAGTTTCTCAAATGCAGATTCGCGGTCGACAGTCTTCTCATATTGTCCGGCGACCAGCGAACCGGTTAACAGCGCCTGCCTCTGCTCTGGTGCAATGGGGCCGATCTGCGATTGTGGTGGGCAAATCCAGGCGCGTTCGACGATGCTGGGCCGTCCCTTTTCATCGAGAAACGACACCAGTGCTTCGCCGACGCCCAGCTCCGTAATGACATCGACAACCTTCAGCTTGGGGTTCTCGCGAAAAGTCTCGGCCGCAGCCTGTACGGCCCTTTGGTCTCGCGGCGTGTAGGCGCGTAGTGCGTGCTGTACACGGTTTCCCAATTGCCCCAGCACGGTGTCAGGAATGTCGAGCGGATTCTGGGTAACAAAATAAACACCCACACCTTTGGAGCGCACCAACCGCACTACCTGCTCGATCTTCTCCAGAAGTTCCTTGGGCGCTTCATTGAACAAAAGATGCGCTTCGTCAAAAAAGAACACCAGTTTCGGCTTTTCTCGGTCACCCTCTTCCGGGAAATTCTCGAAAATCTCCGAGAGCATCCATAACAGGAAAGTCGAATAGAGGCGCGGGCTGGAGAGCAATTTATCCGCAGCCAGAATATTGATAATGCCGCGACCGTTGTCGGTTTGCATCAGGTCGTCGAGCGACAGCGCAGGCTCGCCAAAAAATTTGTCGCCGCCCTGCTGCTCCAGTGTAAGAAGGCCGCGTTGAATTGCGCCGATACTTGCCGCTGAAACGTTACCGTAGTTGGTCGTGAATTGACTCGCGTTTTCGCCGACCCATGCAAGCATCGCCCGCAAATCCTTCAGATCCAGCAACAATAGTCCGTTGTCGTCGGCGATTTTGAACGTGATCGCTAACACGCCAGTTTGTACTTCGTTCAAGTTAAAAATGCGCGCCAGAAGCACCGGGCCCATTTCTGAAACCGTCGCACGGACCGGATGACCCTGCTCGCCGAACACATCCCACAGCGTGACTGGGCAAGCGGTCGCGGTGTATTCGAGCTTCATCAGCTTTACGCGCTCTTCCACTTTCGGGTTGGGCTTTCCCGGCTGCGAGATGCCGGTGAGGTCGCCTTTGACGTCGGCCATGAATACCGGCACGCCAATGGTCGAAAAATGTTCGGCCATGACCTGCAATGTGATTGTCTTGCCAGTGCCCGTTGCGCCCGCGATGAGGCCGTGGCGGTTGGCCATGGCCGGCAAAAGCAAGATGTCAGTGAGTGATTTGTCGGCGGTCTTGGCGATGAGCAGAGGGGCTGGCATGATCTCGAAAATGACAAAGCACTGCGGTGGAAACGTAAGTGAATGTTAACATTACGTGTTGAAATTTGTTGGATTCGAATAGGTTTCCGCGGTGCAAACAACGCAAACAGTGCGAGTGCCGAAACAGGAAGTTCTACCGCCGCTTTCGTAAGCGAAGACGCGTATCAGCGAGAAAGAAAAAGAGAAAATGGCCGGACATAGTAAATGGGCAAACATCCAGCATCGCAAAGGTCGCCAGGATGCCAAGCGCGGCAAGGTCTTTACGCGGCTTATCAAGGAAATTACAGTCGCCTCCCGGATGGGTGGCGGTGAATCGGGTGCCAATCCGCGTTTGCGTCTTGCGATGGATAAGGCATTCGAAAACAACATGCCCAAAGACACCGTAGAGCGCGCCATCAAGCGTGGTGCTGGCGAACTTGAAGGTGTGAATTACGAAGAAATCCGCTACGAAGGCTATGGCATCGCGGGTGCCGCCGTGATGGTGGACTGCATGACTGACAATCGTGTTCGTACCGTCGCCGAAGTACGCCACGCTTTCTCAAAATATAGTGGCAATATGGGCACCGATGGCTCTGTAGCATTTCTCTTCAAGCATTGCGGCACGCTATTATTCGCGCCGGGCACCAATGAGGAAAAACTCATGGAAGCCGCACTGGAAGCCGGTGCTGATGATGTGGCCGGCAATGACGACGGTTCATTTGAAGTCGTGACGGGTCCGTATGAATTTACGGCCGTAAAAACAGCGCTGGAAAAAGCCGGCTTCAAGGCCGAGTTTGGCGAGGTGACGATGAAAGCCACCACCGAGGCCGTGCTTACCGGTGACGATGCGCTGAAAATGCAGAAGCTCCTCGATGCGATTGAGGCACTCGACGACGTGCAGGATGTTTACACCTCGGCGGTGATGGATGAAGTTTAGGCAGTCCACAAAACGATGACGGATGCCACGCTGCGGGCAAGACTACTGCCTATTTCCGAGCAAATTGAGACCGAGCGTATGATTCTGCGTGCTACGCGGGCAAACGATGCGCCGGAAACATTCCTCGCTGTGCTGGAGTCGTTTAATGAGCTCGCGCCGTGGATGCCTTGGGTCCATCCTGAGCCAAAATTGGCAGGGTCCGAAGCATTTAACCAAGAAGCCCAATTTAAATGGGTGTCGCGCGAAATGCTCGATTTTCAGTGGATCGACAAAACCTCCGGTGAGCTGATCGGAAAAGGCGGATTTCATACCATCAACTGGGAAATTCCGAAATTTGAAATCGGTTATTGGGTAAGAACGTCGATGGGCGGTCGCGGGTATTGCACCGAGGCAGTCAATGCCCTCGTCGCCTTTTCAAAACAGCAGTTAGGTGCCAAGCGGCTGGAAATCTGCAGCGATCCGCGCAATGAGAAGAGCCGACGCGTCGCTGAGCGATGCGGCTTTGCGTTGGAAGGAATTCTTCGACGCAATATGCGCGACCCTTATGGCGGGCTGCGCGATTCGTGCATGTTCGCGCGGGTATTTGAATGAAAATTCTTGGCCTTGATCCGGGGCTGCGCGTCACTGGTTACGGCGTCATCGAGAAAATCGGCTCCACGCTTACTTACGTTACCAGCGGTTGCATTAAAACGCCGGTAGGCGAATTGCCGGATCGTCTGAAGAACATATTGAACTCCGTGCAGGAGGTCATTGCGCGCTATGTGCCTGGTGAAGTTGCGGTCGAGCAGGTCTTTGTCAACGTCAATCCCCAATCCACACTGCTGCTCGGTCAGGCGCGAGGCGCTGCGATATGCGCCGCGGTCGCGCAGAATTTACCGGTTTCCGAATACACTGCACTGCAGGTGAAACAGGCAGTGGTCGGCAATGGCCACGCGACGAAAGAACAGGTACAGGAAATGGTAAAGCGATTGCTGAAATTATCCGGTTATCCGAGTTCAGATGCGGCAGACGCATTGGCCTGCGCGATCTGCCACGCACACGGGGGCGCGCTGGGGGGCATGACCACGCGAGGCTATCGGGTAAAGGGTGGGAGGCTGGTGAAATGAAATCCAAAGATGATGTATTGCCTGCTGCTTCCCCTGCGCCGCAGGAAAGCGTCAGGAAAGGCGTGCGTCGAATTGTCGCAGCCGCGCGCAAGCTGCGGCGCACGTCCACCGATGTGGAGCGAAAACTCTGGCATCGTATTCGCGACAAGCAAATAGATAATTTTCGTTTTCGCCGCCAGAGGCCGATTGGGAAATACATCGTTGATTTTATTTGTCTGGATGCGAAGTTGATTGTTGAGCTGGATGGTGGTCAGCATGCGAATGACGTTACTCACGATGAGAGACGAACAGCATTTCTGAAGTCGCTGGGATATCGGGTATTGCGATTTTGGAATAGCGAGGTTGTGGAGAATTTGGACGGGGTATTGGAGCGACTGCGCGGTGAGCTTCTAGACGCGAACGTCAACCCCACCCTAGCCCTCCCCTTGACAGGGGAGGGAATAGATCGCGCAAGCGGCGACGGTATCGCGGTGACTCCTTCCCCCGCCCCGCGGGGGGTGGAGCGGGGGATTCGTGACGCATGCGTCACGCCCGCGGAACGGCTGGACGATGCAGCGGCCAGCGCGCCCTGCAAGGGGGTTGGGATGGGGGTGCCGCGGAAAAAGGTGACGACGGCTAAAGTTGAAAAAGGCAAATCAAAATGATCGGCCGCCTCTCCGGCGTATTGCTCGAAAAAAATCCCCCGCAGATACTGCTCGACGTAGGCGGCGTAGGCTACGAAATCGACGTACCGATGAGTACTTTTTATAACTTACCCAAGATTGGTGAGAAAGCCTCACTTTTCACGCAGTTAATCATCCGTGAGGATGCCCATTTGCTTTACGGTTTCGGCACGGAGTCAGAACGTGCGACGTTCAAACAACTTCTTAAAGTCAGTGGCGTGGGCCCCAAAGTCGGGCTGGCTGTGTTGTCAGGCATGAGCGTGAATGATCTGGCTGAGGCGGTGGCCACGCAGGAAAGCGGGCGCCTAGTCAAGGTACCCGGGATCGGCAAAAAGACCGCTGAACGGCTGCTGTTGGAGCTGAAAGACAAGCTAAAGGTTGACGTGCGCATTACAGTGAGTGGCGAGTTGGAAAAGCCATCGTCGGCAGCAGACATTTTGAACGCGCTTATTTCTCTGGGTTACAACGACAAGGAGGCGCTGTACGCTATCAAACAACTACCCAAAGATACAACGGTGTCGGAAGGCATCCGTCACGCGTTGAAGTCGCTCTCAAAAGCCTGAATCCGTCACGTAAAATGCTGACATGATCGAAGAAGACCGACTTATCTCTGGTGGCAAGGCCTCGGTACACGAAGAGGCACAGGAGCGGGCATTGCGCCCCAAACTGTTACAGGAATACGTAGGACAGCAAAAAATCCGCGATCAGCTCTCCATCTTTATCGAGGCCGCGCGCGCCCGTAAGGAGCCGCTCGACCACACATTGCTGTTCGGCCCGCCAGGATTGGGCAAGACCACGTTGGCACACATCATCGCCCGCGAAATGGGCGTGAACCTGAAGCACACCTCCGGGCCGGTGCTGGAGCGCGCAGGGGATCTGGCGGCGATGCTGACCAACCTCGAGCCCAATGACGTGTTGTTCATCGACGAGATTCATCGATTGAATCCGGTTGTGGAAGAAATCCTGTATCCCGCTTTGGAGGACTACCAGATTGACATCATGATTGGGGAGGGGCCCGCTGCACGGTCGGTAAAACTTGATCTACCGCCATTCACCTTAGTCGGTGCCACCACTCGTGCCGGCATGCTGACCAACCCCTTGCGCGACCGCTTCGGTATCGTCGCCCGGCTGGAGTTTTATTCGCCTGCCGAGTTGAAATTAATTGTGTCGCGCTCAGCAAAATTGTTGAACGTGCCAGTGGACGACGAGGGTGCCGAGGAGATTGCATTACGTTCCCGGGGCACCCCGCGCATCGCCAATCGTCTGCTCCGCCGGGTACGCGATTTTGCGCAGGTGAAGGCAGAAGGATTTGTCGATAAACCGGTGGCTGATGCGGCACTGAAAATGCTCGACGTCGATCACGTCGGCTTGGACATGATGGACCGTAAGTTACTGCGGTGCATTATTGAAAAATTTGCGGGTGGCCCGGTCGGCGTTGAAAACCTTGCCGCTGCAATCGGCGAAGAACGCGATACGATCGAAGATGTATTGGAGCCGTACCTGATTCAGCAGGGCTATTTGCAACGTACGCCACGCGGTCGAATGGCTACCTTGCTCACGTTTCAACATTTTGGGTTGACTGCACCGCCGAACAGCAATCCCGTACCGGAGTTGTTTTAGTGGCCAAGCTGTCTCTGCGTGATGCGCAGCAATCACCGCTGTTCACCTTTGATTTTCCGCAGCGGGTTTACTTCGAAGATACCGATGCGGGCGGTGTGGTCTATCACGCGCAGTACGTCAAATTTTTGGAGCGAGCCCGGACAGAGTGGCTACGTTATCTGGGGTTCACTAATAGCGAACTCGAACGTAAATACAAGATGCTGTTCGTCGTCAGCGAGATAGCCGTTGAATTCATCAGGCCGGCCAGGCTTGACGATGCGATCAATATCAGTGTGGCGATTGAAAATTTGGGCCGTGTGCGTTTGACGTTTCATCAAGAGATCCGGCGTGGCGAAGATATCCTCGTCAAGGCGCGGGTGACGGTGGCGACAGTCGCGGCAGAAGGTTTCAAGCCGATTGAAATCCCGATGGATTTAAAAAAGAAAATGGAGGCTTCGTGCTGAACCTTTCAAATGACATGGCGATTTTGTCGCTGATTGCACAGGCATCGATCATCGTCAAGATCGTCATGGGCATACTGGTCCTCGCCTCGTTGATGTCCTGGTGGTATATCTTCGTAAAAATGTTCACGGTGCGGAAAGCCAAATCCCAGGCTGAGGAATTCGAACGCGAGTTTTGGGGTGGTACGGACCTTGTCGGCCTTTATCAGCGCGCTAGCTCCGGGCAGTACGAAACAACCGGCATGGAGAAGATTTTTGAGGCGGGCTTCAAGGAATATCTGAAGCTCAAAAGCCGCAGCGGCTCCGATATCGGCGCGCTGATGGATGGCACCCGGCGCGCGATGAAGGCGACGTTTCAACGTGAACTTGATTTTCTGGAGGCGCATCTTTCGTTTCTGGCGACGGTTGGATCAGTCAGTCCCTACATTGGTCTGTTCGGTACGGTCTGGGGAATCATGAATTCATTCCGTAGTCTGACCAACATGGCGCAGGCGACGCTGGCACAGGTGGCGCCCGGTATGGCCGAAGCGTTGATTGCTACCGCCATCGGCCTGTTCGCCGCAATTCCTGCAGTGATTGCGTACAACAAATACACCGCCGAAATTGATCGCTTGGCAAATCGTTATGAAAGCTTTATGGAAGAATTCACCAACATTCTGCAACGCCAGGCGGTGCACTGATCATGCGTCGTCGCCGCCGCGCCATGGCAGAAATTAACGTCGTGCCGTACATCGACGTGATGCTGGTGTTACTCATTATCTTTATGGTGGTGGCGCCTGCGATCCAACCAGGTCAAATCGATCTGCCGAGTGTGGGGCAAGCGCTGAATCCGGCCGTGGCACCACTGGAGATACGCATTAAGCGCGACGGTAGCATCGCACTGGTAGACCGCCAACAAGGCGGACAAGAACAGACAGTAACGCGCGACAAGTTGTTGCAAGCAGTAAAAGTGATACAGGCAAAGCACCCGGATCAGGCGGTGGTCATTAACGCCGACAAAAATCTGAAGTACGAGGATGTATTGCGCGTGATGGACAGCTTGCAAACTGGCAAAGTCAAGCGAGTCGGTTTGCTGGTCAAGCCCGAATAAAAGCGTGACTTATCCACCGCCGACTTCGAATCACCGTCGCCCGCATTTGCGGGAACGCACCGAGCCCGGGAAATGGCCCGCTGCGCTGCTCGCGATTGTTGTCCACAGTGGGTTTTTTGCGCTTATCGTTTTTGGTGTGTCATGGCAGGTAAAGCTTCCCGCGCCCGCCATCGCAGAGCTTTGGGACCAGCTGCCGCCGATGAAAAATGTTATCGAGGCGCCAATAACACCGGCGCCGGACCCGGAGCCTGAGCCGGTAAGGGTGGAGCCACCCAAAATAGAAAAAGTGGTTGAGCCAAAGATCGAACCCAAGATCGAAAAAGCGCCACCTCGACCCAGTCAGGCCGATATTCAGTTGCAGGCCAAGCGCGATAAACTCGAAAAAGCAGAGCGTGAGAAGAAAATACGGGAAGACAAGGCGCAGGTAGAAAAGCAAAAGTTGGCGGAAGTCGAAAAGAAGCGCAAAGAAGACGAAGCAAAACTGAAGGCGTCGCAAAAAATTGCCGAAGACCGGCTTCGTGCTGAGCAAGCCTCGAAAGATGCCGCTGCCGCCAGCGCCCGCAATGCCGCGCAGGCCGATTACGCAAACAAAATTGCCAAACTCATTCGTGATCGCGCCAATATTCCCGATTCAGTCACAGGCCGACCGGAGGTGTCGGTGCGGCTGAGGTTGTTGGTCAATGGCGTGATTCTGGACGCGCAAGTTGTGAAGTCGTCGGGCGATAAAGTTTATGATGACGCTGTCGAGCGCGCGATCAACGGCATCCGCAACTGGCCGCAACCGGAAAATGCCGACCTTTTTGGCGGTCGGCGTGAACTTAATTTGAACATTCGACACGAACGATAGAACTCAATACTCACACATGGTCAAAACTCACTACATGTACAGCCGCAGCAATTTTTTCTGCACAGTTGCAAGTTGCGTCGCGGGGCTACTAATATTCGCGTCGACGGCACACGCGCAGCTCACCATCAACGTCGAGACCAGCTCTGGTCGTCAGGTGCCCATCGCCATTGCGCCTTTTGCGCAAGAGGCGAACGCGCCACAAAACATCACCCCGCTGATCGCGGACAACCTGGTGCGCTCGGGCATGTTTCGCATCGTCAATACGGTGGGCATCAGCAATCTGCCGACCGAGCCATCCCAGGTGAACTTCATTGACTGGTCCGGCCGCAGTACGGAAGCGTTGGTTATCGGGGGCATCAAGCCTTTAGCAGATGGGCGGTTCGAGGTGAACTTCCGCTTGTTTGACGTCGCCAAGCAAAATCAATTGGCGACAACTTCATACACGGTAAGCGCGTCGCAATTGCGCGCCACGGCCCACAAGATTTCGGACGAAATCTATGAAAAGCTGATCGGTGAAAAGGGCGTATTTTCAACGCGGATTGCCTATGTATTGAAACGCGGACCAAAGTTTGAATTACAGGTCGCCGATGCGGATGGTTTCAATCCACAAGCCGTTTTGTCGTCTCTTGAGCCGATCGGTTCGCCAAAATGGTCACCCGACGGCAACAAGATCGCCTACGTTTCGTTTGAGAGCCGCAAGTCGACCGTGATTGTTCAGGATTTGGTCACCGGCCAGCGAAAAGTAGTTGCCAGTTTCCGCGGGGACAATACGGCGCCAAGTTGGTCGCCAGACGGCAGCAAGCTGGCAATTTCGCTCTCAAAAGATGACATCTCGCAGATTTACATTATTGCGTCCAACGGCGGGGAACCGAAGCGGCTGATGCAGAGCAGCGCCATCGACTCCGGTGCTGCCTTCACACCCGATGGCAAGGATATTATTTTCTTCTCGGATCGATCCGGTGGTCCGCAACTGTATCGTGTGCCCGTCACTGGCGGAGAGGCGAAGCGGTTGACCTTTGAAGGCACTTACAACACCACGCCACGCCTCAGCCCCGACGGAAAATTGATTGCATTCGTTAACCGGGAAGGTGGCAAGCTCCGGATCGCGACCTTTGAAATCGCAACGGGTCAACGGAACATCGTCACCAACGGCCCTCTCGACGACAGCCCCAGCTTTTCGCCGAACGGACGCATGATTTTGTATGAAGACAAGTCCGGGGGCCGGGGAAAATTAGGCGGCGTATCTGTCGATGGCCGCTTCAATTACAAATTATCCTCGCAAGCGGGCGACGTGCGTGAGCCCGCCTGGGGTCCATTCGGTTCGTCCGGCGCGCGGTGAGGCAATGCAACGCTTTTAGAAAAAAGCATAAACTAGCCAGTGTTTGTTGAATTTACTTGTTACCTACTTAGGGGAAAAACATGAAAAAAATGCTACTCGGAGTTGGAATCATGGTGTTGCTTGGCGCTTGCGCGAGCAAAGATCCCGTGCCAACGATAGTTGAAGATCGTACGCCGGTAACGGGAAGCGGCACGACAACAACAACGACGCCAACGACGAGCGGAACGCAAACCACGCCGGTGACGGGCACGTCAGGAAGGCCCGATCCACTGAAGGATCCGAACAATGTGCTCTCCAGGCGTGTGGTCTATTTTGATTACAACACCGACAACGTGAAGCCGGAGTTCGCATCGTTGATTCAGGCGCATGCCAGCTATCTGTCGCAAAACGGTAATCGCAAAGTGCGCCTTGAAGGTCACGCCGATGAACGCGGCTCGCGCGAGTACAACATGGCGCTGGGTCAACGGCGCTCCAACGCTGTTCGCAAAGCGACGTCTGTTTTGGGTGTCGCTAATGAGCGCATGGAAACCATCAGCTTTGGCGAAGACAAGCCCAAAGCCAACGGTCGCGACGAGGCATCCTTTGCGCAGAATCGTCGCGTGGAAATTGTGTACGACGGTGAGTGAAAGTAACTAGATTGTTATCTGGCGCGGCGTTTGGAGCAAAAGTCTCCGTAACGCCTCGCCAGAGCTAGAGTATCGCTTTTCTCCGCTCTCGCCTTTGGTGCCTACTTCCTCGATGAAAATGAGGGGAGAGCGAAGCGAGGAGGCATCTGGAAGGGTGTGTATCTGCAACCATCGCCCCCATCCCCGCCTTCCCCCGTTGCCGGGGGAAGGAGTCGACCGGTGAGTAGGAAATTAGGCCGCATGAAATACGAAGCACTACACTAGAGCCAAAAGAACCATGTTCTCAAACCCATTCCTAGTCTTGCGAAACACGTTACTCGTGGCCGTGACGGCGCTCAGCGTGAACGCCACCGCCGGACTGTTTGACGATGAAGAAGCGCGCAAAGATCTTCGCAACCTGCGCGCGCAAATCGAGCAGCAGAACCGCGACCACGATGCACGCCTGCAAAAGATTGAAGAATCGATCAAGAACCTCGGCATCATTCAGCTGCTCAACCAGATCGAGCAACTGAATGCCGAGATCGCCAAGCTGCGTGGGCAAGTCGAGGTGATGTCCAATCTCGACGAGCAACTCACCAAGCGCCAGCGCGACTTCTATCTCGATATCGATACACGGCTGCGCAAGCTCGAGGGTGTTCCCGGCGAAGCGCCAGCGGGCGCCGCCAATGCCGCACCTGCCGCTGCAACGTTGGCGCCAGCGGCCCCCGTCGCACAGACCGCTGCGTCACGCGCAAAAGAGGATGCCGTCTACGATGTCGGTTCAAATGCGTTCAAGCGCGGCGATTACGCGGCGGCGATACGCGCGTTCCAGACATTTATCAAGGACTATCCGGCCGGTCAGCTCGTGTCAAACGCGCATTACTGGATGGGTATCAGCTACTTCAATCTTCGGGACTACGGCAACGCCCGCACTTCGCAGGACGCGCTGCTGAAGAAGTTCCCTGATTCGGCCAAAGCGCCCGATGCATTGCTGGCCGTGGCCGGCATTTACGTTGAAATAGGCGACACGGGCTCGGCGCGCAACGCGCTCGAAGACGTCATCGCCAAATATCCGGCTTCGGAAGCCGCCAGCAAGGCGAGAACCCGCCTTGCCGCACTGAGACGCTGACCCGCGTCAGCTAGACCGTGAGCACGTTGACCAAGATTCCTGCTGCGACGATTCGCAAAGCCGAAGGGGAAAAAGCCCCTGTCGTGAGCGCAAATGTCCGCGCGCGCGCGCGCACTTTGCGGATCAATGAAATTTTCTTTTCACTGCAAGGCGAATCGAGCCGTGTCGGACTGCCGACCGTGTTTGTGCGCTTGACGGGTTGCCCGCTGCGTTGCGGCTACTGCGATACGGCGTATGCGTTCCACGATGGGAAAACGTGGGACATCGATGACGTCATCGCGGAAGTGACAACCCACAAAACAAAAACAGTGTGCGTAACCGGCGGCGAACCGCTGGCGCAGAAACGCTGCCTCGATCTGCTGCGCCGTCTGTGCGATGCCGGCTATCAAGTGTCGCTGGAAACTTCCGGTGCGATCGATATCTCAGAAGTCGATCAGCGCGCGTCGCGCGTCGTCGACATCAAGACGCCAGACTCGAACGAAGTGGCGCGCAACCGCTGGGAGAATCTGCCGCTGCTGACCGCGCACGATCAGATCAAATTCGTCGTCTGCAGCCGCGAAGACTACGACTGGGCGCGCGGCATCGTTGCCGAACATCGGTTGAGCGAACGCTGCGACGTGCTGTTTTCGCCCAGCAAAAGCGACATGTCCGCGCGCGATCTCGCCGACTGGATCGTGCAGGATCGTCTGCCGGTGAAGTTTCAGATGCAGTTGCACAAGATTCTCTGGAACGACGAGCCGGGCAGGTGATGCGCGCTCACGTGTTTTTTCCGTCATCTCGAGCCGTGGGCGATGGACCTGTTTTCGTTTTTTTGTCGCAATGAACAGCAGGTCTTTCGCCTGCGGCTCGGGATGACAACCGATGCGATCTTTTCCGAACCAGAAGAATGAAGTGCTCGCCATGAAACCTGCCGTCATTCTCGTCTCCGGAGGCATGGACTCCGCCGTCGTGCTCGCCATCGCCCGCGAGCGGGGCTTCGCGGCGCATGCCCTCAGCGTGCGCTACGGCCAACGCCACACTTCCGAACTCGATGCCGCCGTGCCAGCGCGACCGACAGCCGCCGTGCGCGTCGCGAACGCGCTGGGCGCGGCCGCGCACAAGACCGTGAATGTCGATCTGCGCAGCCTTGGCGGTTCGGCCCTCACCGACGACATCGCGGTGCCGGTCGACACCGACGGCCACATCATCGGCGCCGACATTCCGGTCACCTACGTGCCCGCGCGCAACACCATCATGCTGTCGGTCGCGCTGGGCTGGGCGGAGGTGCTGGGCGCCACCGATCTGTTCTGCGGCGTCAACGCGGTCGATTACTCCGGCTATCCCGACTGCCGTCCAGAGTTCATCGCCGGCTTCGAAGCGCTGGCCAATCTCGCCACCAAGGCCGGCGTCGAGGGGGCGGGCTTCCGCGTCCACGCCCCGCTGATGCGCATGACCAAGGGCGACATTGTCCGCGAGGGCCTGCGCCTGGGCGTGGATTTCGCGCAGACCGTCTCCTGTTACCAAGCGGATGCCGATGGCCGCGCCTGCCGCCACTGCGACGCCTGTCGCCTCCGCGCCGAGGGGTTCGCGGCCGTCGGTGTGCCCGATCCAACCCGATACGTCACAGGCTGACCCATCCGCCGCGGTTTAGGATAAAATGCGCGACCTGGTGCAATGCCGGGCGGCCGCCAGGCCGGAAATCCGAATTAGCATGTGGGCCGTTAGCTCAGTTGGTAGAGCAGAAGACTTTTAATCTTTTGGTCGATGGTTCGAATCCATCACGGCCCACCACTCCCTGATTCTAAGACATCCCGGAACGGCTGAAACCATCCTTAAAAAGCAAGGGTTCTGGCCGTTTTCGTGTCCAGAGGTGTTCCAGGGGGCTGCCGCTTTTTCCTTCCCGTCGAAACGGTACTTGAGGCGTCACCGCTTGCCCTCGGCGGCGAGATTTCCAGATAGAGGCCGCCATCGTCGAAAAGGCGCTGCATTTTGCCGGCGTGCTTGGCTTTGCGGGTCGTGGTATCGGTGAGTGGCAGTTGAGGGCATTCCAACCCGGGGCGGGTCTGTTGCCCCGTTGTTGCCCCCGGATTGCAAGGACCTGTATTGGATGGCAGCGGACATTAAAAAAATCGAATCATCGTATTTATTGAGGATTTCGGCCTTTTTAAGACTGCTTTGGATTATCGGGTGGTGAGGCGGAGGAGGATTCGCAGGAATCGCACGACTCGCAGCCCAGGTACGCTGATAGGCGCAAAACCCTGATCGCCATCGCCCAAGCGGAGTGCGTGCCACCGGCAGTCGTC
>ENA-OFDP01000445-OFDP01000445.1-metagenomes-genome-assembly--contig:-NODE-445-length-18852-cov-5.463478_pt1 | contig 18852 bp, 15 predicted proteins | sample MGYA00153389_OFDP01 | MGnify analysis MGYA00153389 | reverse complement strand
TCGAACAACTGCACTCGCGAAAGTTCCCCTTCATCCTCTCGACGGGCGATCGCAAGCTGTAAAATACCTTGAGCATCCTCTGAACCGTAAATTTGACTTATTTGACTTTCATTCGCCGCCATAACGAGTTTCCTATAATTCCTGACATCCTTTCTATGATAGAGATAACCGCCGTTAAACGGCAGGTGGTGACATAGGCGGATTTCAACACCCGGACATTTGAGTGAGCGAGACTCCGGACTATTGCAGTGAAAATCGAATAACCGATATATTACCTCAACTTTAAACTCATTAATTTCGCGAAGTTTGACTAATTTTGCTATCTCGTTTCAACATAAATTGATAAAATATCCCAAACAAAATCACCGCAATCATCCCCACCACTAAAGAACCTTCACCCTCATGCCAATATTTAAACAAATCTAGGCGATGAGATGCAACTAACAAGGCCATTCCCGCTACTCTAAAAACATTAATAATAAAACCACAAGCAACAGCCACACCTACTATCAAAGCTTTATTTTGTTTAGTAGGAAACATCAACAAACAAACTACAGATAAACCTAATAAGTAATTCATTGCCTCGATACCCGAACATCCCTCATTTACCAACACCCTTCCTGTCGGTAAAGCAACATAATTACCGTCACGTGTTACATTAAAACCTACATACCACAAAGAATAATAAGCAGTCTTAGCAGTAAGTGAGGTAATAATACCCCCTAAAGGTGACGTAATTACACTGGGAATGCCATGAAAAAATAGTATTACCAATTCACGCCAATATTGTTTTAAATCCTGAAAACCTACCGCAATTAGGCCCAAACCTAAACCCGACAAAAAAGGTGCGATTCTTAAAAAAGGAGCGTATTTACTGGAAACCACAGCACTTTGAAATAAAATAAAAGCTATTAATAGCGTCCCTGCTATTCTCGCTAATAGATCACTTTTTCCGTCACTTTGTTTGAGAATATCCTGCTTGTCCCAAAGTAGCGAACCCACAGCAAACCAAAAAACTACACTCATATAAAAATGAGCAATATCCCCCAGTTTCCACAGGAGTGTCATATTCAGGGTTACTAAAGCTGTGGCGATACTGATTAGCCAAAAAAGTTTTCTCTTCAACATTTTGATATTAGTTATTAGTTGATATCATGTTCTTTCCCTAAAACACTGAGAAACCAGGTTTCTTGCGGAAACCAGGTTCTTAGAGTTATCGAAAAATAATCACTGTGGCGTCAAGCCATGATGAAAAACTAGTTAAAATGATAGCTTATTCAGCTTTTTGAGCCTGAGCGCGTTGCTTTTTGAACATAGCACCAAAACTAACAGCGGCTCCAGCAGCAAGCATTGTTAAAGGTTCAGGAGTAGCTTCAGTGTTGGCAGCACTGATACTGCTGATGTAAGAATCGCTTGCACCATTTGGTAATGCTTGAACGTGCAAACCTAATTTTAAGGCACCGCTATTCAAAGCGGAAATTACGTTAGCATAATTACCATTAAAGCTCAATCCCAAAGTTTCGCCACCTTGGACACCAAATGCATTACCAGCACCAGTATTTCTTGAGAAGGCATAGTCTGTGGTGAAGCCATTACCACCTTGAGGTAACTGATCGTTACTAGGACCACCACTAAAGGCTACCTGACCAACGTTGCCAACGTTAGCCACGGCATTAGACAGAAAGTTATTATCATCAAACAAAACTTCACTGATAAACATACTAGAGGCTGCGGCATTTCCAGAGTTGGAGATGTTAAAAAGAACTGATGCACCCTGGTCAATTACGTCAAATGTAAAGCTGCTTTGATAGGCATCTCCAGGGGTATCTCCACCAACGATATTACCAAAGCTGAAAGCGGAGGCAGGTGCTGCGGATACTGCACTAAGAGCGGCGACACCGGCAACAGCTAACATCGATTTGACTACAGTTAATAATGATTTCATGGTTGACACCTTTTCTAAGTTGAGTGGACTGATAGTTTTTTTCTTTGACCTTTTCAATATAAACCAAAATACAGGTTAAGGCAAGTAGGTTTTATGAAGATTTGATGAAGCTTTGGCACGCTCATGGGACTTAGTGAAAATGCCTAGATAGAAGCATACTTACGTATTTTCTCGTAAGTATATTGGGAGTCCAACCAATAGATAGGGACAGGTTTCAGTAACTGTTTATTGCTTGTTATCCGTAACTGGGGCTGACTAAATGGATGAATCTATTTTATGGAACCTAGTTTTCGGAACCTCTATTTCGTATAGTTTCTGCCGCTCTTTTCCTGAAAATCTCGGAACTAATAATTCTATTTAAGGCTCAATTTTTGCTAAAAATTTGTTAAAATTAATTAGGTATAAAGCTGTCTCCAAAGATTCAGCTTGACACTGTTTTAGAACAGCAAAAGGAGCAGCCGTACTCAGCAAAAATTGTCCTAGCCGTTGATTGAAGGCTCTCGGAGATCATAAACTCATGTTAGATCGCGATAATCAGGCATAATATTAAAACATGATTATGGGCAACAACTCAACTCAAACATCTCGCGCTAAACTGCTAGAGAACTGATAAGCTTACTTAGTATGAGTTAAAGTGGATTTGATTATGGTCAACCGTCTTGCCCAATCCCAAAGCCTTTACCTGCGGAAACACGCCGAAAATCCGATCGACTGGTGGCCCTGGTGTGACCAAGCCCTAGAAACGGCCCGGAGCGAAAACAAACCGATTTTTCTGTCAATTGGCTACTCTAGCTGCCACTGGTGTACGGTGATGGAAGGGGAAGCATTTTCCGATCGCGCGATCGCCGAATACATGAATTCGCATTTTATTGCCATAAAGGTCGATCGGGAAGAACGCCCAGACATCGACAGCATCTATATGCAAACCTTGCAAATGATGACTGGTCAAGGTGGTTGGCCGCTCAACGTTTTTCTCACCCCCGATGACAAAGTTACCTTCTATGGTGGCACTTATTTCCCCGTAGAACCGCGTTACGGAAGACCAGGCTTTTTAGAAGTTTTGCAAGCAATTCGTCGCTTTTACGACACAGATAAAGCCAAGTTAGAAACCTTCAAATCAGAAATTTTAGGCAACCTCCAACAGTCGGCGATGCTGTCATCAGGAACAGCAGAACTAAGTCGAGAAGTATTCCAAAAAGGCCTAGAACTCAACACCGGAATTATTGCCACTGGCAATCGCGCTCCCTGTTTTCCGATGATGCCCTATGCTGAGTTAGCACTGCGGGGAATACGGTTTGATTTTGAATCTCAACATGATAGCCAACAAGCCTGTGCTCAGCGCGGATTAGACCTAGCATTAGGCGGTATTTACGATCATGTTGCTGGCGGATTTCATCGTTATACAGTTGATGACACATGGACTGTCCCACACTTTGAGAAAATGCTCTATGACAACGGGCAAATTGTTGAGTATTTAGCTAATCTCTGGAGTGCGGGAATTCAAGAACCGGCTTTTGAAAGTGCGATCGCGGGGACTGTAGCATGGTTGAAGCGTGAAATGACTGCACCTACAGGCTATTTCTACGCTGCACAAGATGCTGACAGTTTTAACAATTCTGAGGAAGTTGAACCGGAAGAAGGAGTGTTTTATGTTTGGACTTATAGCGAACTAGAACAACTGTTGACTGCTGAGGAATTGGTAGAAATTGAACAACAATTTACTGTTAGTCGCGCCGGGAATTTTGAAGGAAAAAATGTATTGCAGCGGCACCATTACGAGAAATTGAGCGAAACGGTAGAAATGGCTTTGGCGAAACTCTTTCAAGTTCGTTACGGCGGTCATCCCGATACTGTAAAAACTTTTCCGCCAGCCCGAAATAATCAGGAAGCTAAAAATGATAGTTGGCCTGGTAGAATTCCGGCAGTTACTGATACTAAAATGATTGTAGCTTGGAATAGCTTGATGATTTCTGGTTTGGCTAGGGCTGCTGCTGTTTTTGGGAATTCGGAATATCTGGAATTAGCGGTAAAGGCTGCTGATTTTATTTTAGAGCATCAGTGGATTGATGGGCGGTTTCATCGATTGAATTATGATGGTAAAACGGCTGTGATGGCGCAGTCGGAAGATTATGCTTTGTTTGTGAAAGCATTGTTGGATTTGCATCAAGCGAGTTTGTCATTAGTTGCAGAAAGTGACAAATGGTTGCAGAAAGCTGTGGAAGTTCAAGCAGAGTTTGATGAGTTTTTGTGGAGTGTGGAATTGGGGGGATATTACAATACTGCGAAGGACGTTAGCGGTGATTTGTTGGTGCGGGAACGCAGTTATACGGATAATGCGACTCCGGCGGCTAATGGAATTGCGATCGCCTCTTTGGTTCGTTTAGCGCTGTTGGATCAAAATTTGGAATTTCTCGATCGCGCGGAACAAGGTTTGCAAGCTTTCAGCAGTATTGTGCAAGATGCTCCCCAAGCTTGTCCGAGTCTGATTTCGGCGCTGGATTGGTATCAGCATTCTACTTTGATTCGCACGACTCCTGAGCTAATTCCTGAGTTGATTTCACAGTATTATCCGACTGCTATTTTTCGGGTTGAGACTGATTTGCCTGAAGGGATTGTTGGGTTGGTTTGTGAGTCTTTGACTTGTAAGGAACCGGCGAAGAGTGGAGAGGAGTTGTTGGCAGAAATTGAGCGTAGTCAAACGCGGGTTTAGGGACTCGGCGGTTGAAACCGCGTCTTGTCAAACAATGTCCGCCTCTGCGGACGAAGAAATAGGAATGATTTAACCGCAGAGGGCGCAGAGAACGCAGAGGAAGAGAAGAGAGAGATGAATGGTTCGGATGCTGACGGATTTGATATAAGGTCTCGAATTAGCAACCTCGCATATCCCATTAGTGCGATCGCCCCTAGTCCAAAAACTCGACTAAATCTTCAATCATTACATCAAAAGCCAGGGCGATTTTCTGAACGGCGCTAAGGTCAACCGTACTCATGCCGTCATCCCGTCTAGCATAGCCCTTAACCGTGTTGTAATTCACTCCTGAGCGATCTGCGACATCTTGCAGCGTCCAGCCCTTTTCTTCTGCCAATTCTCGAATCTTTAGTCTAACTCGCCCCATTTTGCCCTTGACAACAGGTTAGTATTAACCTTAAATATAAGAATAACTAAAAACGATCGCCCACCTAGCCTCGAAAACTTGAGGGCGATCGCCTTTTCTATCACACCCCGCTTTCCGCGGGAAGGATTCCCCTATGATACCAACATCGAAGCCAAAATTAAACACTCATCCCTGGTGTATTGTGCGGCAATTGCCAAATATGCAGCGATTGGTGGTTGCTCGATTCCACCGCCGAGGTGATGCTGATGGATATATCCAGATTTTACGGCGGTTGTTGCCGGCGACTAAACACGCGATCGTTTTTGATACGACAGGGGATGAGAAATTGCCAGAAGTACGATCGGCTCAATTAGAACGAATGTTGTAATTTTGATGAGGGCGATCGTATTTGATCGTAAGTGCGATCGATCCTTCATTGTACTTCTGGTCACTGAGCGTAGTCGAAGGGTCGAAGTGTGCTATACAATATTCCAAGAGTATCTGCGAGCTTTAATTCCTATGAATACTCAATTAATGGTGAAACCTTCCTCCTTAATGCCCCAAGGCCTTAAAATGGTAGAGTTTGGGAATATTTACTTATTCAGATTTACCGACGATCTCCAATCTCGAATGGAAGAACTGCTTGAGAGAAAAAAACTAGATTTGCTAACTGCCGATGAAATTCCAGAATTAGCTGGGATTATCGAATTATCCCGAATTTTTACCTTGATTAACGCCCAACTTTCTACCCAAGCTAAATGGTGTCCGATCGCACTCGACAACTTATACGACAACGAGCTAAGCGCTCGCGAGGAGGACACGGCAATGCCGTTTCCCTACCCCGATTAATTGTAGGGAAACGGCACTGCCGTGTCCTGATGATGCAGAATTTGTTGAGGTTGAGTTTAGCGATTTACAAGGTCGTACCTATGCGCTAGAAGCTCTGAGCAAGTCGCAGTTAATGATTTTGCATCATAGTGCGATCGCAGAAACAAGATGGCTAAAAACTCAGCCTTCAATACAACAAGTTGTTGTAAATTCCTAATGATCCCCGCTCAACTAATAATTAGCCATCAGCGACTAGCAACCTAATCAGTATTTGTATTGATTTTTAACAATTTATTTACAATTACTACCAATTCAGAAATAATAAAATTGTTACACCTCACTGTTTTTTGCAAATAACCGTTAAACTATTCTAACCTGCGTGTCCCAAGCGTCGCAGGCTCAACCTATAGCTGTTAAGGATTCGTCCTGATTCACAGGAGCAAGATTTTAAAATATGCATCTCAGCGAACTAACTCACCCAAACCAATTACACGGCTTATCGATTCATCAACTCGAACAAATTGCCCGACAAATTCGAGAAAAGCATTTAGAAACTGTAGCAGCCAGTGGCGGCCATCTCGGCCCCGGATTGGGCGTAGTTGAACTGACTTTAGCACTGTACCAGACACTAGACCTCGATCGCGACAAAGTTACCTGGGATGTCGGCCACCAAGCTTATCCACACAAGTTGATCACTGGCCGCTACAACAATTTTCACACCCTACGTCAAAAAGACGGCGTTGCAGGCTATCTCAAGCGCTGCGAGAGCAAATTTGACCACTTCGGTGCTGGTCACGCTTCTACGAGCATTTCCGCCGCTCTAGGAATGGCAATGGCGCGCGACCTCAAAGGCGAAAACTTTAAAACTGTAGCAGTCATTGGCGACGGTGCACTGACAGGGGGTATGGCACTCGAAGCGATTAACCACGCGGGTCATATGCCTAAAACCAATTTGATGGTAGTGCTCAACGACAATGAGATGTCAATCTCGCCCAATGTCGGCGCAATTACCCGCTATTTGAATAAGATGCGACTCTCGCAGCCGGTGCAATTTCTCAAAGATAACTTAGAGGAACAATTCAAACAAATTCCGTTTGTTGGTGAAACATTTACTCCAGAAATGGAACGCCTCAAAGAAGGGATGAAACGGTTAGCAGTGTCGAAAGTTGGAGCCGTAATTGAAGAATTAGGCTTTACCTACATGGGGCCGGTAGACGGACACAATTTGGAAGAGTTAATTGCTACTTTCAAACATGGTCATACTATCCAAGGGCCAGTGTTAGTTCACGTTGTAACGGTGAAGGGCAAAGGATATGCGATCGCCGAAAAAGACCAAGTAGGATATCATGCCCAAAATCCGTTTAATTTAGCGACTGGTAAAGGCATTCCTTCCACCAAACCCAAGCCTCCGGCTTACTCCAAAGTCTTTGCTCACTGTCTAGTTAAGCTAGCAGAAGATAATCCGAAAATTGTCGGTATTACTGCGGCAATGGCAACGGGAACTTGCCTAGACAAGCTTCAGGAAAAACTGCCGAAACAGTACATTGATGTCGGCATTGCCGAACAGCACGCCGTCACATTGTCGGCTGGCTTAGCCTGCGAAGGAATGCGCCCAGTTGTTGTAATTTACTCGACTTTTTTGCAGCGGGGATATGACCAAATTGTTCACGATGTTTGTATCCAAAACTTGCCCGTTTTCTTCTGTTTGGATCGAGCCGGAATCGTCGGTGCTGATGGCCCAACTCACCAAGGAATGTATGACATTGCCTACTTGCGATGCTTGCCAAATCTGACAATTATGGCTCCAAAAGATGAGGCAGAATTGCAGCGGATGGTAGTCACGGGAGTCAATCATACCAGTGGTCCGATCGCCATGCGTTACCCGCGTGGCAACGGTCACGGCGTGCCTTTGATGGAAGAAGGTTGGGAAGAATTGGCGATCGGCAAAGCGGAAATTCTTCGCAACGGCGACGACGTGCTAATCTTAGGTTACGGTTCAATGGTCTATCCGGCAATGCAAACCGCCGAGATGTTGAGCGAACATGGCATTGAAGCAACCGTGATTAATGCGCGTTTTGTCAAGCCTTTAGACACCGAATTAATCTTGCCTTTGGCACAGCGAATCGGCAAAGTTGTCACAATGGAAGAAGGCTGTTTAATGGGCGGATTTGGTTCAGCAGTAGCCGAAGCTTTGTTAGATAATAATATCCTGGTTCCATTGATGCGGTTAGGTGTACCTGATACATTGGTGGATCATGCAACTCCTGAACAATCCTTTGCAACTTTGGGATTGAATCCGTCGCAAATGTGCGATCGAATCTTGGCAACATTCAGCCGCAAAGAGTCTCCGGTTAGCGTCTAATCTTACTCGTTACCAGGCAGAGCCTAGGAACCAGTTAAACGAGTTATATCAATTCCGGTTGCATCGGAATTAATATTACCCCAAATTAGGACACGGCAGTGCCGTGTCCCTACAATTAATTAGGGTAGGGAAACGGCACTGCCGTCTCCTCTATATTATTCCGGCACAGCCGGAATTGATATTATGATATGATTGAATCAAAGTTTCACGATAAGGAAGAATCAACAATGACTTATCTCAACCCAACTCGCACAGTGCCCCGAAAAAAATTACATCAAAAACGCACACGTTCTTCAGAAGAAATAGCCCAATGGTATGCTGAAAGAGAAGCATTTTATCAGCGCTGCAAACCAATTTTCGATCGCCTCAAACCAGAATTGATTAAAACCCACTACAACTGGTACATGGCCGTTGAACCCGACAGCGGAGAACATTTTATCGATAAGGATGATATGCTAGTTGCAAACATAGCCCATGAGAAATACCCGAAAGTTAAATTGCACGTCTTTCGGATCAATGAAACCGGAGTTTGTGGCACGATATGATTCAAGGAACATTTGGTGATGAGGATGAGCTATTTTTTGAAATTGAATTGATTGCTGATAACGGCTTAGAATTACCTGTTGATGCCCTGCTAGATACAGGTTTTTCGGGCTGGTTAGCTATAAACGATCAAGATTTAGATGGACTTGATTGGACATATGTCAAACAAGAAAAAATGCGGACAGCTAAAGGAGAATTTAATTTCGATCTTTATGCAGGAAAAATGCGTATTGAGGGTCAAGAATTTGACATTCCTGTTCATGTGGGTGCGGGAGTACCCGAAGTTTTAATCGGCCGCCAGTTGTTGAAAAATCGGCGCTTGGTAGTTGATATTTCAGCGGGTGTTTTGACATTGGAAGCGAATTAATAGCAAGATGACTTTAAAAAGTTTTGATATAGTAATAGTAGGATCTGGCCCCGCAGGTGGTCACTGTGCGAGAATACTCGCAAAATCTGGTCGCCAAGTCTTACTTGCAGAACAAAACGACACTTTTGATAAAAATGACTTTTCCAGCGCCGCCACACCTCTAGGAACTCTCTCACAATTCGATTTGCCTGACCCAGTAATCGGCAGTTATTGGCACAAACTTACTATTGAAACTAGCAAAGTCAGTCAAACTTGGGAATCTCCTAAAAGTTTGGGAGTTGTTTTAAACTTTGCTAAATTTAGAGCATTTCTAGCCAGCGAAGTTCAGGGAAACGGAAGTGAGGTTTGGCTTGGTTGTCGCTACATCAAACATTCCCAAGTCAACGGCGAAACCATCGTAGAATTCAAACAGCTATCCGACGGTCAAATCATCCAAGTTAGCGCGAAAGTATTGGTTGATGCGACTGGTTTTGCTAGGGCGATTATGTATGAGAAGGAAAATGATAAACCTGATTTCTTGTCAGGAACTGGTATAGAATATTTAATTGAAGTAGAACCAGAAATATATAATAAATATGCCAATGATTTAATCTTCTTTTTGGGCGATAAATGGATGCCGAAGGGTTATTCCTGGATATTTCCGATGGAACAAAATCGGCTGAAAGTTGGTGCGGGACGCATTTTTTTAGATCCGAAAAGTGTGAAGAATTTGGAACCTTTGAAAAAGTATATTTATTTACTGATTGATGAGTATCTGAAGTCTAAAAGTTATAAAATTATTGACAAACACGGTTCAACGCTGAAATACAGTCAGGGTTTGAAGGATATTTATTGCCAGGATAACATAATTGCGATCGGCGATACTGTCTCGACGGTTAACTTTTTGGGCGGTGAAGGAATCAGACACGGGATGGATGGCGCGGAAATAGCGGGAAAATACATTCAAAAATATTTGGATGGCAAAATATCAGATTTTCGGGGTTATGAGACGGAAATGCACCGCAAGTTTGATAAGAAATGGCATATTTCGGAAAGATTGGCGGTGAGAAAGTATATCGATGATGTGGATGATGTACTTACTGATAAAACAATTGATTATTTGAAGTATATGAAAACTGAAGATGTGATGGATATTTTGTTTGAGTATAAGTTTGAGAAGATTTCAAGAGGATTGGGTGGTTATTTGATTAGGAAAATTCAGGGTTTTATTCAGAAATTTGGTGGTTGAAATTCGTTTAAAACTCGGCGGTTGAAACCGCATCTACACATACGAAGTCCGCCTGCGCGGACTAAGATTACTCGTTACCAGGCAGAGCCTGGTAACGCAGATTCGGAGGCTCTGCCTCCAATTTTCCTTTCTCTTGCGAGGCAAAGCTGACTAAGCAGTTATAAAGCGAGGCAGAGCCTCTAGACATGGGTTCCCAGGCAGAGCCGGGGAACCAGTTATAAAATCTACAAACCTAATTGCCGGAAATTTTCTGTGGTAACTTGAATGCGCGGTAGCGATAATAAAGAATTGTTAAAATTGCTAAATTTTGATTCATAGGACACACCATAAGTATAGCCGATCGCACCAACTAAATGTTCTACCATTTTATCAACATTTCCGTAGGGATAAGCAAAGCATCTGACAGGTTTTCCCAATCCTCGTTCCAAGATAGCACGAGATTTCGCCCCTTCGCGCACAATTTCTGTGGGTGACAAACCAGTCAAAGGTTGATAAGTCGCAGACATGGAACCAATCTCAATCCCTGCATCTCGCAATTGCCGAATTTCGGGCCATCCCATTAATTGTACTTGTTCAGAGTCTGCTTTTTCCCAACTATTTGTCTTTCCGATTGACTCTGCTACTAAAAAAACAGTTGCTGTAAAGTCAAAGCGTTTTAGCATAGGGAAAGTATAGTTAAAAAAGTCGAGATAGCCACCATCAAAAGTCAGAAGTACAGCTTTACCTGGTAAAGGAATTTTAGCCAGTTTCGCACTTTGCCAATCTTCCCAACTCGTACTATAATAACCAGTATCTTTCAGATACTGCAAGTGTTGTTCAAAAATATCTGTACAAATGCGATTGTAAGCGAGAATAGGTAAGCTTTTAGTAACAGTATTATTATCAAAAAATTGAGGTTGAAATGATTGAGAAACTTCTCGATAGGGCGACTTTCGCCAAAGGATTTCCGGTGCATAAAATACTTGTTTTGGCAACTCATTTTCTAAGGGAATTTGGGTTATCGGTTCCCCTGCAATTGCCGCTGTTTCTATTAATGTTCGTATCGCCGCTGCTGGTAGTGCGGCCCGACGATTGACACTGGTGCCGATCGCACTTTCGCGCCTCCCGAACATCATCGCATCTTGCGGGTAAATGCCCCCAGAACCTGGTGCATTCAACCAGTTGGGTGAATTCGCCCTTTTTTGAGCAGCATCGGTTAAGCGCGATCGCAGTGACATCTCACTGTGTAGTGGTTTTCCCAGCAAAGCTTCCCGCACGCACGCGACACACAATTCAAAACCGCAATTTTGAGTAATTGCCGATCGCACTTTTTGAGCAGAAACAAAGTTATTGTCAACCGCAACAGTTATAATACCGATAGTAACACCGCCGACTTTTACCAGCACATCGATTTCGGAAAGCTCAACTTTGATGTTAGGTAATTCTTGGCTAACCTCCACAACAATCAAGTCTTTATCAAGGTTGATTGTGAATGTTTCATCGGCTGTTTCTGGATTGTAAAAATAAGCCTGAAGCCAATTCGGGCGATTCCAAATTGCCTGTAAAAATAGCGTCCAATCAAACGGCGGATTTTCGGGATTTTGTCGAAAAAAGCGATCAATAATTGGCCAAGCAAACTGAGATGCGATCGCATCAGCCAACACTACACCAGCCACCATCCCGTTACAGACGGGCAATTCAATGATTCCGAGTGCAGTGTCCTCTAGTTCAATTGTACAGTAAAGGCGATCGAATATTAGGGGAATCTCAATATCCGAAATTGGTTGACTCACCTCCACCTTGAATTTATAGGCAACTTCAGAATTAACCCACTGGATTTGAGTTAAAATAGATTGAATTTGATTGCGGTTAAAAATCTGATGATATTTGTGAATCTTAGTGCTTTGGATATCTCTCTGAATTCCTTGATGCCAAGGTAAATTCAAACTCAAATTAGCTGCTTTTTCCTTATAATTAATCAGCATTGCACAGTCATATTCAATCTCAAGGAAATTACAGATATCAGTTAACACTACGCTTTTATTGTCAATAAGTTCCTCATATTTAACCAAAATATGACGAGAGTTGTTAATATATTTATGGCTACTTAATACCGCATCTTTCCAGCGATCAATACAGTGTTCTAAATCCCAAACACCACCCCACAAATCGGTAAAGTTTCTCGTAGCCTCATACATAGAAGCTATGGTGTCCATACCATTTCGCAAAATATGGATAAACTTAGCATCCGGTACCAGACTCTGAATATCCTCAATAAAATATATATGTTCCGGTGTTTTCTCCAGCCAGATACTTTTATTTTCTTCTACAGCCAAACCATCTAAAATTCTGATAAACCAACTAGCTTTATTTGCGACAGTTTGGTTGTCATCAAAATCATTCAACAACTCAGGGCGATGAATCTCATTACTAAAAAAACTTGCCAATCTATTTGGTAGATTTGCTGCAAACTCCTCATACAGCAAATAGTGAAAAAACTTAGACTCAGGAAAAGAAATAATTTCTGGATGGGCTGCTAGCAAACTTTGAAGAATTGTCGTACCGCTTCTCGGAGCTCCAACTAAAAATATCCGTTTCATTTGTTTACTGAATAAATTATTTATGAGTAAGATTTTTTTAACCGCAGAGAGCGCAGAGGACACAGAGGGGGAGAAGAAAGAGGGAGAGAAGAAAAAAGTATAATTCATGCTTCTCTCTGCGCTCTCTGCGCCCTCTGTGGTTAAGAACTCTTATCCTAGCTCCAGGTGAAATCCTCTTTCAATAACTCAGAAAGTTCCTGATTATAAGGTTCAAAATAACTGATTAACTTTTGTTCAATCGCCTCCGGCATTTTACTGTAATCCTCAGCACTATTACTCTGATATTCTTTAACAGCACTCGCGTTAATATCTAAGAAATCTAACACCCGAGAAAATACCTTCCCCGAATCTTTCTGAAAATCTTCGCTTTTGAGAATTAGTAACTGTTCCTTTGGGAAATAATCGAGCCAATTCTTGATTTGTTCGACATAGATTCCTCGCGACAAGTAGGAATAATGCTGGTGATTGAAGCTATAATAACAATCATCGGCTTTAATTTTTTCAATTTCACCTTTTAGCCGATCGCCCTCAGAAGCAATCGCCTTTTCAAAATCCAACTTTTCACAACCCACCGCCACTTCTAAATTGTAATGCAACCAAGCTCTTTGTACCGGGTTTCGCAGCATCACAATCAGCTTAACATCCGGGAAACACTTGTACACCCGCTCCGCCACCAACGGATGGTAAATATAGTAAGGAGTCATCTCCCACAGCAACACCTTTTCACCCGCTACACTCCGCGTCAACTGCTTGCTATACCACTCAACACCTCGCTCAAAATTTAACTCAAAAAAGTGGACTTGTCTTGCACCTTCTTTAATCATTTGCAGGTGATTATCCAGATAACCGTACAAAGATTCGGCGCTGCACTTTTGAGCACCAAGAATTAAAAAGTCTGGTTTTTGTTTAGCTTTCAACTGAGTTGAAATCTTGGCGTATCCGGGATTATTCTTATTCAAAGCGTGAGCTTGATCGATCTTTTCTGGCAAATCTAACAACTGCATTTTGCCATCAAACTCCCAGTGGTAGGGCGGACAAAGGATGGTTTTTTGGTGTACAGTCGATCGCACATATAGCGGATAAACGTGCCAGTGATAGTCGTAAGCATAGGCCCAATTTTTTTCGTAAACCCCAGCATTCACATAATACTGACCATTACCTAAATCTAACCGATCCAAATGTAGTCTAATTTTGCCCTCACCTTTAGCTAGGGGAACCAATCGACCCATTTGATTCGTATTAGTATCGAAACAATTTTGCCCATCTTCCCGGCTAATTGTCACCCCAAAAATAGCAGCAGAAATCTGCTTGGGAACCGAATAATGAATCTCAATAGTTACAGCATCACCGCTATCAATTTCTTCATCCGGTAACACTTTGACATCGGTAATTTCTACTTCTAAAGAACCGAAGCGATTTTCATTAACTCGCAATTCCGAACCCGTACTTGTAACTTCAGGAGGACGCATGGGAGTGCGTTTTTCAGTTTCGGCTCGCATTTCCGACAAATACTGACCAGCTACCACTTCCGGTTCCCCATAAGCCATGATTTCACCGGATTTTAGCCACAAAGCCCGATCGCACAATTTCTGAATTTGTCCAGCATTGTGAGAAATCAAAACAATCGCACAACCTTTAGTCTTAAACTCAGTTATCTTATTCAAACATTTAGCTTGAAAAGCCACATCACCAACCGACAAATATTCATCAACTAACAGCACTTCCGGATCGGTATGAATCGCCACCGAGAAAGCCAGCCGCATTTGCATCCCCGTACTATAAGTCCGCATCGGGCTGTCAATAAACTGTTCTAATTCTGCAAATTCAACAATATCATCAAATCGGCGCGCGGCTTCCCGGCGAGTCAAACCGGCCACCACCGCGCCCACAAACACATTTTCTCGCCCGGTTAAATCGGAGTGAAAACCCGCACCCAAATCTAACAAACCGCCGATTCTGCCGTTAACTTTAACAGTTCCCTCCTCAGCGCGGCCAATACCACCGACAAGTTGTAGCAGCGTCGATTTTCCGGCGCCATTCTTGCCGAGAATCCCCAACATTTCCCCAGGAGAAACACTAAAACTGATATCTCGCAGCGCCCAAAAGTAAGCCTGCGGTTTCATCCGCCGCCACCCCCACAAAGCCGCCTCCATAATCGTAAAAGGTCGATCGGCACTGTAGCGATTAAACCGTTTCCCCAAACCCTTGACAACAATAGCTTGACGCATTACAACTCCTCCACGAAATGAGCGCTTTGCCGTTTAAAAATCCCCAGTCCGATCGGCAACAGAACTGCTACAATCAAACTTACAGTTAATAGAGATTGCCAGTCTGGCTGCGTACCTTTCAAAAGTATGGCGCGGTAAGCTTCAATCAGAGGCACCATCGGATTCAACTGATAGAAAGGCAGAAACTCTTTCGGTATACTGTTTAGGTTATAGAAAATCGGAGTCAGATAAAAAAGCATCTGCAAAACTACGCCCAAAGTGTGCTGAGTGTCACGAAAAGTAACGTTAATGGCAGCGAGGGGATAAGCCAAACTCACTGTCAAAAAAAATTGAATTACCATCAACACTGGCATATATAGCAGCACTGAATTCGGCTGAATTCCATCAATTGCCAGAAAGATAATTAGCACCGGTAGCGCTAGCAAAAAGTGAATTAATCCAGTAGTGGTTGTCACCACAGGCAAAATCGCGATTGGAAAATTTGGCTGTCTAATTAAAGCCCGGTTCCCCGTAATCAATCCCGTGGCTTGAAATAGCGCCGTTTGAGTCCAAGTCCAAATTAATAAACCGCTAAAAGCAAAGGAAGAAAACTGCGGAACATTCACCGGAATTACCGTTTTGAACACAAAAGAAAATACCGCTAACTGTAACAACGGATTGATCAAAGTCCAAGCAATCCCCAGGGTCGACCGCTTGTAAAGTAGTTTCATGTCGCGATCGACCAACTCCCGCAGCAAATCGAACAAATGAGCCATTCTGCGCCGTCGATAAACCAGCGTTTCCGTATTTCTCACCGTACACCTCCAGCAACTACCTGCGGTTCAACCTGCTGCGGTTCAACATCAGGAAGTTCAGCTAACTTTTGAGCCTGTAACTGTGCCTCCTTGTAAGCAAAAGGACTCTGTAAAGCCCCCAGCAACTCACTGAAGACCAACTTGCGAGGAAACCAGTTTGGCCGAATTAAGCGCCGCAGCAGCCACCAGTTCAGCCAGTGAAACACCGCAAATTGCACAATTGCCCCACGGCTGACAGTGCGGTTGCGATCGCACGTCAGCAAATAAGCCCCAAAACCGCGCCCGTTGTCCCGTAGTTGGCGACTCAAAGCCTCACCACTGCGCCTGTGTACGTGCCACACAAAGGCTGTTGGTTCATAAAAAGTCGAGTATCCCTTCGCCAAAATCCGGTGAAACATCTCAATGTCCCCAGCGCCCCTAGTCGGAGTCCCCACATCCAAAGCCGGGTCAAAATTGCCCACATCCTCAAACACTTGGCGGCGGAAAGCCATATTCGCACCAACGCCGTAAGCGCTAGCCCACAGCAACTTCTGCGCTGTGAGGTTGCTACCGTCAACTTTAAAACAGTGGAGGTATTGCAGCATTCCTCCGTAGCCGAATTCGTATTGAATTTGAGCCTCTGTCTCCAATTCCGCCGGTGCAACTAAACCACTAACTGCCATGATTGTTGGGTCAACAAAACCCGCCGCCATACCTCGTAGCCAACCTCGATCGGGCCGCACGTCATCGTCAGTAAAAGCAATAATCTCGTGGCTAGCTTCAGCGATGCCACGATTGCGAGCCCAGTCCAATCCTGGCCGTTCTTCCTTCACGTAGCGTACAGGTAATCTGGCGACTAATTCAGCGGTGCTGCTGTTGGAAGGAGCGTTATCTATAACGATGATTTCACGGTTGGGATAGTCGAGGGCGAGAATTGCTTCCAGAGCACCTTTGAGTAAGTCGGTGCGATCGCGCGTACAGATAACCACGCTAATTGGTGGTAACAGATCGTTTGGCTCTGGTTTAAGACCCAACTTTTCGGTCAGAATCGCTTTAGTCAATTCTTTGCCTATTTGCTCGAAAATTGCCACTCGCACCTGCTCGGCGGGAATAATTGCTAGCCAAGGATTGTTGTACATTTCCACCCATTTGATAGGCACTCCCCGGTAGCGCACCAAAATGCGAATTTTTTCGTATCTTTCCAGTCCCCGAATCGGATTTATTGGTTCTGAAAATTCGATATCAAGCAGTTTTACTGCCATAAATTGCTCCTAGAAATAGTGGGAATTGGGAATTGGGCATTGGGAATTGGGAATTGGGGAATTGGGAACTTTTGCTGCCCTTCGGCCCTTCGACTGCGCTCAGGGAACAGGTAACGTAGTGATATCGTTCGGCCCTTCGACTACGCTCAGGGTACTGCTGCTCCCTGAGCGTAGTCGAAGGGTCTAAGTATTACCTATTATTTAACAGCCAATTCATAACTTTCAAAAGCAATTAAAGGCTCAATCTCCCTAGTACCACTACTTTTAGGCATACCATTAACCGCGATCGCCACCAACAATTTATCCGACACCAGAGTTGCCAAAATCGGACGTAAATGAACGCCTCGCAGCGGTTCGACACCGAATTTTGGAGTGACGTGACCGACGTGCAATTCACCGTAACTCAGATAAATTCCATCAGGTCGTTTCTCGTCAATGATACGTTCTGCTGCTTCCCAACCTTCCTGCAAATCAAGTTCAATTTCGTTTTCGCCCAAGTCAGTGCGGGCCGGCCCACCTTGCATAAAACTCGAAATAGCCGATCGACTTTTCAACTCATCTATCACCCCCCGAAAATACCAATAACCGCGCAACTTTGTCCGCAGCCACCGCCAAGTTGTCCGCATCCCGAAACTTTCTAGAAAATCCAGAGATTTCCTCAGCCCCAAAGCCAACAAATCCACCGCCGCCGGCCAAAAAAAGGCGATCGTCGTCAGAATTTTGTCTGCCAGCGAATAAGGAGTTTCGTAGTCTTTTATATGCAGGAGAGGTCGGAGTTCCGGGTGTCGCTGACCGATCAAAACATCCGAACGCCCTTCCTGACGAGCGCGGCGAAAAGAGCGATCGAGATTGTTCGTTTCGTGTTCATAGTGATAGCCTACTGCACTCGCAACCATCACAAAAGGCACACCAGCTTTCAACAAACGTACCCCGAACTCGTAATCTTCACCGCCACAATTCCCGAAAGCCACATCAAAGCCACCAAGACGAGCAAACAGTTCTGCATCCAGAGAAATATTGCCACTGAGCAAATCTTCATACTCGTAGCGGTGAGTCACTTTGCTCATTTGGTAAAATTTCTCCTCCCACCAACTCCGCACTTCCACATCAAAATATTTAGTGCTCCCCTGCAACTTTGGCGGATAAGGGCCCATGACAGCACAGCCCCAACGTTCTTGGTGAGCGCGCGCGTGGCTTTCCACCAGCAGTGGCATTGCTTCGATGTCATCATCTAGAAACAGCAGCAATTGTCCAGTAGCAGCCGATGCTCCAGTGTTGCGCGCGATCGCAGCACTGCGGCAAGTTACCTCAATAACGTGCAGTTTAAACGGAGCTTTGTAATCTTTAAGCACAGCCAAAGTATCGTCAATGCAGTTATCTGCGACCACCGTTACTTCCATAAGGTCGATCGGATAAGTCTGCGATTGCAAAGAATCAAGAGCCCGTCGCAAAGAAGAACTTCGGTTATGAGTCGGAATAATTACACTAACAATCAAATTTTCCATATTCACATTACTAATTGGGAATTGGGAATTGGGAATTGGGAATTGGGAATTGGTAATTGGTAATTGGTAATTGGGAATTGGGAATTGGTAATTGGTAATTGGTAATTGGTAATTGGGCAATTCTCCCACTCACCCAC
>ENA-OFDP01000444-OFDP01000444.1-metagenomes-genome-assembly--contig:-NODE-444-length-18858-cov-2.744934_pt1 | contig 18858 bp, 20 predicted proteins | sample MGYA00153389_OFDP01 | MGnify analysis MGYA00153389 | reverse complement strand
GCGGTCTGCTGCTGATGGCATGTGCTTGTCTCCGTGTGTCGTAGGTGGCTGCCCGTAGGCTGTCGATCTTCTGCTGGTCGATGCTGCAAGACCCTCAGCCTCCCGACAAAGGCTGGCGTTCATCTCGAACGTTGTGATTGCCACGCTACGCCCGCCGACCGACATTGCTGTTGATCGCCGTGCCCGTTGTGTCAATAACCGTCTTCGATAAGACGTTAGGGAGAAGTTAGCATCGATCGAATAGATGTTCGATATGAACAGCGGCGTGTCTGAACCATCCGCGCGCTCAATCGCCTGGTGTTTTGCGCGGCTCGCGCTGTCCGACTCCGTACCACCGCTCGCCTGGCACGTCGGTCGCCCGACATAACGCCAACCAAATGTCCCGGGCATCACGCCCATCACCAATCGCCTGAGCCGCGGTAAGTCCACCAAGCTCCGCTAGCGCAAGATCCTGCGTGAGTACACGACCGTACGCCTCACCGAATTCATCGGATACGGCCAGCCGAAACTCACTCAGGCGCATGGCTCAACCATCACCACAGGTGCCGCGAGCGCACGAGCTAGCGGGAAACAAGCCCAGAGTCGAACTCGGCAAAAAGGTCATCTGGAAGCGTGTCTGGGACAACGTCCAGTCCTTCGATGATGGCAAGACGATCTCCGACTTCGCGCATGATGACGGAAATTGGTACGTCAAGCGCGTCGGCGACCGACGCCAGAATCTCTGAGCTGGCTTCTTTCTGGCCACGCTCTACCTCGCTGAGGTATCCCAGTGCGACGCTCGCCTTGCTCGCAACCTGTCGGAGCGTGCGCCCCTTTTGAAGACGGAAGTCACGGAGAACGTCACCGATTTCCTGACGAACTAGAACCATTGGACTCTCCCTCTCTTGCAGTCTGTGTTGAAAACTCTAACCAGTGGTAACTGTGGAGCACTTGTGAGTTCGTCAGTTGTAACGAGATAGAAACGAGGGGTATTCCCTCAACTCAAGAAACCAGTCGAGCAAGTTCATGAAGTGATTCGGAGACGACGGCCCGGCGGATGTCTTCGCGACCTCCGCCAAGTTTCAAGCGGGTTGCATGCACCGCTGTTCCCACGGCGAAGCCAACGAAGACGGTGCCGACTGACTGCCCATCCTGCGCGTCCGGGCCGGCAACACCGGTTGTTGCGATGCCAATGTCTGCCGAACGCCCATCGACGGCCAACGCGAGGCGCACGCCAGTCGCCATGGCACAAGCGACATCCGGATGTACCGCGCCAACCCGATCGAGCAGTCCGCGGTCGACACCAAGAAGAGTGTGCTTGAGTCGGGTGTCGTACGCAACGATACCGCCGAGCACTGCCGCAGAAGCACCGGGAGTGCGGATGAGTTCAGCCACCAAGAGTCCTCCGGTCAAAGATTCTGCGACGGCAATCGTTCGCCCACTCTCGATCAGAGCCGCGATGATTCCTTCCGTCAGGCCGGCGTTGTACTCAAAGACCGCGATGGTCTCGACCTCGAGTGTCGCTACGGTTTTGGCGCCACGCCTGCCACAGGTAGTCGAAGCCGGTGGCGACCGTAAGCACGAGGGCGACTGCCATCACTGCCCAGTTGAGCCAAAGAATCCACTCGCCGACGACGGTATACAGCGGAACGAGGAACAACGAGATCGCGACGGATTGTACGACGGTCTTCAGTTTGCCTCCGCGCGACGCCGGAATCACCCGCGAACGCAACACCGCGAACCGGAACACAGTGATGCCAAGCTCACGCACAAGAATGACAATCGTCACCCACCACCAGAGTTCACCGAGCACCGAGAGCATGATGAGCGCAGCGCCGGTGAGTACCTTGTCTGCGATCGGATCGAGGATGATGCCAACATTGGTGATCAGGTTGCGGCTTCGCGCGAGGGAGCCGTCGACGCTATCCGTCGCGATCGCGAGAATGAAGAGTCCAGCAGCCACCCAACGCAGCACGCCGTTCTCGGCATTATCCGCAACCAACAACCACACGAATAGCGGGGCCAGAAGAATTCGAACAACCGTGATGATGTTGGCCACGTTGCCGCTACTCGCCTTGGTGTCGCCACGGCTGGTAACGCGGCCCTTCATCGACTCTTTGAGGACATCCGCTCGCTGCGCGTATTGCGAACGCTTGGCAGGCTGACCGTCGCTCTCTGGCGGCATCTCGGTGTCAGGCTGAGCATCGCTATCTGGCTGCGTGTTGCTGTCTGACTCAGAAGTCACGTCGTCACTCCCGATCAGTCAGGCCCCAGGCATCCTCATCTGAAGCGCCATCAACGACATCGTATCCGCTGATGGCATCGCCGCCTCCGCGCAAGCGTTCGAGCACGGCAGCGAGCTGCTCGACCGCGACGAGCACATCACGCGCCTTGGAACCTTCTGACGGGCCTACGATCTCGCGTGACTCCAGCAGATCCATCAGGCGACCGGCTTTGGCAAAGCCAACCCGCAGCTTTCGCTGCAGCATCGAGGTAGAGCCGAACTGCGTGCTAACAACCAGCTCGGCAGCAGCGAGCAAAAGCTCGAGGTCGTCGCCAATATCTGCGTCGATTTCTTTGCGCTGCGAGATCACCGCGACATCCTCGCGGTACTCGGGTCTGGCCTGTGCGATGACGTGCTGAACGACCGCATGGACTTCACTTTCGGTCACCCAGGCGCCCTGTACTCGGATCGATTTGGATGCCCCCATCGGCAGGAACAGCGCGTCGCCTTGGCCGATGAGCTTGTCTGCACCCGGCTGATCCAGAATGACGCGACTGTCGGTCATGCTCGAGACCGCGAACGCAAGACGGGATGGCACGTTGGCCTTGATGAGGCCAGTGACAACATCCACTGATGGCCGCTGCGTGGCGAGCACGAGATGAATCCCGGATGCTCGCGCGAGCTGTGTGATGCGCACGATCGAGTCCTCGACGTCGCGGGGAGCGATCATCATAAGGTCGGCGAGCTCGTCGACGACCACCAAGAGGTACGGGTACGGGCTGAGCTTGCGCTCGCTGCCGACCGGCAACACGATCTCGCCGGCAACCACGGCCCGGTTGAAGTCGTCGATATGGCGGAAGCCGAACGACGCGAGGTCGTCGTAGCGCATGTCCATCTCTTTGACGACCCAGGCGAGCGCCTCGGCGGCCTTTTTCGGGTTCGTGATGATCGGCGTGATGAGGTGCGGAACACCGGCATAGATGGAAAGCTCAACCCGCTTCGGGTCGATGAGCACCATGCGGACTTCCGCGGGCTTCGCCCGCATCAAGATCGACGTGATCATCGAGTTGATAAAGCTCGACTTACCGGAACCGGTCGAGCCAGCAACCAGCAGGTGAGGCATCTTCGCGAGGTTCGCAACGACGAACCCGCCCTCGACATCCTTGCCAAGCCCGATCGTCATCGGATGCTCGGAGCGGGTCGACGCGCTCGAACGCAAGACATCGCCTAGCGTCACGATCTCGCGATCTTTGTTCGGAATCTCGACCCCGATGGCGCTCTTGCCGGGGATCGGAGAGAGGATGTTCACTTCGTTGCTTGCCACGGCGTAGCTGATGTTCCGAGCCAAGGCGGTGACGCGCTCAACCTTAATACCTGGGCCGAGTTCCAGCTCGTAGCGCGTGACGGACGGTCCTCGGCTGAAGCCGGTGACCGTGGCATCCACCTGGAACTGCTTGAGCACTTCGGTGATGGCGGCGATCACCTCGTCGGTCGCTGCGCTGTGCGTCTTCGGCGGTGTCCCGTGGGTCAGCAGCGACACGGTCGGTAGGCGATACGCAGTGCTGGACGTTTTGCCTGACGGCTTCAGAGCGTCGAACTCGCCGGCGGTGCCGCGCTCGCTTGCGGTCACCGGGAAACCCGGCAGTACACCAGCGCCATCATCGCGAAGCCCGGTTGCGCCGGTCTCAACTTCGCCCGTGAAGCGCTTGACGGCGTCTTCGGCTCGGAGGAGGTCTTCGAGCAATTCGATTCCGAAGGCACCCTCGGTAGGACCGCCGGTTGACGAGCTAGCGGCGATGACCTCGGTGACGTCGACCGGTCCGGTCGGCACGTCACGCGAGACCACCGGACTGTCGAATGCTGCGTCGCCAGATTGCGCGACCTTGTTGCGCCGCCACCATGGCATCGAGGCTGGATCCTCATCCAAGCCGAGATCGCTCAGCGACCCGAACTCAAGCGAATCGTTGGCGGCGGCCCGACCTGCCGATCGGTCTTGGTCTGGAGGCACGTGGGCCCCGAACAGGTAAGAATAAAGCTCACGCAAACGCGAGCCGAGCCGGTTTGGCGGAGTCTTGGTGATGATGAAGAGTGACAGCACCGACAGAAGAATAATGACGGGCGTCGCCAACCCGGTCGTGCCGACGTAGATGAGCGGTCCAGCGAGAACCCAACCGACGATCCCCCCGGCAAGGGCGAGTGCCTCCACGCCATCGGTCGGAGACGGTTCACCACCGAAAATGTGGCACAAGCCACTGATCGTGGCGATCAACAGAGTGACGCCGATGCCGATGCGAGTGTTGTCATGCACGCTCGACGGATGCCGGAACAGCCAGATCGCGAACAACAGCATGATGACCGGCAGTGCGAACGCAACGCGGCCGAAGAGTCCGCCAAACGTGTAGGCATCGAGTGCGATTGCGACAGGGTCCGCCGGATTGAACCACTCGACCACGGCGCCAATCACCGCGAGGATGAAGATCAGGAACGGAACCCCATCACGCCGTTGATCCTTCTCAAGGGTCTCCTTGCCAAGAACCCGGAAGGCACCGCCGGTGGCATGGGCAAGACCCATCCAGGCCTTCGTGAACAGCCCAGGCTCCTCGATGACAACTTGCTTGGCTCGCGGCATGCGCTTCGTCGGCTGATTACCGCGACCGCGAGCGGTGGGCGTGCGCGCGCGCGACGTCGTCCTTGAACCCGTAGCCATGGGCTCAAAGTTACCTGCGGTAGGCCCAACCGCTCAGGAGCGACACAGGAGCAATGAATTGCCCAGAGGCGGCAACTGGGACGCCGCGCGCTACTCCCATGAACTGGGTATCGAGAACCCGGGAGTGCCGCGGGCAGGGTCCAACGTTGAAAAGCGGATGCTGGCGATCTCGTCAACGTCCACGAAACCGCTTGCTTCGGGTCCCAGAACATCGAAGGCCAAGTTGGCTGGCGAACCGTAGACCGCATACGTCCCTTTGCCGGATCCGGTGCTGCCCACTGCGATACCCGGGTAAGCGGCAAGAAGTTCGGCCCGGGAGGAGCCGACTTGGATGCGAACGGCGGTGCGTGGTCCGGGTGAATAAATCGCAACGCCACTGAATCCAGCGTCTTGAATCCCCGCATCAAAGTCGGGCACGAGGTTGCCTTCTGAGAGCCTTGGGAGCGGGTAGTTTGAAGTCCACACGGTTCGGACTACCCCGTCGCCGCAGTCCCGGCGCGTCGAGAAGAAGACGGAGACGGCCGGGTCGAGCGTTCTCAAGTCCGTGCCGATCGTAACCGGCCCGAGGCCCTTGTGGCTGATGAGAAGCTCGTCGAGCGCTAGCTTCGTCACTGCCGTTGGGGTCGGAGTTGGGGTTGGGGTCGCACTCGCGGTCGTGCCACTCGACGCGGTTGGCGTACTCGGGGACGACGTGGGATCGAACGCAGTGACACCTGAGCTTGGAGTGCATCCAGCGCCCTCACGACGCCAACTACATCACGATGGCGAAGCTCAAGCTACGCCTCGATCACCACTGGCACGATCATCGGGCGGCGGCGGTGCTGGGTGTTGACCCAGCGGCCAACGGTGCGACGAACGATCTGCGCGAAGGCATGGGTGTCGCGGGTGCCGTTCGCCGCGGCATCCGCCAGTGCCTTGATGACTTGCGGTTTAACGGCGTCGAAGACTTTCTCGTCCTCGGCAAAACCGCGCGACTGAATCTCGGGGCCGACAATGACCTTGCCGGTCTGCGGGTCCATCGCGATGAAGATCGAGATGAAGCCTTCCTCGGCGAGAATGCGCCGGTCCTTGAGATCAGCATCGGTGATCTCGCCGACACTTGATCCGTCGACATAGACGTAGCCGAGGTCCAGCTGCCCGACGACCCGAACCTCACCGTTGCGGAGGTCAATGACCGTGCCATCTTCTGCGATGATCGTGCGCTCCTCCGGCACCCCCGACTGGATCGCGAGGTTCGCGTTGGCGACAAGGTGGCGTTGCTCACCGTGCACCGGAAGCACGTTCTTCGGCTTCAGGATGTTGTAGCAGTAGAGCAGTTCGCCAGCGGACGCGTGCCCAGAGACGTGAACCTTCGCATTCGCCTTGTGCACGACGTTCGCGCCGAGCTTCATGAGGCCGTTGATGACTCGGTACACCGCGTTCTCATTGCCGGGAATGAGACTAGAGGCAAGAATCACCGTGTCGCCCTTACCGACCTCAATCTGATGCTCGAGGTTGGCCATTCGCGCGAGAACAGCCATCGGTTCGCCTTGGCTCCCGGTCGACATGTACACCAGCTGGTTGTCTGGGAGATCTGCGGCCTTCTTGGCGTCGAGCAACACACCATCCGGAACCTTGAGGTAGCCGAGGTCAGCGGCGATTCCCATGTTGCGCACCATCGAACGGCCCATGAGCACGACCTTGCGCTTGTTCGCGACAGCCGCATCAAGCACCTGTTGCACGCGGTGAACGTGACTCGAGAAGCTAGCCACGATCACACGGCGCGGCGCCTTGGCGATGACCGCCTCTAGCACGGGCCCGATGTCTCGCTCGTACGCGGTAAAGCCAGGAACATCAGCATTGGTCGAATCAACGAGAAAAAGGTCGACACCCTTCTCGCCGAGTCGAGCAAAAGCTCGGAGGTCTGTGATGCGATCGTCGAGCGGAAGCTGGTCCATTTTGAAGTCACCGGTGTGCAGCACCACGCCCGCAGGCGTCGTGATCGCGACCGCGAGCGCATCCGGAATCGAATGATTGACCGCGACAAACTCAAGCTCAAACGGCCCAAGCTTCTCGTGCTGCCCTTCGGCAACCGTCAGCGTGTACGGCGTGATCCGGTGTTCCTTGAGCTTGGCTTCGATGAAGGCGAGCGTGAGCTTCGATCCAAGAAGCGGGATGTCCTGCCGCAGCTTGAGCAGGTACGGCACCGCACCGATGTGGTCTTCGTGGCCGTGCGTCAGCACGATTCCGAGGATGTCGTCAAGCCGGTCACGAATGGAACTGAAGTCCGGCAGGATCAAATCGACGCCAGGCTGGTTCTCTTCTGGGAACAGCACCCCGCAGTCGACGATCAAAATCTTGCCCTCGTATTCGAAGGTCGTCATGTTGCGGCCGATCTCGCCGAGCCCGCCGATTGGCGTGACGCGAAGAGTGCCGTTAGCAAGGGCGGGCGGATCGTAAACGGAGACTGGCATCGGTTCCTTGGGGGTCGTGCGGTGGGGCCGTCAGCCCCTGAGCTACAGCAGCGCTATATCAGCGGGTCGTGCCTGCGACTTTAGGTAATGCGCCTCCGGCGGCAGCATTGCGATCTGGGCGGAAATTCTTGAGATTCAGTCCTGCGATGCTGCCAACGAGCGCGAGGTCGTCCTCGATGAGCGCCGCCTCGCCGTCCTCTGGTCCCACGAGTGGAAGACGAACTCGCGGGCTTGAGATCCGCCCGAGACCGTGCAGGATGTACTTCGCTGCGACCGTGCCTGGCACATGCGTCATGGTCGCACGCACCAGCGGTTCGAGAGCCTTGTGCGCAGCGGTCGCCGTTGCGAGGTCGCCAGCGTTGACCGCATCCACCATCTGCCGGTAAGGCGCAGCCGCGATGTTTGCGGTGACCCCGATGAGTCCTGTCGCACCGATCGAGAGGTGCGGCAGCACGTTCACGTCGTCGCCGGAAAAGTACATGAGGTTGGTCTGATTCAGTACGCGACTGACTTCGCTGAAGTCGCCTTTGGCATCTTTAATGGCAAGGATGTTCGGGTGCTTGGCGGCCCGCAGGATCGTTTCGTACTTGATCGGGATGCCGGTGCGTCCCGGAATGTCGTAGAGGATGACCGGCAGGTCCGTCGCATCGGCGATGAGTCTGAAGTGAGTGAGCACCCCGGCCTGAGTGGGCTTGTTGTAGTACGGGGTGACAATCATGACCCCGTCTGCACCGGCCTTCTCGCTCGCGCGGTACAACTCGATCGCGTGCGCAGTCTCGTTTGAACCGCCACCGGTGATGATCGTCGCTCGAGACCCGGCGACGCTCTTGCCAACCTCGACGAGTCGAAGCTTTTCGACATCGGTCAGGGTGGATGTCTCACCGGTCGTTCCCGTGACGACAATGCCGTCTGCGCCCGCTGCAATGACGTCGTCAATGTGCTTTTCGACGCCGGCCCAATCGACTTCGCCCTCGGCGGTGAACGGCGTGATGAGCGCAACAAGCACTTGGCCGAATGGATTGCTCTTTGAGGTCACGTTTTACAGGCTACCGGGTGGCCGTCGGCCAGCGGCCATCGACCACCCAAGGCCTTGATGCTCGGGCCAGATGCTCAGGCCTGTTGCTCAGGCCTGATGCTCAAGACTTAAGCTCAGGCCAGCGCCTTCGCCTTGAGCTTGCTGTACTCGTCCGCCGAGATGGTGCCGGCGTCAAGGAGCGGCTTGGCTTGAGCAATTTCGGAGGCCGGGCCGGTCCCAGCGGCTTCGCGAATGAAGGAGTTCGCTGCGTCACGCGCCGCTGCGGTCGCGGCGTTCTGACGTTCGGCCATCCCCTTGCCGCGGGTAATGAGGTAAACGAACGCCGCAAGGAACGGCGCGACGAGTCGTTGCGCTCGGCTGGTGCGACAGGATTCGCTACGCGCCCGCTCATAAAATTCGTGCAGCACTATCGATCGGAGAAATAGTGGTCGACATTTGACCGACTGAGTGGCCATCGCCGCGCCTCTTCAACTCCCGCCCGTTTCGTTTCGGCTTCATCGCCACGCTCGGAATCCTGCTCGCTGTCGTACTGGGGATTGCGATCGCATGACTCACTCATGCCATGACGCTGATTCTCTTCGCGCTTTTCCTAAGCCTTGGCCTATCTCCCGTGGTCTTACGCCTTGAACGGCTCACCGGATCCCGGGTGCGTGCCGTACTGATTGTGATGGTGAGCTTCCTGCTCATCGAGACGATAGTTCTCCTGTTGCTCCTTCCCGTCATCATCGATCCGGCGGCTCAGCTCATCAAGTTCCTGCCAACCGGGGCAACCACAATTACCCAGCAGGAATGGTTCATGTCGCTCGACGACGTACTCGGCAGCGATCCTCTTGATCATCAAGGAGGTCATCGTCCCGGCCCAGAACCTGCGGTAGTCCAAGTTGAGCGCCGAAACTCTCGGTCTGATTCTGCTGCTCGCCCATCTCGGTATTGGGTTCGCCGCAACCGTGTCGATAGCCGCGAGCCGCCCCCCTGCGGCGGCTGTCGCGTGGGTGCTGGCGATCCATCTTCATCCCAGTTATCGGCGGGCTCTGGTACGCGCTCGTTGGCGCTGGCAGGTTACCGGAGTCACGTCGCCGCAAGCAGCGAGAAGTGAGTGATCTCATCTTGACGCGCACCGAGGGACTCGATACTCAAAGCCACCGAGGCGAGTGGCCAGACTTATTGCGTTCTGCGGTGGACCTCAACACCAATCTCGGCGCGCTGCCGATGGTCGGCGGAACGCAGGCGACGCTGCTTCCCGACTATCAAGGCAGTATCGATGAGATGGTCGCCGCAATCGATGAAGCATCCGAGTACGTTCACGTCGAGTTCTACCTTCTGGTGCTGGATAAGACGACCTCAGGTTTCTTCGATGCGCTGCGCCGGGCGCGAGAGCGCGGCGCTGTCGTTCGAGTGCTCTTCGATCACCTGTCGAGCATCATGGTCCCGAACCGTCGCGAAACGCAAGGTGCCCTCACCGCGATGGGAGCCGAGTTTCACGCCATGCTCCCGCTTCGCCCGTTCCGCGGCCAGTGGCGCCGGCCCGATCTGCGCAACCACCGCAAGCTCGTGGTCATCGACGGACGAGTTGGCTTTACCGGTTCCCTGAACCTCATCGACTCGAGCTACCTCAAGAAGAAGAACATCGCGCGCGGACTGCACTGGCGTGAGCTGATTGTTCGCCTGACCGGTCCGGTCGTGCGCGAACTCGATGCGGTGTTCCTCACCGACTGGTATAGCGAGAGCGAAGTACTATTGCCGCTTGACACCGCCCCGATCACGTTCGGGGCCGACGACCGATTGCTTGATGCGCAAGTGCTGCCGAGTTGGCCGAGCTTCGACAACGACAACAACCTCGAACTGTTCGTCTCGGCAATCGGTGACCAAGTGCTCGTGTACCACGCGCACCGCTCGTACTACGAAGCACTGCTGCGAGCCGGGGTCAAGATCTACCTCTACCGCGCACCGACAGTGTTGCATTCGAAACACTTCAGCGTCGACGACGAGGTTGCGATCATTGGATCGAGCAATATGGACATTCGGTCATTCAGCCTGAACATGGAAGTCTCGGTTCTCGTGCACGGTCGAGATTTTGTGGATGCGATGAAGAAGATCGAAGACGACTACCGAGCCAAGAGCGACCGCCTCAAGCTCGACACCTGGCTGGCCCGCCCGAGCGGCGGCAAGATTAGGGACAGCCTGGCGCGCCTGACGGCGTCACTCCAGTAACGCCTCGGCAGCTGCGTTGCTGCAGCTACGGTGCGACGCGCCCGTTCTCGTTGAACGCCTCATAAGTCAGTGGCATGAGGGCGGCGAAGTGCTCTTCCATCTTCTCGGCGCACATCTCGATCTCGCGCTGAGGGTACGACGGAAAGTGCGAGCCTTCGCGCTTGGTTCGAAGCGAGAGAAAGTTCATGAGTGAGCGGGCGTTGACCGTCACATACATCGAGGAGTAGATGCTGAGCGGGAGCACGATTCTGGCAAGCTCGCGCGCGATGCCGGCTTCGAGCATCCGCTGATACGAGGCGTATGCCTCGGTCGCAATGCGCTCGGCCTCGGCAACAGCGAGCTGGGTCTGATTTGCCGAGCCGGGGTGAAACTCGTAAGCCCCAGGCTTGCCGACCTGCACGAGGTTACGGTCAGGGCCGGGTACGTAGAAGACCGCATTGAGCTCGCGGTAGCGGCCACTTTCTTCGTTGTATGAGGCGATGCGGTGGCGCATGAACTCGCGAAACACGAAGATCGGAGCCTGAACGTAGAACGTCAGCGAGTTGTGCTCGAACGGCGAACCGTGCCGATCGCGCATGAGGTAGTTGATGAGCCCTGTGCTGCGCGATGTGTCGAGATTGTGATCCTGCGCTGCCGCAAGTGATTGTTCGCCTTGGGTTGAGACCCGAGCCGCGAACAGCACGTCAGCGTCGCTCGCGTTCGAGCGCACCAGTTCTACGGTGACATCCGACCGAAACCGAATTGCTGGCGCTGGTTCGACACGCGTTGATGATTCGGATGCTGCGGTCGCCTCGGTCACAGTCCAACGATAGCGAGCGCGACGAGACCGACTCGGGTCCCACGCCGAAACGATCGGCGAGCACCGTTCATTCGCGCCGAAATCGACCGCATTTTCGCGAGCTGACCCTACGCTTGGGTCAGAGTCCGCTGAGGGGAAATCCATGAGCACACCGCCGCCGCCGATCAGTTCGAGCCTCGACGCAAAGTCAGGCCAAACCGGTATCGATCCGCGCAGCCCGCGATTCGGCGCCGCCATTACCGCGGTGCTTTTGCTTATTGTCATCGCACTGACCCTTCTAGCTCCGATTGGCGCAACGACCATTGCACGCGCCAGCGAACCTGGCTTCGTTCTCTTTTCCATCATCACCATGCTGTTCGGCTGGGGTGCGATTGCCGGCATCCAGCGTCACCCGTATAGCGCGATTTTCCGCGCGCTCCTGCGTCCGCGCCTCGCGCTCCCGACTGAGCTCACCGATCCGCTCCCGCTGACGTTCGCGCAAGGGGTCGGCTTTGTCATTACGCTGGCCGGTTTCACGCTGCACCTTCTCGGCGTGCCGTTCGGGCTTATCATCACCGCCAGTGCGGCCTTGATTGCGTCGGTCCTGAACTCGGCGTTCGGCTACTGCATCGGGTGTCAGATCTATCGACTCTTGGCGTACACCGGGATTCTCGGCCGCTCGGCTGCTCCCGGGTCGTGAGACCCATAGGCTTGGTGGTAACGAAAGGATCACGACCATGTCAGTCACCAGCGAAGCAACAACGCTCTGGTTCGGCGATCTCACGAGCGGATCGGGAACCACCTCGCTTGATTCTTCCGATGCGGCCGAATTTCCTGTCACTTGGGCTGCGCGTTCCGAAGGCGTATCCGGCCGAACCAATCCCGAGGAGTTGCTCGGAGCCGCACACTCCGCGTGTTTTTCAATGGCATTCTCGAGTGCACTGGCCAAGCACGGGACACCACCAGAGAGTCTTCAGGTGACGGCTGCGGTGACCTTTGAACCGGGAACCGGAATCACCGGCAGCCACCTACTCGTCAGCGCGAAAGTTCCCGGCATCAGCTCAGAAGACTTCCAACGACTCGCCGGCGAAGCCAAGAGCGGGTGCCCCGTCTCGCAAGCGCTAACGGGAATCACGATCACCATCGAAGCCAGTCTCGCGTAGTGGCTGAGTCGAAGCCCGCCAGAATGCGCGTACTTGTCTCCGGCGCATCCGGCTTCATCGGCACGGAGTTATGCCGGCAATTGGAAACCGATGGGCACACCGTGCTGCGCCTGGTGCGGCGGAAGCCGCGCACCGCCACCGAGTACGAGTGGTCTCCAGCCGAGCAGACGATCAACCAGCAGGCAATCGAATCGGCGGATGCCGTCATCAATCTTGCCGGAGCAACCACCGGCCGGCTGCCGTGGACCAACGGTTATAAGAAGGAGATTCTGTACTCGAGGGTGAATGGAACGCGCACGGTTGCCGAAGCGATCACTCGATCCGAGCATCCGCCCGCGGTCTTCCTCAGCGGTTCTGCCGTCGGGTACTACGGGGACCAGCCGGGAGTGACCTTGACAGAAGCGAGCCATAAGGGGACCGGCTTTCTCAGCGATGTTGTCGAAGCCTGGGAGCGGGCGGCGGACCTCACGCCGAGCACAACGAGGCTCGTAAAATTTCGCACCGGGGTCGTCGTCGGCCAGGGCGGAGCCTTCACTCCCCTGATTCCCCTCACCAAGTTCGGACTCGGCGCACGCTTCGGCTCCGGTAAGCAGCACTGGCCGTGGATCAGCCTGCACGACGAAGCCGCAGCCATCCGTCATCTGCTCGCGTCGAGTCTGAGCGGCGTCGTCAATCTTGCCGGACCAACCCCCGCGACCTCGGAGCAGGTCACTCGCGCCCTGGCGAAGGCGTTGGGCAGGTGGCACCCGTTCGTCGTTCCTGAGTTCGCGTTGAAGGCACTCGGCGACGCAGGCAACGATCAGTTGCTCTCGAGCGAAGTCGTCGAACCTGTTGCACTTACGAACGACGGGTTCGAGTTTCGCCACGACACGGTGGATGCCGCGATCGCCGCGTTCATCAGTCGTTGAGTGAGCGCGCCAGAGCGATCGCCTTTCGGGTAGCCCAGCGGGCTCGCGAGCGGTCACCGCTGGCGTCATAGGCAAGGCCGAGCCGCAACCACGAACGCCAGGACTGCGGGTCGGTCTCGACGGCGGTCCTGTATTGCGGAAACTCGGCGTCAGCGGCAACCGGGTCAATCCGACCGCTCGGCAGCCGAGGAAGATTATCGACCGGTAACCCGCCTTCTGAGCCCAATCGTGAAACAAGTCGTTCGCCGCGAATCACAAATGCGATCTCAGCGACGAGCAACCACCCACCGATGAGCGGCAACACCGCCAGTGCGACCCCGAGCGCCTTCGCGATGCCGTTCTCTGAGACGACCAGCAGTACGGCGTACTGAGTGACAAAGCCAAGATAGAGCGCGAGCAGCGCCGCCATGATGATCGTCGCAAGGCGCGCGCTCACGGTGTCGCAGGGTCGCGGCCGAGCCCCAGATTGATGAGCTTGTCGAGCCCGACGGTGACGCCGAGGGCTGATCGCGTTGCTCGCAACGCCAACAGAATTCCGGTTTCGTATGAGCTCGGGTCGATCGTCTCGTGGCTGATGGTCAGCAGCTCGCCGGTTCCTCCGAAGATCACGTCTTGCCGGGCCAGCACCCCCTGCATTCGTAAACTGTGAATCGGGATGCTCGAGACTTGCTGGCCGCGCGCGCGCTGGTCAACGTGCGGAGCAACAACCGGACCGAGATCGGCTCGAGCCTGACCAATCAACTCCGCCGTGCGCACCGCGGTACCGGACGGCGAATCTAGCTTGCTTGCGTGATGGGCCTCGACGATCTCGATGGATTCAAAGAATTGGCCAGCCATTGCGGCAAAACTTGTCGCGAGCACGGAGCCAATAGAGAAATTCGGCACGATGACAACGCCGACTCCCGGCTGAATCGCAACTTCGTGCTCAAGCGAGGCGATCCGCTCCCGCGACCAACCGGAGGTGCCGACGAGTACGTTGATTGCGTTGCTCACCGCGTACTCGACGATGCGTTGCGATGGACCGGGCGCCGTCACGTCAACGACGATGTCGGCTCCGAGAACGCTTATCAGGTCATCCCGTGATCCCAGTTGTGCCCCGAGCTCGAACTCGAGCGATTCATCCACTAACCGCGAGATGAGCGTACCCATGCGTCCGGTGGCACCGACAATGGCGACGGTCGTTGTCATCTCATCAATCTACCAAGCGCGGCATTGCGCCAGCGTCAGAGGCGGGTTCGGCACCTAGAACGGCTGGTCGACTGTCATTCCCGTTCGTAACTCCGGTGGCAGATGCCCTAGGTCGTTATGGGCAACGAGCACTGGCGGCTTGGCGCTGCGAACGCGGATGATCGTGAGGCCGCAATTGGCCTGATTGACCCCTAACCAACGCCAGGCTGGCGCGTCGAAGACTTCCCGCACGAACCAGGAAATGACGAAGTTGTGCGTGATGAGCAGGTCGTGGCGGTCTTCGCGCGCTGGCGCCAAAAACTCAGCGACAGCGTCCGCCATCTGAGCGGTGCCAGCATCGATTTCTTCGGCCGTCACGCCACCGAAAAACGGTTCAAATGCGCTGGGCATGTCTGGCTCTGGGCCTGATGGAATGCAGTCCATCAGCAGGGCGCTCGGCTCTGAGGCGAGTGTCGGCATCCGTTCGGTCATGATGGCTGCGGTCTGCTCAGCTCGCTGCAACGGTGAGTGCCACGCGCGCGTGATCGGCACGCCACTCAACCGCTCAGCAATCGCCCGCGCTTGACGCTTACCCTTCGCCGAGAGCGGTCCGTCCAAGAGCCCATGCTCGGCATCCTGTTGTTCGCCGTGCCGCACCAAGTACAGGTAGTGGGCCATCTCAGCTCGCTGGCGAGACGTTGTGAAGGCCAACGAGATCGTGTTCGTCAACCGCGCCAACTGCCGCGATCGACAGCGGTCGACTTACGAGCTCAGCCGCAAGGTCGCGGATACCCGCAAGCGAGACGAGCGCGAGCCGCCGCAGCGATTCGTCGAGATCGAGAAACTCCCCTTGCGTTAGCTCGCTGCGCCCAAGTCGTGACATGCGGGTGTCAGAGTCTTCGAGCGCCAGCGCGGATGCCCCGCTCAGCTGCCCAACTGCGCGTCGCAATTCTTCCTCTGTTACTCCCCCACTGGCAAGTCCTGCGAACTCGTGAAGTAGCAATTCGACGACCTGCACCGTCTTGGCTGGCGAACATCCCGCGTACAGCCCAACGATGCCGTTGTCGGAATAGGTCGGTGTGAAGGAGTACACCGAGTAGGCAAGACCGCGCTTTTCTCGCACCTCCTGAAACAGTCGGCTCGACATTCCGCCACCCAGAATCGAGTTGAGCACGCCCAGTGTGAATCGTCGTTCGTCCGTAGCGGCGAGTCCGATGACTCCCGCGATGATGTTCGCTTGCTCGAGGGGCCGCGGTATGACGACGAGCGGGCTCGCCTGTTCGATCGGCTCGACGGCGGTCACTCGCCGTTCCACCGGCCTCGCTTCAACACTCAAGTCCCAGCCAGCGGCACGCAACGCCTTGGTCACGCCCGCAACCAGCTCGTCGTGATCGACAGCCCCAGCGGCAGTGATCACAAGATCTCGGGCTTCGTAATTCTCCCGGTAGTGAGTCCACACTGCCGAGCGGGTGGCGGCAACAATCGTCTCCTGGCTTCCCCCAATCGGGCGCGCGAGCGGGTGGGTGCCCAGTACTGCTTCTAAGAAGCGTTCGCTTGTGACATCCGCCGGGTCGTCGTCTGCCATGGCGAGTTCTTCGAGAATGACCCCCCGCTCGCTCTCAAAGTCAGTCTCGTCGATCAGGCTTGAAGTGAGCATGTCGGCGATGACCTCGACCGCCATGGCGAGATCGCGGTCCTGCACCTTCGCGTAATAGCAGGTGTACTCCTTGGCCGTGACCGCGTTGTGTTCTCCGCCGACAGAATCGAAGGCAATAGCGATGTCCAAGGCGCTTCTGGTCTTCGTACCCTTGAAGAGGAGGTGCTCGAGAAAGTGCGTTGAACCGTAGGTTCCTTCGTTCTCATCGCGCGAGCCGACGGCGACCCAGTACCCGATCGTCGCGCTTCTGGCGCCGGGAACCTGTTCGCTCAGAATGCGCACTCCGCTGGGCAAAACCGTGCGCCTAACGAGACAGTCTCCGGATGCCGTGAAGGAGAGCTCTGGCAGATCAAGTGGGAAAGCGTGCGAACCGTTCGTCATCAGCGACGAGCCTATGTCATCACCCGGGTCATCACTCGGTGCGGTGCGGTGACCCCTGAACTGGGGCTCGCTATAGCCGGGAGTAAGACCGATCTGTCTGTCCTCACGTGGTAGTTTGACGCGTAGCGCCAGCCCAACTGCGTGTTAGGAGTCGCACTGTGATGGTCGTCGCAACCCATTCCGCCGCTCCGCGCGCTCCTGCGAAGGGGCGTATCCTTACCTGCGCCGACAAACTCTTCTACGAAGACGGGATTCGCACGGTAGGCGTCGACCGCCTCATTGCCGCGTCCTCGGTAACCAAGGCAACGTTTTACAAGCACTATCGGGCGAAGGACAACCTGATCGTTGAGTACATCACCAATCGCCATCACACCGTGCGCGACAGTATTGAGGCGATCATTGCTGCGGCACCCGATGCTGCGACCACACTGCGTCAGCTCGTCCAAGCCGCAGTGACCGAGATCGGCACTCCCGAATTTCGGGGCTGCCCGTTCATCAACGCAGCGGCCGAGTTTGCAGATCCAGCGCATCCGGTTCGCCAAGTCGTGACGATGCACCGTGAGTGGTATATCGACCGCATCACCGAACTCCTGCGTGCGGCCGGACACCCGGTTCCTGGGGACGCTGCTGATGAGTTTCTCCTCGCCCGCGACGGTGCTTTCTCTGGCGGCTACGCTGGCGACCCGATTGCTGCCTCCGCTGCCATGAGTCGAGTTGCAAACAGGGTTCTCGATGATGTGGCGATCAACGAGCGCTAGCGCAAACCTTTTCCTGCCGGCTCGAGTAATCGGTTGACGTCACGCGGAAACCCGGTCGAGCTCGGCGACCTGCTGGCGCGTCAATTGAAGGCGTGTCGACAGCGCAAGCTCTTCGACTTGGTCAGCGGAGCTCGCAGACGCGACCGGCGCGACGACGTTGGGCTTGGTCAGCAACCACGCTAGGGCGACAGATGCGACGCTCGCCTCGTGCACAGCAGCAATACGGTCGAGAGTCCCGAGAATGCGCAGACCACGCTTCGTGAGCATCTTGGCGACGGCTCCACCTCGTTCGTTCTTCTGGAAGTCTGAACGCTGCCGGTACTTGCCGGTGAGAAAGCCGCTCGCAAGCGCGAAACGCGGCATCACACCGAGACTTTGAGTGATCGCAACTCGCGCAAGGTCGCCTTCGTACTCGTCACGGCGCATCAAATTGTAATGATTCTGCACGGCGACCATCTGGGCCACTCCCAACTGTGCGGATGCGATGCGCGCCTCGATCAGACGATTACCGGTGTGATCGGAGCCGCCAAAGTACCGTACCGAGCCAGCTCGGATTAGTTCGTCGACGGCCAGCAGGGTCTCCTCAAACTCGACGCTCGTGTCGTCGATGTGCAAGTACAGCAAGTCGACATGGTCAACTTGCAAACGCTCAAGCGACGCGTGAACCGCGCGAGTAAGCACGCGGGCTTTGAGCCCCGGGTGGTCACCGCTCTTGCCGACCTTGGTGGCGACAACGAGCTGATCCCGATTGCGTCGCGATCGCATCCAGTTGCCAATGATGGTCTCGCTGCGACCCGCGGCGTAGGAGTCAGCCGTGTCGATGAAGTTGCCACCTTGCGCGACGTAGGCGTCAAGAATGCTCGACGAGACGGAATCGTCGGTAGTCCAGCCGAACACATTGCCACTCATCGCAAGTGGAAAGACGGACAGTTCAGAAGAGCCGATTTGGCGGTTTCTCGGGAAGATTCGCTCAACTGCGGTCTCGGCCGGCTGCACTGTCACTGTCGCTGTCGCTGTCGCCGTCACTTTCGCTGTCGGATTCACCGATGTCATGTCGTCTCCTGTCGCTCGCCAGGCAGGTTTAGGTTAGCGCTGACGCAGACTCAAAACGTGCGGCATGCTCAATCGTTACCGCTCCGTGTCTCGGAGCACCCGGTATCGAGCTACCGCCGGGTGTCCGGCCGCACACGTTGAGCACCCGTGCGGCGATACTGCGGCACCCGCTCTTGCGCGCGTTGCTTGCGACGAGCAACGAAGACGAGCGTAAGTGCGATCGAGAGGCTGACCGCCATGACGATCCACATCATCGACATGCTTTCGAACCATAGCGAAGCGTCAGCCATGAACCGATCGAGCGGAGCCACGTATCGAACCACCTGATCACAGTAGGGTAACGAAGCTCTGTATGTCACCTGTGAGGGCGACTCAGCAGCATC
>ENA-OFDP01000442-OFDP01000442.1-metagenomes-genome-assembly--contig:-NODE-442-length-18892-cov-6.306524_pt1 | contig 18892 bp, 16 predicted proteins | sample MGYA00153389_OFDP01 | MGnify analysis MGYA00153389 | reverse complement strand
CCGTGGTTGCCCGATAGATAGGGTAGGCACGGGGGCACTACCCCTACAAATTTATTAAAATCATTTAGGATTGCTATAAACAATAACTAATAACCAACAACCGATGCCCGATGCCCGATGCCCTAGTCAATTATCCATGCGCGAATTAGTTCGTTTATCTGTTCTGGTACTTCGTCGTGGGGACAGTGACCGGCTGTGATAAAGTGTTCGGTCAACTGCGGATAGTGTTTGCGAAATTTAGCGCTTCTTTCTGTCGAATTCATCCACGGATCGCCTGTTCCCCACAGCATTAGCAACCCACAGGTTAATTGACTTAGTAATACGTCGATTTTTTCGCCTTGGGGTGTTCTGAATACGGAGGCGAATACTTTGGGTGCACCGCGATCGCAGGAGGGTTGGTAAATTTCTTCTACTAATTGGTCTGTGACGGCGCTTTGGTCGAGATATACTTTTTCTAGGGTTTTGCGAATGGTCGATCGCTGGCGCACATACTGGAACAGCAGAAAACTTGCCCAATCTTGCTGAAATAAGGTTTTAGCTACCGCAGATATGGCTTTTTGCAAGGGCGGCGCTTCGGGTGCGGGCTGGGTTTCGGTGAAGGGCCCGGCGCTGTTGATTAAGATCAGTCCGGCGGCGGATTCGGGGCGCTGGGCGGCTACGCACAAGGCGGAGTAACCTCCGAGGGAGTTGCCGGCTAGTACGGCGGGCCGGCCGATGACTTCGGTGATGAAGTCGTGGAGTTGGTCCCGCCAGAGCTCGCCGCTGTACTGAATTTCGGGTTTTGCCGATCGCCCGAATCCGATTAGGTCGATCGCCCACACTTCAAAGTCTTTGCTCAGCCCGCTGATATTTTTGCGCCAGTGGTCTGTGGATGCTCCAAAACCGTGAATTAACAGCAGGGGAGGCTGTTCTGGATGCCGATCGCCGGTTAGCGGAGCCCTCGAAGAGGATCGAACGTAGTACACTGAATGGCCCCGCCACTGCCAGTAAGTGCCGGGAATGGGGGCTGCGGTGATGGCTAGGGTTGTTTGCATGATGTAAAGAAATAATTATTTACTTTAACTATTGTATCGCGACGTTCAGATTTATAAAGTTTGGCAAACGCGCCGTGGTTTTGCCAGCACAGGATTTATCAATTTTGGCGAGTCGGGCGATCGTCAGATCCACGCTCAGGCGCAATAAGTTTTGTAATAAATATTGAGTTTGGTGAGAGTCGCAGCAGTTTGTCCCGGGCATTTTGCACACATATCGGATCTTGGCGGCAACATACGTAGGTATGATGATTTGGCTGTTTGGCTGCAAAAGCGGACTCTGGGGCGATCGGCGCAAAGCTTGGCTAGCGAGGGCCGATCTCGATTGACAAGGAATCAAGGGATCGACTTTTTTAGACATATTTCCGAGCTTTTAAAGGTGGGGATCGATTTGTCGGAGAATTGTTGATGGTTTGGGGATGCAGATGCTCAGCCTTGGGTATGAGGAAAAACGGGCATCAAAAATCGGGCAGTAGATGAAACTTATCCGTAAAATTACTGATTGTTGTTGGCAGCGGTTTCTGAGAATCGCAGAATATTTTGTGACGTTGCTGGCTTTTCTTAACTGCTTTAATACTCTAAGATAGAAGTAGAGCTGCGGTGCTCAATTAATTAGCATTTTGAATACTAGGGAGCCAACTATGCAGGGTGTGAAGTTTATCCACCTGAAAGTTAGGGAGTTTTCTGAGTGATTGCTATTTCAACCCGTCCGGTCGGACGCAATTGGATTACGATTAGCTTCGCTTCTACTCTATACCTTTGTCCTGTTTTGGATCTGCTCCTAGCAGAGATACCCGATCGCTGGCAAGCAGAATTACGGTTGGGGCTTCAAGAAGCTTTGGTAAATGCTGCTAAGCATGGAAACAAGTTAGACCCCTGTAAAACTGTTGGAGTCCGCTTTTCGATCGTCCAAAACGAATATTGGTGGGTGATATCGGATGAAGGTTCTGGCTTTGATGCCCCTGGCAGTTGCGACTCTTATACCGATAATTGCAATAGTGATGTTGCGAATCACGTTGCCAATCACTCTGTACTCCCCCATGTTGAACAAGAATGTGGTAGAGGGCTATTTATTCTTTACCAAATATTCGATCGGGTAGAGTGGAATTCCCAAGGTACAGAGTTACGACTGTGCAAAGAAATTCCGAGTCGCTACCGACTACCTCGCTTACGCTAAAACTACTATTTGGTCCTATTGTCAACCTCAGACACATACTCGAATTTTTCATTTCCCGGTTCGCGATCGGGCAACGATGATTTGTAAGCTCTGTGTATTGATAGTTGATAATACTACCAAATGTCAGTTTTGAGTCAAAAATATCTAAACTTTTTTTTACTCACCATCGCGCTGCCAAATTGCAGCGCGATGGTTTAAGTTTTTAGCGACGAATCAAATCTTTAGCTGAAAAATCAAAATTATTTGCCGTGGGTAGGACAGGGAGGAGCAGAGATCGATCGATCTAGCCATCCTGCGGCTTGATTCAATCGCGGGAGAGCTTCCTCTGGCTGTTTTTTGAGCAAAAAGACCAAAGCGGCCGCAGCTTGCTCGCAGGCCCGGGCGGAACGGTTGGCTTTGAGGCGATGCCAATCTTTTTCGGCGATCGCGAGGCGAGCAGCTAGAGCTTGGGCTAGTTCTACTGTGCTAAGGTCATTGAGGTTGACAGTTTGAGTTGTTTGTGTAGTTTCAAGCATAATTGGTAATTATAGCGATTTGCCGACAGTTCCTTAATTTAAAAAATATACGGAACATAATAACAACTAAATTGTAAATTGGTTTTTTGAATTATTGTCAGGTTTGCCGATCGAAATGCCTCAACAGCCGTCAGAATTAAATCCAGAGACACCAAGAGATGAAAGTGAGTTTGTTGTAGCGCTGGAAACTGTGGAGCGATCGCTCGCGACAGTCAAAGAACGGTACACTCAAATTCAGGTCGATCGCCTGCGCCAAGCCGAACTCGGCAATCGGCGGGAAGATACCCGCGAATCTGTGCGCCAAAATCCCACAGCCCAACTTAAGCAAGAATTGCGGGAAATTGAGCAAGAATTGGAAACGATCGAGTTGAATCTCGAAAGCAGTCTGTTTTCTTGGGTTAGCATCAAACAACCTTTTTGGCAAGCGGTTCGCTTTGGGGGACTCGGTATTTTGCTCGGTTGGATTTTAAAATCCTATGTCGGTTAAAATTGGAAGTTAAGATTTGTAGGGGCGGGTTTTACCAACCATAATCGCCTGAAACTAATTATCTCGTAAACCCGCCCCCTATTATTTTGATAAAAAGGATTAGAAAAAATGACAAATCAACGAATTGCAGCAATTTTGCGGGCTGGTGAACCGGATGAAACTGTAACTATTCAAGGCTGGGTTCGTACTAAGCGCGAATTAAAAGAATTTGCCTTTGTCGAAGTCAACGATGGTTCGGCGATGGCTAATTTGCAAGTAGTTATTAATGCCGATCTTCCAGATTTTGAAAATGTACTTAAACAATTAAATACAGGTGCATCTTTAGAAGTTTCAGGAGTGTTGGTAGCGTCTCCGGCGAAGGGACAACGAATTGAGTTAAAAGCATCCGCAGTTCAAGTTTACGGCGATGCCGATCCGCAAACTTATCCGTTGCAAAAAAAGCGGCATTCCTTGGAATTCTTGCGAACGATCGCACATTTGCGGCCGCGCACCAACACCCACGGTGCTGTTTTTCGAGTTCGCAATGCTTGTTCAGCAGCCATACACCAATTTTTTCAAGAACGCGGCTTTTTGTGGGTTCATACTCCGATTATTGCTGCTAGCGACTGCGAAGGTGCGGGGGAAATGTTCGCTGTTACTAACTTTGATTTAAAAAATATCCCGCGTACTGATTCCCAAGAAGTTGATTATACTAAAGACTTTTTTGGGAAGCGCGCTTATCTAACAGTTAGCGGCCAGTTGGAAGCGGAAATCATGGCGATGGCTTTCGGTAATGTTTACACTTTTGGCCCGACTTTTCGAGCGGAAAATTCTAATACTTCGCGACATTTGGCTGAGTTTTGGATGATTGAACCGGAGATGGCTTTCTGCGATTTGCTGGGAAATATGGATTTGGCTGAGGCTTTTTTAAAGTACATCTTTAAGTACGTTTTGGAGCATTGCCCGGAAGATATGGAGTTTTTTAACGAACGCATTGACAAGACTGTTTTGGCGACTGCGGAAAATATCATTAACAACCAATTTGAGCGAATTACCTACACGGAGGCGATCGCCCTTTTGGAAAAAGCAGACAAAAAGTTTGATTTTCCGGTAAGTTGGGGTTTGGATTTGCAGTCGGAACACGAGCGCTATTTGGCTGAGGACTTGTTTAAAAAACCGACGATTGTCAGCGATTATCCCGTCGGAATTAAAGCATTTTATATGCGGTTAAATGACGACGAGAAAACCGTGCGAGCCATGGATATCTTAGCTCCTAAGCTTGGGGAAATCATCGGTGGTTCTCAACGGGAAGAACGGCTGGATGTGTTGGAGAAACGCATGGAAGCTCAGGGGATGAATAAGGAGGAATTGTGGTGGTATTTGGATTTGCGCCGCTACGGTACTGTGCCTCATGCTGGCTTTGGTTTGGGGTTTGAGCGACTGGTGCAGTTTATGACGGGAATGGGCAATATTCGCGATGTAATTCCGTTTCCGAGAGCTCCTTTGACTATTGATTTTTAGCTAAGGATTGTGCGACAAAACCTAGCCGTAGGGTGCGTCGCCGTTGCAAATTCACAAATAAAGAGCGACAATCTCATAGCGACGCACCACACAATAGTCAGGTGCGTCGCCATCAAAAATCCCCAAAGATAGAGCGAAGTTTCGGCAGCGACGCACCCTACAAAGTACTACGAACCTAATAATTGTTTGTAGTAAAGAATTTAGTCCTGAAAAGAGAGGACTAAAGTCCTGACTACGAACCTAATAATTGTTTGTAGTAAGGACGAAGAGTCCCGATCGCCGATTAAGTTGCCGAGGGAATTGTGATATCAACCGATTGCACTTTCACCGAAGTTCCTAAACTCGATAAGGGCGGTTGAATCCCGGCAGTATTTCCGACTACTAATGTCACCAGATTCTCTGGTTTCAAGTAAGTGTTTGCTACGCGCTGCACGTCGGCAATTGTGGCTGCTTCGATGCTGCGGCGGTAGCGGAAAATGAAGTCTTCGGGATAACCGTAGTATTCGTAGCGCATTAGTCGCGACAATGTTTGACTAGGATTTTCAAATTTGAAGATGAAAGAATTTAGGGTGGAATCTTTAGCAAAAGCTAATTCTTCGGCGGTAATTGGTTCGGTGCGGATACGATCGATCTCAGCTCGAATTGCCTTGATAAACGGTACTGTCGCCTCCGATCGCGTTTGGCCTCCTGCGACAAACACGCCCGGATAGTCAAATCTCGGACTCCAAGCAGCGTATACTGTGTAGGCTAAACCTTGGCGCGATCGTACATTATTGAACAAACGCCCGCCGAAACCGTTCAAAACTCCATTCATTACGTCCAAAGCACCGTAATCTGGACTGTTCAGCATTCCGCCCAAATGCCCCATCTGCACGTAACTTTGACTTAATTGCGGCTGATTTACCAAAAATAAGCCGCCTTGATTGGCTGCTGATACGGTTGGTAATGGTGGCACTTCTGCAATCTGAGTTGGTTGCCAGTTGCCGAATTTTTGCTCGACGAGCGATCGCATTTTAGCAGTATCAAAGTCGCCAGAAATACCCAAAATCATATTCTTGGGGTGGAAATATTTCTGGTAGAAACTCACCAAATCGTCGCGGGAAATATTCGCCAGAGTTTTGTATTCTACCGTGCGCGCGTAGGGGCTGCGATCGCCATAAATCAGCTTTTGAAACTCGCGGCTGGTAATATCGCCGGGATTATCATTACGACGGGCGATCGCACCTTGAGTTTGGTTCTTGGCTAAATCCAACTTTTCTTTAGCAAAGATTGGCTCCTGAATCACTTCCGAAAACAAGTCAAATACGGGTTCCAAATCTTCAGCTAAAGCACTAAAATTAGCGTTGCCAGAAGCAACATCAATCCCCGTTTCTACCGAAGCTGCTCGCTGTTCTAGCAACTGATTTAGTTCATCAGCCGTATGCCGACTCGTGCCACCAGTTCGCATCACTTCTCCCGTCAAACCTCCCAGTCCGATTTTATCTCCCGGTTCAAAACGATCGCCCGTACGAAATAGCGCCGTCCCCCCGACTAACGGCAGTTCCCGGTCTTCCATCAGATACACCCGGATGCCATTTTTGAGTTCGAAGCGAGTGTATTTAGGCAGTTTAATTTCGGACAGCGCGGGGAATGTTAATTCGTCGTAGTGTTTGGGTGCAGCCGCGAAGGAAGGTAACAAATTAAACGTGCCTAATGAAACAGTGAAAAAGCAAAGGGATAGCAGAAATAACTTTACCTTTTTCAGTTTCAATTTAGTCCTTTTCATTCTTTCTCCTAAGTTATACATTCTGACAAATGTTGACGGTTGACTGATAACTGATGACTGATATCAATTCCGGTTGCATCGGAATTAATATTACCCAAAGTCAGGACACGGCACTGCCGTGTCCCTACAATTAATCGGGGTAGGGACACGGCACTGCCGTGTCCTCTATATCATTCCGATGCAACCGGAAACGAGATGACAACTGCCAACTGCTTTCCTGACTTCCTTAAAGTGGCAAAAGCTTACCAATCGTGCGATTTTCCGGGCGGAAAGTTGCCTGAGAAACACGTTGAATGTCAGCAGGAGCAACAGCCGCGATCGCATCCAATTGCTTAAACAAATTTTGCCACGAACCAGTTTTCACTTGATAGTCCAGCAGCGAAAATGCCATGCCCATATTAGAATTGAGCGATCGCAATAAACCAGCTCTCGCCTGAGTTTTCACCCGCTCCAATTCCACAGCAGAAACCGGCTCAGTTTTCAATCTCTCTATTTCCTTGCTCAAAGCGACAGCTACTTCATCAACCGTGCGCCCTGGAGCAGTTTGAGCGTAAAACAACATCAAATTAGGATACTTTTCCCCCGGATAACCACTGAAACCTTGAGCAGCCAGCGCCAATTGCTGCTGTTCTACCAAAGATTTGTAAAGCCGAGAAGTGCGGCCGCTACTGAGCAAAGAACCAATGATTTCATAAACCGCATTGTCGGGATGATTCATCGCCGGCCTGTGATATCCTTCCAAATACCAAGGTTGAGTTTTTAATTTCAGCGTAACTTCCTTAGTTTGCGTTTGTGGCGGCTCCACAATTTGCAATTCAGGAGGCGCTGGTTTCGCTTTGTAGCGGCCGAAATAAATTTGAGCGAGTCGCTTCACCTCCGCAGCTTTCACATCTCCTACCACCGCGACAGTTAGCTTGCTGGGGACGTAGTGAGTATCAAAAAACTTCTGTACATTGCTGCGGGTGAGGTTCTTAATATCTTCCGTGTAGCCAATTACGGGGCGGCGGTAGGGATGGACTGAGAAAGCTTTTTCGGCAAAAACTTCAACCATTTGACCGATCGCCGAATTCTCGGTTCGCAGCCTCCGCTCTTCTAAAATCACCTGTTTTTCTTTGTAAAATTCCCGAAATACTGGTTCGAGAAATCGCTCCGATTCCATCGACATCCACAGTTCTAATTTGTTGGCTGGGAGGCTGTAAAAATACATGGTGGCGTCGGTAGAAGTTGCAGCATTCAATCCGACTCCGCCTGCTTGTTCGACTATTTTTCCGAATTCATTGCGCTTGACAAATTGCGAAGATTCGGCTTCAACTTTGTCAAATTCTGCTTTTAATTTGGCAACTTCTTCAGTTTTGCCGCTGGCTTTGGCTGCTTGTATTTGCTCGAAGAGTTGGTCTTGTTTTTCTAGCAGCGGCTGTTCGGCTTTGTAGTCGGTAGTGCCGATTTTTGGCGTGCCTTTGAAAGCTAAATGTTCGAGGTAGTGCGCGACTCCGGTTTGGCCGTCGGGTTCGTTTGCGCCTCCCACGTCAGCATGAATCAGAAACGATGCTACGGGCGATCTTGGTCTTTCTAGTACCACGAATGTCATGCCGTTGTCGAGCTTGAATTCGGTGACTTGCTTAATTACTCGATCGAGCGATGGTTGAACAGACACTGCTTGGGAGCCGCTAGCGGGGTTTGGGCGGGCGAAGGCGATTTCGGGGGAAATTCCCCACCACAGCAGTACAGCGGCGAGCAGGGAGGCGATGAATCGAGTTTGGCGATCCTCTTTGAGGGCTTCGCTAACGGGCGATCTGGTTTTTTGGAACTGCGGGGTCATTCGATTTTAGATTTTAGATTTTGGATTTTGGATTGTCAAACAAAAAAAATGTTTCTGCTGAATGCCAAGGATTCTTTTCTAAGGATAAAGATTTTTCGAGGCATAAGCGATCTGTTGCGCCGCAGATGTTAGGCTAATACAGCCAATCTCAAAAAGGGTCTGGAGCCCGGCGAGAAGTTTTAAGTTTGGGATTAAAGCCACGCACAACTTAAAACTTAACATTATTTAGCCCGCCCGTCCCGAATCCACAGTTCCAAGTCGCCAATTACCGATTGCAAAGCCATGCGAATTTTTAATCAGTCTCCTCCTTCTGAAACAAACACTAAGAAGCGGATTTTGCAAGCTGCTCAGCGGTTGTTTGCCCGCAGCGGATATGATGCCACCACAACTCGTGATTTAGCAGCAGCCGCAGGGGTGGCGGAGGGTACGTTATTTCGGCATTTTGATAATAAAAAAGCGATTTTGGTTGAGGTGGCGACGGAAGGATGGGTGGAAATACTGACAGATTTGCTGACAGAATTGAGCGAAATGGGCAGTTACAAAGCAGTGGCTCAGGTGATGCGGCGACGGATGCTGAATATCCGGGAGAATAGCGATATGATGCGGGTGTGTTTTTTGGAGGCCCAATTCCACCCTGATTTGCGCGATCGAATTCAGTTGGAAGTCATCGGAAAAATGAGTGATGTGGCGGAGGCTTTTTTTGAAACGGCGATGGAAAAAGGAGTTTATCGGAAGATGAATCCGAAGATTGTCGCTCAGGTATTTTTGGGAATGTTTGCCGTCGCTGGTTTCAGTCAAAATACGATTATGGAGCCGAATGCTTCTCCACAACAAATGCAGGAAATGGCCGAAGGATTAGCCGATATTTTTCTGAATGGGGTTTTAGTTAAAGATGAATAATTAGGCAAACAGGCACAAGTTTTTATGGGCAAAGTTTTAGACTATTCTATTCGGCCGCTAACGCCGGAAGACGAGCCTTTTTTGTGGCAAATGCTCTATGAAGCGGCGCACATCGCAGAAGAAGGCGAATCAACGGTGCAAGCTGTTGTGAATCATCCTCTAATTGCGAAATATGTCAAGAATTGGGGACGTGCAAACGATCGGGGTTTTGTCGCGGAATTGAACGGCAGTCAGCCTGTAGGAGCGGCATGGCTGCGTTTGTTTCCAGGGGATGACAGGGGGTTTGGCTGGATTGACGGTACTATCCCAGAATTGGCGATCGCGGTTCTTCCAGAATATACAAATCAGGGTGTAGGGACGCAGTTGCTGGCTCGTTTGTTGTCCGAAGCGAAAGCATCTTACCGATCGCTATCCCTGAGTGTCAGAAGCTCCAATCGGGCCCTGAATTTGTACGAGCGATCGGGTTTTAAAGTAATTGAGGGAAGCGAGACAATCAACCGCACTGGAGGGACATCATTCACCATGAAAATTGATTTTGATTGAGGGAATTATTACTCTTTGTACTCGTGCATTTGCTTTACCCAATTGTCGCGATTTTGCTGCCATTCATCGGCCATAGCTTCCGAATTTGTATTTGTTTCTAGTTCCAGTAATAAACTTGATAGTTCTTGAACAATCGATGCTCCCAGACATTGTTTTATCCAACTTCCCCGGCGCCCTTTCCACTGAATATCCACCGATTCACCCTGCAAGTTAGATTCCAATTCAACTAGCAATTCTGCTAGATATGTCAGGTTAACTGATGCTGCCACATCGCTAACCCAACTTTCCCGGCGCTCTTGCCATTTTTTGGTCAGTTTTTCCGATTTGAGGTTTCTTTCAAGCTCTAACAGTAACTGATTTAGTTCTACCATTTTAAATGTTTGATTGTTTGCAGTTTGTGCTAGAATTATACCAAAGTTTTCAAGAAACAGAGTGTTAATTTTTTTAAAGATTGCGGCATCAGTGAAACTAGAGAATAGATGACTGAATCATGAGCGATGAATTTACTTTAGATATGCTAGAAATCCCCTGCGGTTGGCAGCGCGGCGAAGGTGACTGGGCAGGAGTGGCGGCTGCGATGAAGAGAGGGGAAACTGTAGAAGTAATTCAAGAAGTTAGTTCTACTTTGTGGCAAGAAAGTCTGCCAGAAAAACATTCATTGTATTGGGGAGGTGAAAATCTCTCAACTATCAAAGCGAGAATTTGGATTAGTTTCACGCAAAGAAGATTCTCACCAACATCTTCAATTCCCAAGGTTCAGTGGCATCCGAGAGTGTTGTGGATAGGAATAGGTTGCGAACGTGGAACATCGCGGGAATTAATCGAAACTGCGATTCAAAATGTCTGTCGCAGTTATCATTTAGCCGAAAGCGCGATCGCCGGAATTGCGACAATAGACACTAAATCTAATGAAACCGGAATTGTCGAGCTTTGTCAAGGCCGGAATTGGCCGTTAAAAACTTTTTCGGCTGAGGTTCTAGGTTCTGTAAAAGTCCCAAATCCTTCAAATATTGTCGCAACAGAAGTGGGGACGCCAAGTGTAGCAGAAGCCGCAGCGCTTTGTGCAGCTAGCGGTGAAAGTTTAATCAAAAATTCTCTCTTAGTCCCCAAACAAATAATTCGTACTAAAAATCCCCCCCTTTTACAAGGAGGGGTTAAAGTCGGTTCTGCGGTAACAGTGGCGGTTGCAGTTTGTGCGATCGACTATCTGGGATAATATCTTAGTTAGCCAAAGTATCGGCATTCACAAATCGACCAATCAACCCAGAAACAAACGACAACACAATTGCACCGAACAAAGCAGGCCAAAAACCGTTAACCGCAAAGCCGATACTGAACGCACCCGCTAACCACGAAGCCAAGGAAAGCGAAACTGCATTCACAACGAATAAAAACAAACCCAAAGTAATAATGCTCAAAGGCAGCGTCAACAATGTAATAATCGGTCTGACAACCGCGTTCACCAATCCGATAACCACCGCCGCCAGCATCGCCGCCGGAAAGTTAACCACCAGAATACCTGGTACAATGTTAGCTGTAATCACTAGCGAAACCGCTGCTACTATCCAAGTTAAGAAAAAATTTAGCATATTTTTTTTCATCTCCATCACTATTAATTAAGATTGTAGCTGTTTAGTCGATCGACCAAAGTTCGGGATACACTACCAAAAACCCACCTTGCGAGCACATCAGATTTATGAAACTCCGGCAACTAGCTGCATTCCTACTGGCCCTAACTATCTTCATCCTCCCGCAGCCAGCGCAGGCTCAATCTAAATATTACGCTCCCCCGCTGTCCTTTAGCAACGCTGAACTGACAAGACGTGATTTTTCCGGTCAAATGCTGCGCGCCGCTGAGTTTTCTAACGCTAATATGGACTTAACTAATTTTTCTAATGCCGATTTGCGGGGAGCAATTATGAGCGCTTCGGTGATGACTGAGGCAAATTTGCACGGAGCAAATTTAACTAATGCCATGATAGATCAAGTTAAATTTACTAAGGCGGATTTAAGCGATGCAATCTTAGCGGAAACAATTTTGCTGCGTTCTACTTTTGACGGAGTTAATATTACCGGCGCTGATTTTACCGATGCAATCATGGACGGTGCACAAGTTAAAGAATTATGCACAAAAGCAAGCGGAATTAATTCTCAAACTGGGGTTTCTACTCGCGATTCTTTGGGATGTCGCTGATATCATCTCCGGTCAATTCCTGATGATTGTTTGTTGGGTGGGGGCGGGTTTTTGAGATTGTTTGTTTGGGGCGATTATGGTTGGTGAACCCGCCCCTACGAAACCATATTTTGTAGGGGCTCCCCTCACCAAAAATATCTAAGGATTACCAACAATTTAGATAAACCCGCCCCACACCGCGAATAATTCACTTTGCTTTTTTCTGGGAAGCCGCATAATGCTCAGTCATTAACTGATTGACTTCGGGATTGTAAATCCGTAGATAATTCCAGTAATTCTCAAACACCGATTTCACGTATCCTTTTGTTTCAGGAAACGGAATCTTTTCTGCAAAAGCATCCGGGTCACTAAAATTAAACCTCTTCAACCAATCTGCTACTGCATTCGGCCCCGCATTGTAACTAGCCACAGCTAACATCGAGTTATTCTTGTACTCGTCGTGAGTGTGATCCAAATACCACGTACCGAGTTTAACATTGTCGTCCACATTCTCCAAGGAATACTTTTTGAAGCCGATTTTCTCAGCAACCCAAGCTCCTGTTTCTGGCATTACTTGCATTAAACCTGTCGCGCCAACTACTGATTTAATCTGGGGCATAAACCGCGATTCTTGGCGGATTAATGCTGTTACTAATACTGGATTCATTTTTCGTTCTTGCGACCATTTGACAATGGTTTCTAGGTAAGGAAAAGGATAAAGTGCTTGCCAATAAGCGGACTGCTGTCTGAGAGCCAAATATTCGGTTCTATCATCGGGTTTTTCGCGCTTTCGCAAACTCCCAACCATCCACAAACCGTCTAAATTATCTCCTACAGCGACTCGCATTAAACCATCGGTAAACTGTTCGGCAATAGTTGGCTCTACGCGGTTGGTAAATTCTATTTGCCACAGCGTCCAAGCATCTCTATCTTGACCTAGTTGATAGAGTTCTTTCAACGCAGGAGAACCCGCAGTTGGTTCGGGACGCTGAGGGAGATGCACTACCTTGGGAGACAAATCTCGGACTGTGGTAAAGTCGCCTACTGGCCAGCCGAGAAATACTGCCGATCGCCATGCAAAATATGATTCTGGATAGCGTAAAATTGTGTAGTCAAATGCAGTCTTGGCGTCTTGTTCGCGGCCGAGTTGCTTTGCCCATTTCCCGACCCAAAATGCTGCTTCTGGAGCTTGTTCGCTGTCGGGATTGTGGGTGGTTAATTCTCTCGCCCACTGCCAAGCTGATTTTAAATCTTTGCCTTTGGCGTACTGTTGGGCGATCGTCCAACGCAATTCGCCTGCCTTATCAGAATTGTTGTATTTTGTCAATAGCAACTTGCGGGTTTCTGAGGCGGATTGACGGCTGCCTGCTTTGTCGAGAAGTTGGGATTTATCTAACAAAGCTTCAGCGGCATAATTGGGGAATTTGTTGATCGCCCGATCGAGATAAACCATCGCATCCTTGGGATCGCTCACCCGTGACAGTCGAATTAAACCCATACCAGAATCTTCGGAATCTGGAAACTCCCGCACTAATTCTTGATAGGCAATTCTCGATTCTGGTATTTTCCCGTCGAGCCACAAACCGCGAGCTTTGCGGTAAAGATTTTGGGCGGTGCGGGGAGCTTTCCCGTAGGCGATCGCCCCTTTGCCGTAATCCTGTTTTTCCCAATAGCCAAAGGCAATTTCTTCCCAATCTTCCGGTTTTAAAGCGCTGCTATTTCGCTGCACCAGTTGTTCTAAAATCGTACCGTAATCTTTGACATAATGACCGTGTTTTGCTACTAACAGCATCAACTCCGGCTGGTTGGGATTTTCTTTTAACTTACGGATGGCAATTTCTACGCTGCGGGGATGAGCCGGAAATTCAGTAACGAGTTGCTGCCAATATTCCGGTTTTGACTTGCCTAAAACATACAAAGCTTCCGCAACTACAGGCTCAGTCGGATAATTTTTTAGCAGTTCCTGCCAAGCTTTTTCGGCTTTGCCTTTATCGCCGCTCAATTGGTAAGCTTCCGCCCTTTTAGCGACAATGTGAGAGGCTAAAATTGGATATTCTTGCTCTAATTTGTCTAATAATGTTAATGCTTTGGCCGCATTTCCTTGCTGGATTAAATCGCTGGCCAGCAGGTAGCGGGCGCGACTTTGAGAGGAGATTTGCTGCGGCGGGTTGGTACTGGGAGACTGACTGGCCGCGATCGCCACTAATTTCGCCGATCGCTCGCTCGGTGACAGCGATACCAGCATCTTGACGGAGGATGCGGAATTCGCTGCATCCACGGGGCCCTGAGCCTTATGGAATGGGCCGATACCCATCCATTTCGCCGCCACAAGCAAAGAGCCGATCGCCATTACGCAAACTGAAACGCCTATTAAAACAGAAACTCGGGTTTTGCGTCGCTTTAGCATGGGAGAACTTAAGAGAATAAAGAATCGATCGCCAGCAGACTTGGCTGATATAGTACCAGAATTTATTTCGATGCGCAGCGCGGAATTTGTGCGATCGATCTATTTACCCGCACCTGCAAAAAAACCACAAACCACCAACTACAAAGTACAATCAGAAATCTAAAATCTAAAGTGTAAATCAAAACATGGAATTTCTAGTCACCGATACAGCCCGCTCTGTTTGGACGGGAGACGCCCTGGTAATTGGTCTATTTGAGGACTCGGTAGAGCTCACCGGCGACTTGGCACAATTAGATGAAAAGCTTGCAGGCACTTTGAAAGAGCTGATTCAGGAAGCCGATTTTAAGGGCAAAGTCGGGACAAGCGCGATCGCCCGCGTCGGCGGCAATAATCCGATTCGCAAAATTGCGATCGTCGGTTTGGGCAAAACAGAGGACTTAAAATTAGACACTTTGCGGCAAGCTGCGGGTATTTGCGCCAAGCTAGCCAAAAAGGAAAAATGCAAAACCCTCGGAATTAGCTTTCCGGTGTGGAAAAACGCGCCGGATGTTACAGCCAGTGCGATCGCCGAAGGTGTAGAACTTTCCCTGCATCAAGACAACCGTTTCAAATCGGAACCCGACGACAAAAGCCCGCAAGTAGAACAAATTCATTTGCTTGGTTTGGCCGGTACCGAAAGTGCGATCGCCCGCGCCCGTCAAATCACCGCCGGAGTCATTTTAGCACGGGAATTAGTCGCAGCGCCGGCAAATTATGTCACCCCGATTACGATGGCCGAAACAGCTAAAAAACTCGCGATCGAATGCGATTTAGAATTAGAAATATTAGAGCAAGAAGACTGCGAAAAACTCGGGATGGGAGCCTTTCTCGGCGTTGCCAGAGCATCCGACTTGCCACCCAAATTCATCCACCTCACTTACAAACCAGCAGGCAAACCGCGCCGCAAAATAGCGATCGTCGGCAAAGGATTGACCTTTGATTCCGGCGGTTTGAACATCAAACCAACCGGTAGCGGTATTGAGATCATGAAAGTAGACATGGGCGGCGCGGCGGCTACTTTGGGTGCGGCTTTGGCGATCGGACACATCAAACCAGATGTAGAAGTTCACTTTATCAGCGCCGTCACCGAAAACATGATTAGCGGTCGCGCCATGCGCCCTGGAGACATCCTCACAGCTTCCAACGGCAAAACAATTGAAGTCAACAACACCGACGCCGAAGGCCGTTTAACCCTGGCTGATGCTTTAGTATTTGCTGATAAATTGGGAGTTGACGTAATTGTTGATTTAGCAACTCTCACCGGAGCGTGCGTAGTTGCTTTGGGCGAAGATATCGCCGGTTTATGGAGTCCTCAAGATAGCGTCGCCACCGAAATAGTCGCAGCCTCAGAATTGGCAGGCGAAAAATTTTGGCGAATGCCGATGGAAGAGAAATATTTTGATGGCTTGAAAGCTTTGCACGCCGACATGAAAAACACTGGGCCGCGTGCGGGTGGCTCAATTACGGCGGCGCTATTTTTGAAGCAGTTTGTCAAGGATACTGCTTGGGCGCATTTAGATATTGCCGGCCCGGTTTGGATCGAGAAAGAAAATGGTTACAACGGCCCCGGAGCCACTGGTTTTGGGGTTCGGACTTTGGTGCATTTGGTGTTGGGTGGCGCTTAATTAATTGTGGATTTGCAGCAGAGGTAAGGACACGGCAGTATCGTGTCCCTACGGCCTTGGAATCTGCTGTAAATTTGTTTTAACTGGTTCCCAGGCTGGAGCGTGGGAACCCATATCTAGAGGCGAAAATAGTCGGCAGAGCCTCTTACCCGAAATCAGGAGACGGCTTGGCCTTAGTCCCTACAAACGATCGCGGTAGGGGCACGGCATTGCCGTCTCCTCTATATCATTCAGGCGCAGCCGGAATTGATATTATCTGTCAAATAAAACTCAATAATCATCAGTAAAAATTTAAATTTGTCAGAAACAATAAGTAGGCGAATTTATGTATTCCCTCATTGCGAGGAAAGTAAGCATTTTTAGCCACTCGGAAAGTAATCGCTCATACTTACGGAAAGCTGCGAGGGATCAACTTACACAATTTTGAGATTCCTCGAAAAAATAGCTGTTTCATAAAAAATGAAAAAAGTATATAATTATGTAAATATTTCAACCACCAAAGTCAAATAATTATATTTGATCGGCTTTGTATTGGTGTAGATAACTTGTTTTTTGAACTTTATGCAACAAGTATTAACAGTTTTTTTTTCAACCGTTACTGTATTTTCCGCAATCGGCTGCGACGCTCACTCGGAGTTGCAACTGTACGCTGTTTTTGATTCGCTGACTGCACTAGCCTATTGCTTTCTGGCAGTATCTTTAGTTTATTTTACCCGCCAAGGTTCTCATAGCAAGATTTTCCTGGTATTTGCCGTTGGTTTTTTTGTCTGCGGTGCTGCTCAATTGACGGCAGTTTGGACGGTTTGGCATTCCATTTATTGGCTGTCGGTAAGTCTCAAAGCTGCAAGTGCTTTGATTTCTGTACTTTTAGTCGCCTTCCTGCCACAAGCAATTGCTAATTCTAGTTTAAATCAAACCGAAAATCTGCAAAAACTACCGCTAAAACAGGTAGCAGAAAATCACGAAAAGCCTGAGATTCAGATAGAAAGATCGATCGAGCTTTGCGACACAGACACTATTGTCGATCGCACTTTAGCTCTCGATTCGCTGAACGAACAGTTAGAAAAAGCAGTGGCCTACCGCCAGCAGGCTGAGGAAAAGTTGCAACTGACTCAGTTTGCGATCGACCGATCGGCAGATGCGATATTCTGGATCGAGTCAAACGGTAATTTTCTGTACGTCAACGACACTGCTTGCTCTTCCTTGGGATATTCGACCACAGAATTGCTCCATATGAGCATCCACGACATCAATCCAGATTTTCCCGAAACTGCTTGGAATTTGCACTGGAATGTCTTAAAACGATGCGGTTCGGTGAATATTGAAGTTCACCACCTGACTAAATACGGTCGAATTTTTCCGGTAGAAATTACGATCGACCATTTAGAATTTAACGGCAAAGAATATCAGTGCGCCATTGCTCGCGACATTAGTGAGCGCAAGCGAATTGAATCAGCTTTGCGAGAAAGGGAACAAGAATTTAGATCGTTAGTTTCTAACATTCCCGGTGCAGTTTATCGTTGTAATGCTGCGGGGCGATCGAGCCTAACTTTTATCAGCAACGGCATAGAAGCTATTTCTGGCTATCCCGCAGCTAACTTTATGCTGCAACCGATGCAGGCTTTTCCTAGTATAATTCATCCCGATGACACCGAGCAGACCGAGCAAATGATCGATCGGGCAATTCAGACAAAACAACCTTACACGATCGAATATCGCCTGATTAACTGCGACGGAAATGTGCGGTGGGTTGCAGAAAAAGGTCAAGCCATTTTCAACCCAGCAGGTCAAGTTTTATCGCTCAACGGCGCCATTTTTGACATGACAGAGCGCAAAGCAGCCGAGGATGCTTTGCGGCTCTCCGAGGCGATCGCCAATAACAGAGCCCAGCAGCTAGAAATCGCTCTCAAAGAACTCCGAGAAACTCAATCTCACCTAATTCATACCGAAAAACTATCCAGTCTCGGTCAAATGGTAGCTGGAGTCGCTCACGAAATCAACAACCCTGTCAGTTTTATCTACGGCAATATTTCCTATGCCAGCCAATATATGACAGACTTGTTGCAACTTGTGGAACTCTACCAAAGACACTATCCTCAGCCAACAGTAGAAATTCAAGAATATATCGAAAACATCGATTTAGCATTTGTGAAAGAAGATTTACTAAAAATCTTATCCTCAATGAAAATGGGAGCAGATCGGATTCGCGAAATAGTTCTGAGTTTGCGAAACTTTTCACGTTTAGACGACTCAGCAAAGCAGCCTGCCAACATTCATGAAGGCATAGACAACACACTGCTAATTTTGCACAGCCGACTCCGAGCCAGATCCGACTATCCCGAAATTAAAATAATCAAAAACTACGATAAACTGCCATTGATTGAATGCTATGCAGGTCAGCTAAATCAGGTATTTATGAATCTGGTTAGCAACAGTATTGACGCCTTGGAAGATACTTACAATGAAAAAAAGCGAGTCTCTCCGAGCGCTTCCCTAACAACTGACGGCAAGTGGAAACCAACCATTAGCATTTGTACAGAAGCCCTTAACGAAAATAGTGTTTGCATCCGCATTGCCGATAATGCGATCGGCATGACAGAAGACATACGCAGCCGATTGTTTGACCCATTTTTCACCACAAAACCGATGGGGAAAGGCACTGGTTTGGGGTTGGCCATCAGTTACCGAATTGTCGTGGAAAAACACGGTGGAGTCTTGAAATGCCGTTCTGTTTTGGGTCAAGGAACGGAATTTGCGATCGAGATTCCTTTATGAATTAGTGACTTGTGATATCAATTCCGGCTGTGCCGGAATGACAAGCGAGACGGCAATGCCGTTTCCCTACAATTGCTCGCGGTAGGGACACGGCACTGCCGTCTCCTCCGTCTCCTCCGTTTATATCATTCCGATG
>ENA-OFDP01000441-OFDP01000441.1-metagenomes-genome-assembly--contig:-NODE-441-length-18931-cov-10.566434_pt1 | contig 18931 bp, 23 predicted proteins | sample MGYA00153389_OFDP01 | MGnify analysis MGYA00153389 | reverse complement strand
CAGTGCTGATGGTACTTGGACCGCAGGGTCCTGGGAGAGTAAGTCGTCGCCGGGTCAAAAAACAAGCAATAGAAATATTGCTTGTTTTGTTTTTTTGATAATATTCTGATGAACCATATTGTTGTTCCCCACACTGTTGTTTTTGACAATTAATTTATGGCATAATATGTAAGAATTCCAATTTGTTATATTGGAGATGATTAATTAAAAAAAACTTTCATCATTATTCTTGCTTTTGTTCTAGCAATATCCCTAGTAACAGCTTGTCAGAAAAACGTATTAGAATTAGTAGAAGAGATGAATGTTAAAAATATAAAGAACGAAAAATTAAGAAATCTGATCCACGCATGGCAGCAAGAGGATGGTGTCTACTTAGTTAATAACACGATCATTGGTGGTGCTTATTATTTATTTCTTAATGTTTCAATAATTGAAGACGGAGATAAACCAACGTATTTCCCTGTTCTCTCGGTAGGTTTCGAATCTAACGCCATGCATATATACTATGTAGAAAAAGAACTAGGTTATAAGAATAATAGAGATAAGATATTATATAGAATACCTATAGAAAGTACTCCTGATACAGTAAAGATATATAAAAATGGGGAGGAAGTATATTTTAATAGTTTAGGTGTTATTGTAGAAAAATAAAAAGACATACAGCGGTTTAGAAAGTCAGCTGTATGTCTTTAATTTTACTTTATTTAAATCTTGGTAATATCTTTGCATGCTGGCATGCTTTAATTGTAACTACTATAGTTGGTCCTAGTATTACACCTGCTACTCCAATAATCTTTAAGCCTGCAAATATTGAAGCCAAGGCTACAACTGGATGTATTCCTAATTGAGTACCTACAATCTTCGGCTCAATCATATATCTTACAGTAATGATTACTCCGTACAGTACCAATAGAAATACTGCTGTACTGTAGTTGCCCCAAAGTAGATTTAATATTGCTGTTGGTACATAAATGCTTCCAGTACCTAAGATAGGAAGAATATCAACCAATGCTATAATTATTGCAAATATTAAAGCATATTTAACACCTAATATAGATAGGCCGACAAAGGATTCTAAAAAAGTTATGCTCAAAATGATTGTTTGAGCTTTTAAAAAACCAACGAGGGCCATAAATAAATCTTTTCTTAAGGTCATTATTTTGTCTTGCCATGCTGGTGTAAGTTGTCTAAAAATAAATCCTAAAATCAGCGCTTTATCTTTTGAGAAGAAGAAGGTTGCAAGTAATGTTACTATTGTGGAAAAGAAAGCGCCTGTAAATTTTCCGATAATTGCTATGGTTGAGGATGGAGTTTGTGTAACCATCTGTCCCAATAAAACTTTTAATTTATCAAAGGCATTTACCAGCAAATCTTGTACTACATTAGTCGCTTCAGGTGTAAGTTGCAAGTAAAGTGCAGTTGCCTTTTGTATAAGCATTTCTGCTGTGGTATATATATCATTATAATAACTAGGCAGACTATTATATAAATCTTTCAGTTCGAATATTAGTCTAGTTACTGCAAAAGCTGATATACTTACGAAAATTCCAAGAAATATTATCATTGCTAGGATAACCGACAATCCGCGTCCTAGTTTTAGCCTCTGAAAAAGCTTTACAATGGGTTCAATAAGCATTGCTATAACTATTGCGGTTAAAAATGGGGCAAAATAATTAAAAAGAGCTTTTCCTACTAAATAAATAGCTGCTATTACAAGTGCGAATATTATGGTTTTAATAAGATATCCGAAATATCTATCTCGGTCGACTTTTAGCATGAACTCACCTCACAAATTATTAGGACATATATATCAATTATATTAGAACTTGTCAATATAATCAATTTAATGTATTAATATTATTATTGTGCACAGAACTAAATATTAGACAGTATGTTTTACACTAGTACAAAACATACCTAAATTTATATGTTGCGAAAAGTACATCTTTAATAATGCAAAAGCAGATGCTCCTACTGATTTTGTAAATCATAAATCTTTTTCGCAACATATATAGACTTTATTTAATTTCAATTAATTAGTATAATGAGAAGTAGTCATGCAAGCAACTACAGTAAATTCGTTATGATGTTCGCTTTGCTCAGAATAAATAGCAGGGAGAGTTTAAATTGAGAGAAATAAATTCAAATCAAATACAACAAGCTGTTAAAGAGCTATTTATAGAAGCAAATTACTTTTTAAGTGATGATGTACTTAATAGATTAAAAAAGTATGAACAGATTGAGGCATCGGAAACAGGTAAAGAAATGCTATACAAAATTATTGAAAATGCGGAACTTGCAGCAAACGAGAGAGTTGCAATCTGTCAGGATACAGGTATGAGTGTAGTTTTTGTGGAAATAGGACAAGAGGTTCATATAGAAGGCGGAAATATTAGTGATGCAATAAATGAAGGTGTAAGACAAGCATACAAAGATGGTTACTTGCGTAAATCCGTTGTTATGGACCCGTTTAATAGAATAAATACAAATGATAATACTCCTGCCGTAATACATTACGATATTGTAGCAGGTGAGAATATAAAGATTCAAGTAATGCCTAAAGGTTTTGGCAGTGAAAATATGAGTGCCATAAAGATGCTTAAACCATCTGATGGTATTGATGGTGTAATTGATTTTGTACTAGAGACGGTTCAAAAGGCTGGCGCTAATCCGTGTCCTCCTATTATTGTTGGAATAGGCATCGGTGGAACCATGGAAAAAGCAGCGATTTTGAGCAAGAAGTCATTGTTTCGTTCCTTAGATGAAAAAAACAGCAATCCTTATTACTCAGAACTTGAAAATTTGTTGATAACTAAAATAAATAATTTGGGTATAGGTCCCCAAGGCTTAGGTGGAATAACAACTGCCTTGGGAGTTAAAATAGAAAGTTATCCTACTCATATGGCAGGGTTGCCTGTAGCAGTGAATATAACCTGCCATGCATCTAGACATAAAGAAATTGTTTTGTAGGTGATTGAATATGTATAAAAAGATTAATACACCACTCGATGAAGAAGTAGTGAAAAGCCTTAAAGTTGGCGAGCAGATATTAATATCAGGGATAATATACTCTGCAAGAGATGCGGCGCACAAACGCATGCTGGAGGATCTTGACAGAGATGGAAAGTTGCCTATAGATGTAGAAGGACAGATTATATACTATGCAGGTCCATGTCCGCCAAAGCCGGGCAATGTATCTGGTCCTTATGGTCCTACTACATCAAGCAGAATGGATAAATACTCACCAAGACTTATAGAAGAAGGTCTTATGGGAATGATGGGCAAGGGCGATAGGGCTGATGAAGTTATTGAATCAATGATAAATAACAGATGCGTTTATCTAGCAGTCGTCGGAGGCTTAGGAGCTTATACTTCTACTTTAATAAAGTCTCTACAGGTTATTGCTTATGATGAATTAGGTGCAGAAGCGTTGATTAAGATTGAAGTTGAAGATTTTCCAGCAATAGTAGCTATTGATTGTGAGGGTAACAATCTATATAGAACAGAGCCCGATAAGTACAAGAATAAGTTTGATATAAATATGATAAATAGGTGATTTAATGGATTATAAGGATATACCAATTTTAAAAGCTTTAAAGGATTACTCCAAAGAGGATATAGCATATTTTCATATGCCAGGACACAAGGGCGGTAACGTTTTCAAAAAAGTTGGCTTCGAATCCTTCGATATAGACTTGCTTTCTATGGATGTTACAGAGGTGTCGGGAATTGATAATCTCCACTGCCCGGAAACATCCATCAAGGAAGCCCAAGAACTTGCAGCCCAAGCATTTGGAGCTGACCTTACCTTCTTTTTAGTGAATGGAACCACTGGCGGCATTTATTCAATGATTTTAGCATCAACGAATCCCGGGGATAAGATAATAATTCCAAGAAATTGTCATAAGTCAGTTATTGGGGCTGTTATACTAGGAAGATTGCAGCCTATATACATAAATCCAGAGTTAGATACAATATTAAATATCGCGTCTGGCATATCGCCGACAGCTGTTCAAAAGGCAATAGAAGCTCATCCTGACGCAAAAGCAGTAGTTATAACAAGTCCAACCTTTTACGGCGTTTGCACTGATCTTGAAAAAATTTCAAGAATAGTTCATGAGAACAATATGATGCTTTTAGTGGATGAGGCACATGGCGCCCACTTCGGTTTCCATTCGACGCTTCCAAAGACAGCGTTGCAGTGTGGAGCTGATATAGTCGCACAGAGCACTCATAAAACCTTGCCAGCAATGACACAAAGCTCCATGCTGCATGTTAAGTCAGACAGAGTTGATATAGATAGACTAAAGTTCTTCTTGCAGCTTACACAAAGTACAAGCCCATCTCATTTACTTTTGGCTTCATTGGACACAGCAAGATATATAATGGAGCAAAAAGGGGAAGAATTGCTAAAAGATGTTGTTGATCAGTGTAATTGCTTGAGAGATGAAATTAATGGTGATAGCAACCTATATTGTTTAAGCAAGGCTGATATAGGAAGAGACGGCATTTTTGATATAGATAGTACAAGAATAACCGTTAATTTTAATAAATTAGGTCTATGCGGTACAGCCGCAGATGAGATTCTCCGCAGTAAATTCAAGCTTCAGGTAGAAATGTCCGATTTATATAATATAGTGGCAATTTGCACGGTAGGTGATACTGTAGAAAGCATTAAGCGTCTGTCGGAGGCAATAAAGACAATATCTAAAGAACACAGAAATGGCTCAACACAGATAGATGGGCACAGCTTAGGTGCTATTGATAAGCCAAAAATGATGTTGATGCCTTGGGAGGCACTATATCAGACCAAAGAAGACGTTTCAATTGATGATTGTATTGGTAGAGTTTGTGGAGAAATGATCGTACCTTATCCTCCTGGGATACCAATTATTATGCCTGGAGAGGTAATAAACAAGGATGTTATAGACTATGCTTTGGAATGCCATCATAAAGGAATAAAGATAAACGGCATAAAGGATGCAAGTCTTAAATATATTTCTGTAATCAGATAGTTTTGTTTTGTCCAAGAATTTTAAAAACATCATACAGTATTAAAATAAATGGAGGTATAGATATGAAACTTTTAATAGCAGTTGTACAGGATGAAGACGTTAATGACTTGATGAAAGTACTGGTAAAGAACAAGTACAGCACAACTAAGCTGGCATCTACAGGTGGCTTTTTAAGAGAGGGTAATACAACCCTATTGGTAGGTGTGGAAAAAGAAAAAGTCGAGGATCTAATCTCACTGATAAAGGATATTTGTAAGAGCAGAAAGCAAACTTTCACTACTCCTATGCCCCCAACTGGCGCCGCAGGCGTGTTTATACCTTATCCAATTGATGTGATGGTAGGCGGAGCAACAATATTTGTAGTAGATATTGATAGGTTTGAGAAGGTATAGGTGATACATTATGAAAATTAGTGATATAGTCAGCCATCCTACAGCAATAACTGGCTTGACGTCTAAAGAAGAACGGCGAAACGAAATGAATCCCAGCAGAACTACCTTTGCTGATGCATTGCAGAAAAAAGGTGAAGAGGATTTGGATACTAGGCTTAATAAGCTTATGTCTCAAATAAATCTTCAAGGTGAACAGCTAGGGAAAAACATGGATATCAAAGAACTAAAGCAATATAAACGACTTATAACAGACTTTATGGATGAAGTAGTTAACAGCTCTTTGAAATATTCTAAACACAACCAATTTGATAGAAGAGGAAGACACAAGGTTTATGCTATGGTCAAAAAGGTTAATGCCAAAGTAGAAGAGCTAAGCAGGGAGTTTCTTAAAGAAGAGAAAGACAATATTAAGATATTAGAGTCCATAGGTACTATCAAAGGTATGCTATTGGATATATACATGTAGATATATTACAAAGGAGAGGGCAATGAATTACGATTCAATTCTTGGTCAACCAGTTCTGGTTGGCAGTTTGAAAAGAGCAGTGAAAGAGGATATGGTAGCTAATGGATACATTTTCTGCGGGCCTAAAGGCAGTGGCAAGAAGCTCACAGCAGCCATATTTGCCAAGGCTTTAAATTGTAGAAGTGAAGAGCATGACAAGCCCTGTGGGGATTGTGCTTCCTGTAGAAAATTTGATTCTGGCAATCACCCAAATATAGAAATGATAAAGCCTACAGGGGCATCAATTAAAATTAAACAAATTAGAGAAATCATTGCCAACGTAGCAAAAAGACCCTTTGAAAGTGGGTTTAAAGTAGTAATTTTGGATGAGGCAGAAAAAATGACACAGGATGCTCAGGATGCATTTTTGAAGACTTTAGAAGAGCCACCTGCAAATACAATATTTATTTTGCTTGTTCAAAATCAAAACTCTTTACTTCCTACAGTTGTATCAAGGTGCCAGACCTTTTTTATGCGGAAAATATCAACAGAGCAAATAGAAAAGTATTTATTAGAGAACTATAATTATGATAAAGAACAGATTAGCTTTGCAGCAGTATCAGCAAATGGTATAATAGGAAGAGCGATTGAAATGCTTAGCAATAAGGAATTACAGGAGTCTAGAAGACTTTATGTAAGCTTAGTCAGTAAAATTTCAAACAATAGTTATACTGAATCATCTGCAGCAGCTGGAGAACTTGTGGATTCAAGAGAAGCGGCAGAAAGATTGTTGGACTTTATGTTAAGTTGGTATAGAGATATTTTAATAAGCAAGCAAGACTGTGAAAAGCATGTTTTGGTGAACTCAGACAATGCTGAGGTTCTAATACGTCAAGGTGAAAAGTTAGATGAAAACAAGCTTAACCGTATAATTGACGTTATAAAACGAACAATAAGCTATATAAACCATAATGTTGGCACCAAAAACAGTATTGACAGCATGCTATTGAATATTATGGAGGTATGCAATGGTTAAAACCGTAGGAGTTAGGTTTAAAAAAGCAGGGAAGATATATTACTTCGACCCGGATGAACTTGTTATAGATTTAGAAGACAATGTTATTGTTGAAACAATCAGAGGCATTGAATTTGGTGAAGTTGTACTAGGTATCAGAGAAGTGGCTGAGGAGCAGATTGTTGCACCTCTTAAGAAAGTTCTTAGGGTTGCTACTGAAGAGGACAAAAAGATATACTGGGACAACAAAAACAAAGAAAGAGATGCTTTGGCTATTTGTCTGCAAAAGGTGCAACAGCACAATTTGGACATGAAGCTTATTGACGTAGAGTATACTTTTGACAACAATAAGATCATATTTTACTTTACAGCAGATGGCAGAATCGACTTTAGAGAGCTTGTAAAGGATTTGGCTTCTGTATTTAAAACAAGAATCGAACTTAGACAAATAGGTGTAAGAGATGAGGCGAAGATGATAGGTGGAGTTGGCCCTTGCGGCAGAGCGCTATGCTGCTCGAGCTTCCTAGGGGATTTTGCTCCAGTATCTATCAAAATGGCCAAGGAACAAAGTTTGTCCTTGAATCCTGCTAAGATATCAGGTATATGCGGACGATTGATGTGCTGTCTGAAGTATGAACAGGAAGCCTATGAATATGCAAGAAGTATAGTGCCTAGAATAGGTTCTATCGTAGACACTGCTGAAGGAAAAGGTGAAGTTGTCAGCAATAACATGCTTAAAGAACAGGTTAAGGTAATGTTAGAGCTGCAAGAGAACAATTTGAGAGTGATTAAGGATTATTCTATAAAGGATGTTGTAGTCTTGAAGCATGGAAGAGATTTTGATAATCCAATAGATGAGAATATTAAAATAGAAGACCTTAAGAAACTAGAAAAAGACTAATAAAACAAATTGATAGGGAAAAATTTGTTCTAATGTTTAGAAATGTGGTTCCCTTTATCAATAATTAATGCTAAAATGTAGATATATTCGATTAGGAGGTGTACATATGTCATACAAAATATTAGATTCATGCATCAGCTGTGGTGCTTGCGAGCCAGAATGTCCGGTTAGCTGCATTTCATCAGGTGATGACAAATACGTTATCGATGAAGAAGTTTGTATAGAGTGTGGAGCTTGTGCGAACGTTTGTCCAGTTGATGCACCAGTTCAAGGCTAATTAAAACAAAAAAAGACCTGTAAGGTCTTTTTTTTTTAATATCATATTTTAATCCCTACAACGGTCGAGGTGTAATATGGAAGAACTAATCAAGGAAGATGAGTGTCTAGATGATTTACAAAATGGATATATGCTCATCCAAAAGAATAATACCTTTAAATTTGGAGTTGACGCTGTACTTTTAGCTGATTTTGCCCAGGTAAAAAGGTCGGATCATGTGTTAGAAATGGGCACAGGTACAGGAATCATACCAATATTGCTGCATTCAAAAAAACAGCCTGCGTCAATCACTGCTTTGGAAATTCAAGCAGATATGGCAGACATGGCACAGCGTAATATAAAGTACAATAAGCTAGAAGATAAGATAAGCGTTTTGCATATGGATTTAAAAGAGGCCCCACAGAAATTAGGAAGGGCAAGATATGACTGCGTGGTGACAAATCCTCCTTATGTAAAAAGGGAAGCGGGAATAAACAACCCAGAAGAAAGCAAAGCTATAGCAAGGTTTGAAATTACATGTACTTTGCAGGACGTTGTAAGTACGGCCAAAGAGCTGCTTCGAACTGGCGGGAAGTTCTTCATGGTACATAGGGCAGACCGATTGGTGGATATTATCTACGAAATGAGGAACCAAGGGATGGAGCCCAAAAGAATAAGATTTGTTCATTCCAACGCTGGCAAAAGACCACACTTAATCTTGATAGAAGGGGTAAGGGGCGGTCGACCGGAGCTTAAGTTTATGGACCCCTTATATATCTATGACTTGACGGGGGAATATACAGAGGAAATTCACCGAATATACGGGAGGATAAAGTAATGCCAGGTATTTTGTATTTATGTGCAACACCGATAGGCAATCTTGAAGATATCACTATGCGCTGCATCAGAATACTAAAAGAGGTAGACATTATTGCAGCAGAAGACACAAGGCAAACGGTAAAGCTTCTGAATCATTTTGAAATAAAAAAGCCTATGGTTAGCTATCATGAGCACAATAAGTTTGAAAAGGGTAAAGATCTTGTAAATCAGCTGTTAGAAGGCAAAAACATAGCCTTAGTATCTGATGCAGGTATGCCGGCAATTTCAGATCCAGGAGAGGACCTTGTCAAGCTTTGCATAGAAAATAATATTACGATTATCCCTATACCAGGTGCATCTGCTTCATTAAGTGCCTTGATTGTATCGGGGCTATCAACTAGAAGTTTTTGCTTTGAAGGTTTTCTGTCATCAAATAAGAAAGAGAAAAAAGAAAAGCTGCAGCAATTAGTAAACGAAACAAGAACAATAATATTGTATGAATCTCCCCATCGTATAAAGGAAACCCTAATAGAACTACAGCAATATTTAGGTGATAGGAAAATATCTGTTTCAAGAGAACTAACAAAAAAGTTTGAAGAAACTCTGAGAGGCAATATTAGTGAAATTCATGAAATATTGCAGCAGCGTAATATAAAAGGCGAGTTTGTTATTATTATCGAAGGAATAGATGCGAAAGTTTTGATTGATAATGAAGCTCAAAAGTGGCATAATATAACCATCGAGAAACATATTTTGATGTACATGGAACAGGGAATGGATAAAAAAGAAGCAATTAAAAAGGTTGCAGAGGACAGAAACATCCCCAAAAAGGAAGTTTATGCAATAGCCTGCAACATTTGACCATAGCACCTGTTACTGAAGGTTTGAAAGGAGGACTAATGATGATTACAAAAGATATGACAATAGCACAAATTTTAAGAGCATTTCCACAAACAGCTGATGTTTTCAGAAGCTACGGAATGCATTGTCTAAGCTGCCCAGGAGCTACAGGTGAATCACTTGAACAAGCTGCGATGGTACATGGCTTTGACGCAGACAAACTTCTTGGAGATTTACTAAAGGTTGCTCAGTAATTTATAAAAGAAATAAAAGGTTAGGAGTAATCCTAACCTTTTGATTTGTTCATTCAATTACTTCTTTAATTCAGCCATGCATGATGGACAGATATTCTTTCCTTTATGAACGATGATATCTTTTGCATTTGTGCAGAAGATACAAGCTGGTTCATATTTCTTAAGAATGATGTGTTCACCATCAACATAGATTTCTAATGAGTCTTTTTCTTCAATTCCTAAAGTTCTTCTTAACTCTATCGGAATAACAACTCTGCCTAGTTCATCTACTTTTCTAACAATTCCAGTTGATTTCAATTTCAGTACCCCTTTCATAAAACTACAATATTCGACACGTTTCTACAATTTAATATTAACAGAACTACCAATAAAAGTCAACACTGTATACGAAAATTTGACAAATATTAATTGATAAAAATTTGGCAAGCATCAAATGTTGAATATTATGTTTAAAATATAACGGTTTGGATGTGTATCAATCGATTATAATATAGCTATACCGTAAAAAGGAGATAATAATTATGAAGATAGTTGTTTTGGATGGATATACTTTAAACCCAGGAGATTTGACATGGGAAGGCTTGGAAAGACTAGGAGAATTAATAGTTTATGATAGGACTCCTGAGGATAAGGTTATTGAAAGAATAGGAGATGCTGAAATAATCTTTATTAACAAGGTGAAAATCACTAGAGAAATTTTGGACCAGACAAATGTTAAATATATTGGAGTGCTGGCAACCGGCTATAATGTAGTTGATCTTGATGCTGCAAAGCAAAAGGGGGTTCTTGTAAGTAACATACCTACATATGGAACAGCCTCAGTTGCGCAAATGGTTTTTGCTTTGCTGCTTGAAATATGTCACCATGTTGGCGCTCATGATGCTGCAGTAAAAAGCGGGGACTGGGCAAATAAAGCTGACTTTTGCTTTTGGAACTACCCCCTAATAGAGCTTGCAGGTAAAACCATGGGCATATTGGGATATGGAAGAATTGGTCAAACTACAGGGACCATAGCCCAGGCTTTTGGGATGAAGGTTCTTGCGTATAACCAGCATCCAAATAAGTCCTTAGAAAGCGATACAATGAAGTTTGTAGGGCTTGATGAGCTTTTCTCTGAGTCTGATATCATAAGTCTACATTGCCCTTTGCTTGACAGCACAAAAGGCATCATAAATAAAAGCAGTATAGGCAAGATGAAAGGTGGAGTGATCATAATCAATACTTCCAGAGGGCAATTGATTGTGGAAGCCGATTTGGCAGAAGCATTAAATAGTGGAAAGGTGTACGCGGCAGGTGCAGATGTTGTATCCGTAGAGCCCATAGAGGAAGACAATCCACTTCTTAATGCAAAGAACATATTTATCACTCCACACATTGCATGGGCGCCGATTGAATCAAGACGAAGACTGATGAATATCGCTGTGGAAAATCTTAAATTTTATATGAATGGTAATCCTGAAAACATTGTAAGTATATAACGTAAGATGATAAGATTAGTCTATGCAAGGGATAAAGATACCATTAAATCATAAAATTAAATGAAGGAAGTATTGTATGGAAAAGTATAGACAGTATTACTTTTGGGAGAGTATTCTAAAAAATAATGAAGAAGTCTGGAAAAACTCATTTAGAAATTTACCCCTAAATCAGCACTCTAAGTTTATTAATACAGTTATTGTAGACTGCAATAATAGCGTAATGGAGGATAATTGGGCTTATTATCCGAGCGTAGAAGCGCTTCTTGGGTTCATACACCATGTGTTTTTACCCACAGCCTTTACACTGATTTTATTTCCTGAACCAGGTGAATTTATTACGCCTATGGCCACAGCCAAAGAACTATTGGATTCTGCTGATGAAGTAATCGAGGGAAAGAATAGAGACTTGATAGCTATAATGAGGGATCATGACGCTGAACTCTATGGCATATGGGATATGGACGAGGAAGAGATGTGGAGGGCACTTCATCACTTTTCACAGAGGTTTAATGAAATATGGGGGAAGTCTAATGACCTGTTTTTCTACTTTAATATCTTTAATACACCTATGGAGGTAGGCGAATATCTCATAGAAGAGTATGAAAAGGATGAAATGCTTGAGTATTTTGAGGATGAAAGCGGATTGACTAAGGAAGAGTGGATGGATACTTGCAATGGAGTGTATGAGAATGACTTCTTGAGATTAAAATTCATAGATATATTGAATAATAGGGCAAAGGATATTTTATAGTGAAACAATAGATTGTATTTGCATATGATTATATGGATGGGTGACTTCGAGTCAGCCATCTTTTTTATATGACAGGTACTTTGTTTAGGGGCTCTTCATAGAATAATATATGATTTCAAAAATGGATTTTATTAAATTAATATCCAATATTAAATGGAGGGTTAAGCATGGCAAATAAGGGTAGTATCAAAGAGGTTTTCCCAGGAGGCAATACCTATAAGGGTTTTCATTCCTTCTATGACTACATTCTGCCTCAAGATGAAGCAAATAGGATATTCTGTATCAAAGGCGGACCCGGCGTAGGAAAAAGCAGCTTTATGAAAGCAGTAGCCAAGGAGTTTGTTGAAATGGGCTGTGACGTAGAATTGCATCATTGTTCATCGGATAATAATTCACTGGATGGCGTTGTGATTAAGCAGGCGAAGGTTGCGTTGTTAGATGGGACTGCGCCGCACGTAGTAGACCCCAAAAACCCTGGTGCAGTGGATGAAATCCTCAACTTCGGAGACTTCTGGAACGTAGAAGGCTTTACTCTAGAGCACGATACAATATTAAACTTTAATAAAGAAGTTAAGTTCTTATTCAACAGCTCATATCATTATCTTATGTCAGCAAAGGAAATGCAGGATGATATAGAGATAGCTGTTGAAGAAGCGGTTGATAAGGCAAAGTTTAGCAAGCTTTTGCTAGGCTTGAAGGCTGAGTTGACATATAACCTTGCTGCTGTCGATAAGGCTGGTAAGGAAAGACACTTGTTTGACAGTGCAATTACCCCTGATGGTTTAATGGACTATATAGACACCTTGATAAAGGATAGCTATAAATGCTACTTCTTTGAAGGGTTGCATACTAAGGGTATAAGTGAGATATTAAATGTAATAGCAAAAGAATATCTGCTTAATGGTTATAATGTAGAGATCTATCATCAACCTTTGAATCCTGAGAGAGTTGAAACTGTGCTAATTGAAGAGCTAGGTCTGGCTTTTACAGACAATAGCAAGATGAAAACTAAGGCATTTAGAATCATTAATTTGGATATGGTATTAATTCCTGACAAGTTAGAAAGCAAGATAAGTACGATAGATAAGGATAAGGAAATGAAGAGTATGCTGCTAGAAGAGGCTTATAAACGAGTCTATCAGGCAAAGAAGAACCATGATGATATGGAGAAAAGCTATGTTCCACAGATGAACTTTGCAGCAGTAACAGAATTTAAGAAGCAGATCATTGAAAGAATAAAGAAGTATTTATAAAATGTGAGTGCAAGCCCCTTATAGTAGCCTGTATGGCTAACATTTGGGGCTTGAATTTTTGTGTGAAACAAGTGCGAAAGTACTGTGACAGATACTATAAATTTTTAATTGGCTGATTATTTCAAAAGTCATGAATAAACTCAGCATAAATGGACAAGCTTAAGATAACTAATCAAAGGAGTTGTTATTTATGAAAATAATACCAATGACTGTAATGGCTGACATAGTAGATTACTTAAAGCTTTTTAATCTGTCACTCTCCGAAGAAACAGAAAAAGTCTTACTGGGTGCAGAGGAATATGCCTATAAATGTAATAATCCTTCTAATTTTAATCTTATATTTAGTAATATAGTTAAAAATTCAAGTGTTTTGAGAGAGTTTCTAATTGAGAAAGGTATAGTTCCTGAACTAGTTTCATTTCTTTTAGAGAAAAATTTCTATGTAAGTGTTGATAAATTAGCAGAATATGAGAGGGACAGTGATTTATACTCTCAACAATCAAATAGAAACATATGTGATAAAACGGCTATGCTTGATTTAGCGATGGAATACTGTATTAAAGACAATAGAAATGTTATGGAAATTGAAGATATATTATTTGGAGTTATGGATGTATTTGAAAGAATGATGACTGAAGATGGAGGGAACTGGACAGATAAAAGGCTAAATGTAGCCGATGCGACTATATCACATATATATGGTTGCTATCATAAAGAACTCTGGATAGAGTTCAATAAAATTAGGGAAGCATTATTGAATGCTAATGAATCTGGAAAACCCAAAAAGATTGCTTAATTAAATAGGCGATCTAAATAATAATACATTGGAATTTTTAAAGCTGCAACCGAGTGGGACTCTGTTGCAGCTTTAGTTTATATTTCTTTAACTGCTTCTTAAAAGGATAGATGTATTAAAATATTTACGATTACCTTCTCATGGATTTAATCAATTTTTTTTGCAATTGATGGAGCGCAGGGGACGGTTCCAAGCGCTTCACTTTTAAGCTAATATATTTTGGATTAAATTACATAATAAATATAGATACTTAAGACCAAACATAGGAATGCGCAAATAAAATTCTAAGGTTTATTTGTTAGGTATCAAATAAATAGCAAAGGTGATAGGTATGAAAAAACAAAATAGTTGGGGTTGGTATGGAGTTAAGGTTCTATATGAGTCAATAGTTACCGGTAAACCAATTCTAGAGTATATTGATGAAAATTATACAACAGGAATGCGAGTGTTAGAGGAAAGCATAATTATTGTTAAGGCACAGTCTTTTGAACAGGCTTGGAAGATTGCTGAAAATAAATTTATTAAGGAAGCAGAGATGACATATGAAAACCCATATGGAGAGATGGTAAAGTGTCAATTGGTAGACATTATAGATACGTATCATATGTTTGAAGAACCTTGTATTTCTGGAACCGAAGTCTATTCAAGGTATTTACATGTTCCTATAGATGTTAGTAATGAAGATGTATTGAAACAGTATTATCCTGAGACTATTGAAAGTGATGATGGTGAACCTAATTATAATTATAGATATACGTTTATGGATTTTTCTGGTAGAAGAAAGCCTCAAGAAGAGACTTAACGATAATCCATTCTACATGCATGAGGATACGATGTTATCTGCACTCTGACAAGAGATATCAGCATCGGTGGGCTAGTAAAAACATCGGAGGCATATTAAGTTGAAAGAAGAAAAAGAATTGTACGCATTACATAAGGATATTGCAGAAGAGTTTATTATAATGATAAAGAATCAATATGATATGCAGTTAGATTTTTCAAGAGATAGTATTCTAATTCTTGAAAAGATCGTTGATAAATTGAAGTATATAACTGGAGAATCAAGAGAATCTATAAAGATCAGTATGGCGGCTTATGTTGGTCAATTGCTTCTGACTCTTTTCGGAGGACATTGGTTTCAGAACGATCTTGGATTTGTTGTTTGCTTGAAAAACACTGGGTTTGGGGAAAGCACTGAAGTCTTTCCAATTGCTTGGGTAGAGAAAAGACTAAGTAATGGAAGGGCAGAATCTATTGAGTTCAAAATAGCTGTATTAACAGGCGTTGTTATAGTGGAACCAAGCGGGAATCCACAGTGGCTTGAGGATGCATGTTTATCTGAAGAATACGCAAAAAGTTTGGGCGTTTGTATATCAGATAAAAATCATGTTGATAGATTACTGAGGACGATTTTAAGTAAAGTGAAGGAAGATTATATTATTGATTTAGATAATGTTAGCAAAGAAGCTCTTAAATATTTACGAGGAAGATTAATAAAATTACAAGATATTAATGTGTTTAACTTCAAAATATCTGATAAATTATCTGATATTAATAAATGTTTCCCTAAACAAAAGTTAATTTTCGTTAATTATGAGTTTTTAGCATTGCTAAAGTATTTGCAGGATTCACCTATTGATCCCAATGGTGGACTACTTAAGAGCATATGGATTGTTGAAAAGGATTCTAGTTATTTTATTAAATCAAAGGGTCAAAACTGTACTGCAGCTCTTCTATGGATATTAAGATTGATTGCTAAAAAGAAATACCACCATGACATAATCGACTTTAAAAAGGTAATAAACTTAATAAACCCTGAAAATGAGGAGGTCATTAAATTTCTATCTGCATATAAACTTGAATATGAGCAAGGTTGCTACAAAGCAATCAAGTATATTATGGATTACAATTTTAACAAGTGTTTATTTAGTAATTTTGAAGTTCAAAGGCAAATAGTAAAATGGCTTGATAACGCCTCTGGACGGAGCCCACAAAAACCATGGAAAGATAAATTATCAATTATTGAACAAAATTGCTTATCTCAAGATTTATCAATAGTATGTCAATGGATAATAACTCATGACGAGTTAAGATACGATGAAGAATGTCCTTGGCTAGATTCAGTATTTAATCGTTTTAGAAAATCTTCAAAATGGTATTTAAACAAGGAATATTAGAGCTGTTGTCTTCAATGGGCCACCTTTATTAAGGATGCTAGACAACTAATAATAAAGATTGCCAGTCACATTACACGACACATCGAGCAAATGACACACCGTCATGGCGCTGTAAATGAATGGGTTGGGCTTTAAAGAATTATAGTTCGCCTTAGTAAAATATTGCGTATTAAATCTATTAATAAAAGGAGATAGCATATTGTATTTCGAAGATTTCAATATCCATAATATTTCAACAGACATAGGGAAGGCCTTTATTAAAGAGTTATCATATTTATTGGAGAGATTGAATCCTCCTTTCTTAAATAAGGAAAAGATTAAAATAACATGTAGACTAGAGAATAATGAGGAATATATCAAGATTTATTTACCTCATAAAACAAAAAGAATACTAGACTTATTAATAGAACATGGTGAGATAGATTCAACTGTTGAACTTGCAAATGCTAATTTTGATTTCCAGGAATATGGCGACGATAATGATAGGATTGAGGATGTCGTTAGCCTTGTATCAAAGATAATGCAAACTACCATAGAAGTGCATACTTTCTATAAAGGTAAGAAGATAGTCAAGAGACAACCTTATTTTGTGAGCAACGAAGGGAGTAAGGAGCCTTTTCAAACTTCATTTCAAAATCTATTAACTCTTATTAACCCATTTTTAATTGTAAAAAATGTAGTTGAACGGGGTTCATTTCTCCGTGAATAAGGTTTTCTATAGTTCGCAACATTCTTATATTGCGAATCTACAAATATTGCTAGAGTATAAGTTTAGGGCAAGTCTTCGAGGGACTCGGTCCGCCATACGTACAATGCACTCATTTTATTTAAACTAAGGATATATTAAATACGCTATAATCTATAATTCGAAAAGAGGAATAAAAGTGCAAATAAAAGTTGACATTAACCGACTAGATTACTGGAATTTTAATAAATATTCTATACGAAAAATACCATCACTAAGACGCAATTTTATCCTAAATATGATTGCTCTTCCTATTCTCGTATTCATAGGGTTTTTGTTTTTAAGAATTCTGTTCCAAATGTCATTCCCGCTGGTTTTAATAGTATCTATTGTAGGTGGGATTATTGGAGACTTGCTTTTGTTATATATGATGAAGTTACAAATAATGAAGCTTCCAGAAGATAAGGAAGGGCTACTAGGAGAACACATTATTGAGATAAGCGAAGAAGGCATCAGAGAAAGCACTTCAGTGAACACTGGATTTAATATATGGAATGGGGTACACGGTATTGATCAGGATAAAGATTATATCTATATTTTCTTAGATAGTATGTTAGCGCATATTATTCCTAAAAAGTCATTTCAGTCTATGGTAGAAGCTAATGAATTTTATAATAAGACAGTTCATTATTGGAAGAATGGAAGAAATGACAATTAAATTTGTGCAATAATTTTTATATACTGAACTATTGAACTGCTCCGAGGTCCGACTCAGAGCATCGTGAGTCGAAATGTTATATGATATTTGACGCATACATTTTGCTAAAGTAGAACTCTAAGGGATAGGATGAGGAGAATAATTATGATTGTTACCTGTGATGTGAGTTGTAATATGGGATACATTTATGTTAGAACACTTCTCATGTGTTTTAATGAGAATAGTAAATCCAATGGCGACCAGCTTATCGATGGAATAAGCCTAAATATACCATGCGAGAACAGTAGTAATATTGCTTATTTACTTAATAAATTGATATTAAGTAATAAAACATATTCACAAGCATTGGAGGACTTAGATATCGATCAAGAATATTGCAACGACTTAGATGAGAATGGATATTTAATTGCTATTGAACTAAACTTAAACGAAGCAGATTTTAATAGATTAATCAAAACGAATTCCTTTAGAGTATATGAAAAAGTTTGGGAGAATAAAGATTTCTATCTTGTTACTTTTGATTCTGAAGATGAAGTTTTTAGTGAGGGCAATATCATATATCCATTGACAAAAGATAATGATGCCTTTGTAATTGTAAAAATCATAGGCAAGTATAACATTGGCTTAATAAAGGGATTAATTACTTCAAGGAATGATATATATCCCATTGAATATTTAAAGGAACCACAGTTTATGCTAGTAGGGAGTGGTATATAGGGATTCATGAAAAAAATAATAGAAGTTACCTCTTTCAACTAGAAGACAACTCGTATTGACCATATTATGGTAAAACTTTGTGTTATGATACAACCCCCCATATGAGTGCATCGTAAACCCTTAAAAACAGCTGTTAAGAATATATTAGATGAAGTGTATCAATTAAAAGTAAAAATCCTTGCATTAATACATAATGCTGATATGAGAGTAGGATTTACATTGAATTTGATGTATGCCTTTAGATTTTTTTAATGATTATTCTACGTTTATTTATCTTAAGGAATTATACAAAATATAGAACTAGGATTTAGGATAGGAATAATATGGTATACTTAACAGGACAATAAAATTTACTAAAGAAATCGACTCTGTAAAGTTAATATGAAAAACTAGCACAATGTTTCATAGGATAGCTCTAA
>ENA-OFDP01000439-OFDP01000439.1-metagenomes-genome-assembly--contig:-NODE-439-length-19002-cov-2.511796_pt1 | contig 19002 bp, 17 predicted proteins | sample MGYA00153389_OFDP01 | MGnify analysis MGYA00153389 | reverse complement strand
ACGCTAATCCGACTCGCCTGCTATCTTTTTGAGCTTTGCCATCCGCGCTTCCAAAAAGTGGATCGACGCGCCGCCATGAATGAACGCAGCGTCGTTCATCAACTCCTGGTGTAGCGGCAAGTTGGTCTGAATGCCTTCGACCACCATTTCCGACAATGCGGTTCGCATGCGAGCGAACGCCTGCTCGCGATTGTCGCCGTGGGCGATCAATTTGGCGATCAACGAATCGTAATACGGCGGCACAAAATAATCCGCGTAGACATGTGAATCGACGCGAATACCCGGTCCGCCCGGCACATGAAAGCGGGTAATTCTCCCCGGTGACGGTACAAATGAAACTGGATTTTCTGCGTTGATGCGGCATTCGATTGCATGTCCACGCAACTCGATATCCTTTTGCCGATATCGCAGTTTGTGACCGGCCGCAATTCGGATTTGCTCTTGCACAATGTCGACGCCAGTAATCATTTCCGTGACCGGATGCTCAACCTGCACTCGGGTATTCATTTCGATGAAGAAGAATTCATCGTTCTCGTACAAAAACTCGAAAGTACCCGCACCGCGGTAACCCATTTTGATACACGCTTCCACGCAACGCTCACCGATCCGATCCCGCAGACGGGGCTTGAGATCGGGTGCTGGTGCTTCTTCAATGATTTTTTGATGGCGGCGCTGCATCGAACAATCGCGTTCCCAAAGAAAGATCGCATTCTTGTGCTCGTCTGCCAGCACCTGAATCTCGATATGACGCGGGTTCTCGAGAAATTTTTCGAGATAGACCATTGGGTTGTTGAAAGCTGCTTGCGCTTCAGCTTTCGTCATCTGTACTGCGTTTACAAGTGCAGCCTCGGTGTGCACAACGCGCATGCCACGGCCCCCACCCCCGCCCGACGCTTTGATGATGACCGGATAGCCCACTGCCGCCGCGATCTTGCGTATTTCCTTTGGGTCGTCCGGTAGCGCGCCTTCTGAGCCTGGTACGCATGGCACGCCGACTTTTCTCATCGCCGCTTTAGCAGCGACCTTGTCGCCCATGGTGCGAATATTCTCAGGCTTCGGACCGATGAATACAAACCCGGAATTCTCGACGCGATCCGCGAAGTCGGCGTTCTCGGACAGAAATCCGTAGCCAGGATGGATCGCCTGCGCGTCGGTAACTTCCGCGGCGCTAATAATTGCCGGAATGTTTAGGTAGCTATCTTTGGAAGGTGCGGCACCGATGCACACGGATTCATCGGCCAGCATGACGTATTTTGCGTCAGCATCCGCCTCCGAATGTACGCAAACGGTTTTGATGCCCAGTTCTCTACAGGCGCGCTGAATGCGCAAGGCGATCTCGCCACGGTTGGCAATCAGTACTTTTTCAAACATTGCCCCCGCTTTGGGACCTGAGCCGAATACAGCCATGTGGGTAGCCGGGCCTACTCGATGATGAAGAGCGGCTGGCCGTATTCCACTGGCTGTCCATTCTCCACCATGATTGCTTTCACCACGCCAGTCGCATCAGACTCAATTTCATTCAATAATTTCATCGCTTCGATAATGCAGAGTGTCTGGCCCTTACTCACCGACTGACCGACCTCAACAAAGGATGGTGTTCCCGGTGAAGGACAACGGTAGAAAGTCCCGACCATAGGCGACTTCAACGTGTGTCCGCTTGGCTCGGCCGGCCCGGGTGTGGCGGCAGGAATTGCGCCCGCAACCTCCCCCGGTAGCACATAAGATGAAGCTGCCATCGGCGCGGGAGCATAAGTTCCCGGTACTCCGTGACGACTAATGCGCACTCTCTCCTCACCTTCCGTGATTTCGAGCTCCGCAATGCCGGATTGTTGCACCAGGTCAATTAACGTTTTAATTTTTCTCAGGTCCATCGGTCCATCCTCTCAAGCCTTCTGGCGGCAATAGTTTTTATTGATCAGCCGCAGCGCCGCGGCATTGTCGTTACAAGCGCGCCGCTAAACCTTATGCTGCCGCTTGTCGCTGCGCCTGATGGCGGCTTCAAGCGCGAATTCGTAACCATCCGCACCTAGTCCTGTGATCACGCCCACCGCCAAATCGGAGAGATATGAATGCTTGCGAAACTCCTCGCGCGCATGGACGTTTGATATATGCACCTCGATGAATGGGATAGCAACCGCCGCCAGCGCATCGCGCAAAGCGATGCTGGTGTGGGTATATGCACCTGGGTTAATCACGATAAACCCGACATCGTCAAGTTTGGCAGCGTGAATCCGGTCAACAAGCAGGCCTTCTCCGTTACTCTGGAAACACATCAAATCGACGCCTGCCTGCTTGGCTTTATTCCGCAACCTGTCGTCGATCTGCGACAGCGTTATCGTTCCGTAAACGGCGGGCTCGCGCGTACCAAGCAGATTTAAGTTCGGGCCGTGCAGCAGCAATATCTTCAACATGTGAGCAGTTTGCCTCAAAATGGCAGAAATTGTCCAACTTTTCACCGACGATGAGCAAGTTCTCAGATTGGAAAAGGCAACACCTGTTGTTTTCATGCATGTTGTGTTGGCTCAATATAACAATGCGCACTGATGTCGACTTAAAGAAAGAATCAGTTGTCCGCCTGCGGCGGAAATTTGTTGATGGCAAGTGTTTACGAGAATTTAACGTTTATTTGGCATGTTTTTCGTAATTATATCGACTAGTTCGACTTCTGAAACAATGCCGAGTTTGGTGTAAATAAGTACACCGCCGGGCGTAAAGATAGCGGTATGCGGTAATAATCCTAGACGATTGCCGAGACGCTTGGACAACTCAATCGCAGCACCTTCGTCGGGAAGTAACGGATAGTTAATATTCGCAGTTTTAGCGAAATTAACCACATTTAAGCGAGAATCAACCGCTATACCGAGCATTTGGACACCATTGGCTTGAAATTTTTTCTGAAGCTTCATTAGAATCGGGATCTCCTCCTTGCAGGGGCCGCACCAAGTGGCCCAAAAATTGACGATGAGCAGTTTGTTTTCCCATTGCCCCAATGATTGCTGGTTACCGAGGTGGTCGGTAAATTTTGCGCTGTAGATCGCGCCGGGGCTGACCAAATTAGCTCCTGCAACACCGGGCGATTTAGGTGCTTCCGGTAAAGAGACTGTGACGCCGCGGTCGAGCCAAAGCGCGATAACAGCCAGCGCCACGAAAAGGAGCACGGCGACGGCGATGAGGCGTTTAGGCAAGAAAGTACGCTCTGGGGCGCTGAAGAGGGCGCGTTAAGGCTACTTTGGATTGCGCAACTTTTCGGTTATTGAGGGCAGTGTCGTTACCGGCGTTGACGTCAAAGGCGGCTCCGACCTGCCCAGCTTCGGTATCCCGTCTGGCAATACAACCGCCAGGCTACTTGGCTGAAAAGTAAGGTATTGATGTAGTGGCGGGTAACACACGCCTGCATCAGCGCAACCTTGCGAGGTTATTTTTAGCCGCAATGGCCGCATTCCCATCGACGTAACATTCTTACCCGACATGGAAATCGGTAAAACTATGCGCACAGCATCCCGATATGTCTCAACCCAACCGAAAGTGGGGTCCTGTTTCATTTTTCCCTTTGAAATCTGCGCGGTACCTAATTTGGCGTCAGTTGCAGGCTCAACAGCAAATTTGAATTTAGTCCGGTAGAGATAATGGCCTTCGGCGATCTTGTAATGTAACTCTATGGTCTTGAGGCCCTTGTATCGCCCTGAAAGCTGAAATGCGCGCTCTGGCTCGATAAAATCCGACCCAGTATTCGCAATGATCGGCGTAGCCGCGACGCACGTGCCTGCATAAAGCAAGAGTGCACCTAGGAGACAGTGCGACCGCGGTGCCCCGAAGATATCTTGGAGTTTAATTTGCGCAGCTTGTTTCACGAAGACTCCAAAATACGGTGTAGAGATTTAGGGAAACCTGGAACGCGGGGCTGTCCTGACTTACCAAGGGCGGCAATGTTGTAACAATGACTCATCTACCTTTACACAAAGATTTTGCTCAGGTACTGTGGCATTTACGACGAGTACCCCAAAATGAATAGACATCGATAGACCACACAAAGTTGGCGTAACTCGGAAATTAAGGTGAGGCAAATATCATGAGGCTGTTATTGCTCGGTATTCTAATGGGATTCCCGCTGCTGGAAGGCGCGGTCCTGTATACATTGGGCGAAGGACACGGCGGCTGGGTGGCAGCATGGCTGATATTTTCGGCCATTGCCGGCATTGTCTTGATCAAGCAGGCGCGATTTTCATTGGTCACGCGGCTAGCGAGCGAGTTATCGCGCGGCCAGTTTTCGCTTGCGGCAATTATCGACAGTTTTCGTACCGTCCTGGCAGGCTTGCTGCTCATTTTCCCGGGCATTATTTCTGATGTTTTGGCGCTTGTGCTGCTGCTTTTGCCGATCCGCGAGCCGGCATATCAGTTTTCGGCAGTTCGACCCAACCGCGCCACGAAACCGCCGCGCGGCTTGATTCGCGACGGCGTCATTGAAGGCGAATTTCGCCGCGAACGCTAATCCGACTCTGTTCGGTTGGCAGGTCGCATGCCATCCAACGCGCTCGCTAACGTCGGGTAACGAAGCACAATTTTTAGTTCGCGCTTGGCGCGTGCATTACTTATGCGCCTCGATTCACGCATAAAGCTCAGCAGCACCGGTGCGATTCTCTGTTCCGCTTCGACGCGGCGTATGCGCGGCGGCCGAGTCAAACCAAAAGCATCCGCCACCTGATCAAAATAATCGCCCATCTTTAGCTGGCTGTCATCGACAACGTTAAAAACCCGGTAGCTTTTTGGCCATCGTTGACGCATTGCCTTGATTACAGCTGATGCGAGATCGTCCGCGTGAATGTGGTTTGTGAAAACGTCATCCGCTGCGACGAGTACTGACGTTTGCCGCTTCAGCCGATCCAGTGGCAGGCGGTCCTCGGCATAAATACCGGGAGCACGCAGAATGGTGACCGCGACAGCGTGTACTCGCCCCCATTTTTGCAATCGTTTTTCGGCATCAACGCGTCGCTTGGCCCTCGCTGATTCCGGCATCACAGACCGGCTCTCGTCGATGAACTCCCCATTACAATTTCCGTAGACACCGGTGGTACTAATATAAATAATTCGCCGTGGTAGCATCACCAGACGCGAATGCCGGTTCAGAGGTGGCGCGTGAAGTGCGCTGCGGCGCTTGCCATCAAGCGCAGAAAGCAGGTGTTTAGTATGCGAATCGTGTTGGCCCTTGCCGGGAGGCGGCGCGAAATGCAAAATCGTGTCAGCGCGTCCAGCCAATTTCTGCAGCGATCGCAGGCTACCCAAATCACCTTTTAAAAGATGTACCCCGATGGATCTGGCGACTTTCGGATCGCGCGCCAGCATGTTGGATGCTCGAACCAGCGCGATAACGCGACAGCGCCGGCAATCGCGAAGCTGTAACGCGACGCGCCTGCCAATGTCGCCAAATCCAGCGATGAGAATGTTTTTTACCCTTTTCATCAAAGCGCAGTATAGACAATAGAAATCCTGAAACCGAAATGACGACTGAATACCAGATCACCCTCACCCCCTCGGGCAATACCTTTCGCGTCGCGGCCGATGAAACGGTGCTTGATGCCGCTTTGCGTCAGGGTATTGGCCTGCCCTACGGCTGCCGAAATGGCGCATGCGGGTCGTGCAAAGGCACCATCGTTGCCGGCGAATTCGATTACGGCAGCTACCAGGAACGCACGCTCACTGCCGACGAAAAATCCCAGGGCAAGGCGCTGTTTTGCGTCGGCAAGCCGCGCTCGGATATGACACTCAACGTCAAGGAAATCGGCGGTACCGGCGACATACAGGTCCGCACATTGCCCTGCCGTGTAGAAAAAAAGGAGATCGTCGCGCCGGATGTCGCAATTCTGTCCCTTAAGCTTCCCGCTCAAGAGCGCTTGCAGTTTCTGGCCGGTCAATATCTCGATATTTTGCTCAAAGACGGCAGGCGACGCAGTTTCTCCATGGCCAATGCGCCGCATCATGATCAGTACGTCGAATTGCATATGCGGTTGATTCCTGGCGGAGAATTTACCAACTATGTCTTCAACGAGATGCGCGACCGCGCAATACTGCGTTTTGAAGGTCCGCTCGGCACCTTCTTTCTGCGTGAAGATTCGGACAAACCGATTATTTTTATGGCGGGGGGCACCGGCTTTGCACCGATCAAGGCGGTGATTGAGCACGCGCTCTACACCCACATCGACCGTGAAATGGTGCTTTATTGGGGTTGCCGCTCCTTGCAGGACATGTATATGCCAACATTGCCCGTCCAATGGCAGCGGGAGCATAGCAACTTTACGTTTATCCCGGTGTTGTCTGAACCCAAACCCGAGGATAATTGGCAGGGACGAACCGGCTTTGTGCATCAGGCAATTGCGAACGATTTTGAATCCCTTGCCGGTTATGAGGTCTATGCTTGCGGCGCACCCGTGATGATCGAGCTTGGACAAGAAGTATTTGCCACAAAAGGCCTTCCTGAAGATGCGTTTTTTGCAGACTCATTTACCTATGCACCCCACGAAATTAGTTCCGCCTGAACAACGACACCATAAAGGAGCATCAACATGATTAAAGTCGGAGATACACTGCCTAACGGTTCCCTGAGCGAGTTCATTGCAGTCGAAACCGCCGGTTGCTCAGTTGGCCCCAACAGCGTCAACGTGAGTGATTTGGTTAAAGGAAAAAAAATCGCGGTTTTCGGTCTGCCCGGTGCCTTCACCCCGACTTGCTCCGCCAAGCACGTCCCGGGATATCTCGCCAACTACGACGCACTCAAAGCCAAGGGTGTCGACGAAATCTGGTGCGTGTCGGTTAACGATGCATTTGTCATGGGTGCGTGGGCCAAAGACCAGCACACTGACGGTAAAGTACGCATGTTCGCTGACGGTTCCGCCGCCTGGACCAAAACGCTTGGCCTGGAATTCGATTTGACGGCCAAAGGCATGGGCGTGCGCATGCAGCGCTTTTCAATGCTAATCGTCGACGGTGTAGTAAAGACGTTGAACCTTGAAGGCCCGGGCAAGTTCGAAGTCTCGAACGCCGAGACAATGTTGACTCAGGCTTAAGTTCTGTTTGAATTTCTTGTACGGATCAGCGAATGTCCAAACCAAAAATCTTCATCGACGGCGAACACGGCACGACGGGTCTATTGATCCGCGAGTTATTACGCGAACGTGCGGACATCGAGGTCATCAGCATCGCACCCGACAAACGCAAAGACGCCAGTGAACGAAAGCACCTGCTCAACAGCGCAGATCTCGCCATTTTATGTTTGCCCGACGATGCGGCGCGTGAATCTGTGACGATGATAGATAACCCTGACGTTCGCGTGATCGATGCCAGCACTGCACACCGGGTGCTACCGGATTGGGCGTTCGGATTTCCGGAAATGACGGCAACCCAGGAACAGCGGATCGCGCAGAGCCGCCGGGTAGCAAATCCCGGCTGCTGGTCCACCTGCTTCATCGCGCTGGTGCGGCCGCTGGTCGATGCTGGCTTGCTGCCAGCTAACCACGCCATCACCACGTGGGGCGTATCGGGTTACAGCGGCGGCGGGCGGCAGATGGTGGAAGAGTTTGAGCGCGGCGAAAACAAATCCGCCGTGTTTACCTACGGCCTGAAACTGAACCATAAACATTTGCCGGAGATGCAAAAGTACGCCGGCCTCCTCCATGCGCCGCTGTTCACGCCGTCCGTAGGCGCGTATCGCCAGGGTATGCTGTTGCACGTACCGCTGAATTTGTGGTCACTTCCAAAAACAGTCAGCGGCCAGCAAATAGTTGACTGTCTCAACGCCCATTACGCTGGCAAGCCGCACGTAAAAGTCATGTTGTTCGGTGGCGAACCACCCGCAGAGTTAGACCCTGAGGCGCTAAATGGCACCAATCAAATGGAGCTGTTCGTATTTGAAAACACGAAAAACGAGCAGGCCGTTTTGATTGCGCGGCTGGACAATCTGGGCAAGGGTGCGGGACGCGCAGCGCTGCAGAATGCGGGATTGATGCTGGGAATGGACTAGGCAGCCTGCTTAAGCGCGTCAAAGAATGTTTGGATGTAGAGCGCCATTCCGTGCGCCGTTCGAGACGAAATCCTGCCACAACCCGCGCCAATCCAAGGGAATCTCTGCCTATTGCCTCACTCAATGCGCCTCCTCCCAATTCTTCCCCACCCCCGGTTCCGCCACCAACGGCACATCCAGCTTCGCCACGCCACTCATCAGTTCCGGCACTTTCGCTTTCACACGCTCCAACTCTGAATCCGGTACTTCCAGCACCAGCTCATCGTGCACCTGCATGATCATGCGCGTTTCAAGTTTCTCCGACTCCAGCCAGCCCTGCACCGCGATCATTGCCAGCTTGATCAGATCCGCTGCAGTGCCCTGCATTGGCGCATTGATGGCCGCGCGTTCGGCACCCTGGCGGCGCCCTTGATTGCCACTGCGAATATCAGGCAGCCACAAGCGCCGACCAAACACAGTCTCGACATAGCCGCGCGCATGCGCTTCATTGCGGGTGCGGTCCATGTACGCTTTCACGCCCGGGTAGCGTGCGAAATATTTATCGATATAGAGCTTTGCAGCTGAATTCTCGATGCCGAGATTGCTCGCCAGCCCATAGGCGCTCATGCCGTAAATCAAACCAAAATTGATGACTTTGGCGTAACGGCGCTGTTCATTTGAAACCTGATCGCGCGGAACGCTGAACACTTCTGACGCTGTAGCGCGGTGCACGTCCTCACCTTTGGCGAAAGCATCGAGCAGACCGGGATCGCTAGACAGATGCGCCATGATGCGCAGCTCAATCTGCGAATAGTCGGCGGAAACAATCTTGCTTCCCGGTGGCGCAATGAAGGCTTCGCGGATACGGCGGCCTTCTGCGGTGCGCACGGGAATATTTTGTAGATTGGGGTCGTTTGATGACAAACGGCCGGTTACCGCAATAGCTTGCCCGTAATTTGTATGCACACGCCCTGTTTTGGGATTGACCATGCGTGGCAGTTTGTCGGTGTAGGTGCTTTTGAGTTTGGCGACGCTTCGGTAGTCGAGGATGATTTTTGGTAGCGGATGATCCTCCGCAAGTTTGGCGAGGGTCTCCTCATCGGTAGACGGAGCGCCGCCTGGTGTTTTCTTGAGCGGCTTGATGCCTTTCTTGTCGAACAGTATTTCTGCCAGCTGTTTTGGCGAGCCAAGATTGAAAGGCTGGCCAGCTTCCTCATGCGCCTTGGCTTCAAGCGCCAGCATTTTGATACCGAGTTCGCCACTTTGTTTATCGAGCAGCGCGCCGTCAATCAACACACCATTGCGTTCAATCGTGAGCAGCACATGCGATGTTGGCATCTCGATGGTGTCATAGACGAAATTGAGCTTCTCGTCAGCGGCGATTTGTGGGTGCATCGCCAGATGTAGTTGCAGCGTGACGTCTGAGTCTTCAGCAGAATAATTGGTGGCGGTCTCGATTGAAACTTGTTCAAAGCCGATCTGCGACGCCCCTTTACCGGCGACTTCTTCAAAGGAAATCGTCTTCGCGTTCAGATGCCGCGTGGCCAATGAATCCATGTCGTGCCGCTGGTGGCTTTCCAGCACATACGATTGCAGCAACGTATCGTGCACGTAGCCCTTTACGTGGATGCCGTGATTGGCGAATACATGCAGATCGTACTTGACGTTCTGGCCGAGCTTCTTTTTCGTTGCGTCTTCCAGCCATGGGCGCAGCTTGGTTATTGCCTTGTCAAAATCGAGCTGGTCCGGTGCGCCGGGATAAATGTGCCGTAGAGGCAGGTAGGCGCCTTCACCGGCAACGCATGCGAACGACAGACCGACGATCTGCGCCTGCATTTGATCAAGGCTGGTGGTTTCGGTATCGACGCAAGCTAACTCGGCGACGTTTAGTTTTGCGATCCACGCATCGAGCTGAGCATCGGTGAGGATGCATTCGTAGATGCGCGTATCGACGAAGACGGCTTGCTGTGCCGCGGGCTCCCCCGAGGACCAGCGGGAAGCGCTGGCGTCTTTGTCTGCCTGCTTGAAAACGCCCGTGCCTGCTGCCTCGCCCGCCTGCGGCAAAGGGCTGGGGTTAGGGGAGCCTTTATGCAACGCTGCACGCATGCCCTTAAAGCCAAACTGCTCATAAAGCTTATCGAGCTTGTCAATGTCCGGTGTTTTGTGTTCGATAGTGTCGAAATCGAACGATAACGGCACATCACATTTCACCGTCACCAGCACGCGCCCCGTTGGCAACCAATCGAGCGCTTTGCGCAAATTTTCGCCGACCACGCCTTTGATACCGGACGCATTTGCGATTACGCCATCCAGCGAGCCATATTCCGCAATCCATTTCGCCGCAGTCTTCGGGCCGACTTTCTCGACACCGGGAACGTTATCCACCGTGTCACCCATCAACGTCAGGTAGTCGATGATGCGATTTGGCGGTACGCCGAATTTAGTTTTGACGCCCTTTACATCCAGCGTTTCGTTGGACATCGTGTTTACCAGCACCACATGCTCGTCCACGAGTTGCGCGAGATCTTTGTCGCCTGTGCCTATCACCGTTTCCACGCCGCGCGCGGTGGCATGTTTGGAAAGCGTGCCGATGATATCGTCGGCCTCCATGCCGTCGACCATCACACAGGGCCAGCCCAGCGCCTCGGCGACTTCGCGGATGTGTCCGATTTGGTGCGCAAGGTCTTCGGGCATCGAGGCGCGATTGGCTTTGTACTCGGAATAGATATCGTCACGGAAGGTTTTGCCTCTGGGGTCAAACACGCAGGCGCTATAATCTGCCGGGTAATCAATGCGCAATTTATTGAGCATATTAGCCACACCGAAGATCGCGCCGGTGGGCTCGCCGGCCGGTGAACGAAAGTCGGGCATGGCGTGGAAAGCGCGATAGAAAAAGCTCGAAATATCGACGAGCAGCAGGCGTGGTTTATCAGTGGCACTCATGGCTGTAAATGGAGTATGCGAAGTTGAAAATATCTCAAGGCAATACAAGACACGCGGGAAAAGTGCCCAAACCGGCCGATCCGGAAATGGAGCACCAATCGCTGGCCGCCGCACGTGAATCGTGGTGGGTGTTCAACATTATGGCCGAAATGGTCACCGCATCCGAACGTCTGGCCGGTGTCTCACCCGCTGTGGCCATATTTGGCAGCGCACGCCTCAAGGAAGACAATCCCTACTACGGCGTGACTGAAACCATCGCCCGCAAATTATCCGACGCCGGTTTTAGTGTGCTCTCCGGTGGCGGGCCTGGCCTCATGGAGGCGGCCAACAAGGGTGCTTTCGCAGGCAAAAGTCCGAGTGTGGGCCTGAATATCATGCTGCCATTTGAGCAGGGCGGGAATGGCTATCAGGATGTGTCGATGATGTTCCAGCACTTCTTCGCGCGCAAAACGATGTTTGTCAAACACGCGGCAGCTTATGTGGTCATGCCCGGCGGGTTCGGCACACTCGATGAACTCTCCGAAGCGTTGACGCTCATACAGACAGGGAAGATTCGACGCTTCCCGGTCATTTTGGTGGGCAGTGCGTTTTGGGGTGGCTTGATCGATTGGATCAAGAATACGATGGTGAACGAGAAAGAGATCAGCCCCGGGGACGTTAATTTGTTCAAGTTGATCGACGATCCGGATCAGGTGGTTGCTGCTATTTTTGATCACTACGCAGATCGCGGATTTACGCCTTCTCCTGATGAACGCGCGTTGGAAATGACGTTGTAGTGGCCTCACTCGCAAATCAACCGGAGTCTGTTATGCGCAACATTGCCCGCCTGTTTGCAACTCTATTGATCACGACATTTACATTGCCTTCGTCGGCACAGAGTCCGGCACGTCCAAAACCTAAGGACGTGCAACCTGTCGAAGATGTACCTGCACCACCTGAAGTGAAGGACACCGATCCTTCCAAAGATGTCAAGGTAACGACGCGCCAATCAGGAACCGACACCATCGAGGAATACCGGATCGGTGGCAGGCTCTATAAGCAGCGCATACAGCCAGCGTCCGGCCCGGCGTATTATTTGGTCGATGAAAAAGGCGAAGGCAAGTTCACGCGCATGGATGGGCCGGATTTAAAAATAGCCGTACCGACCTGGGTGTTGTTTACATGGAAGTAGCATGGCAAGAAATGCAGCAATATTGAAGCTGTGAGCGTATTCACCCCCATTACCACTGCCGAAGCGCGCACATTTATCGCGCCCTATCGCGTTGGCGACATTATTGATTTTCAGAATATCGCTGCTGGTGTGGAGAACTCGAATTTCTTCGTCACCACGACCGAGGGACGTTTCGTCCTGACCATCTTCGAGAAAATTCCCAGACAGGATCTCGATTTTTACATGGGATTGATGTTGCACCTGCATGCAAACGGCGTGCCCTGCGCGGCGCCGTTGGCGACGGTCGATAATGTCGTGATCGGGGAATTAAAAGGCAAACCTGCAGCGTTGGTGACACGCCTCTCCGGCAACGACATCGCGCATCCGACGCCGCATGATTGCAAGGCGGTCGGCGCGGCGCTTGCCCGCATGCATGAAGCGGCACAGTCGTTTAGTCTCAAGATGCCCAACTGGCGCCGTTACGCCGATGACCTGCGACCACATTTGTCGAAAGCCGAGAACGCGCAGATTGCCGCCGAAATCGCACATCAGCAGCAATTCGATCAGCTTGATCTACCGCGCGGCGTCATTCACGGTGATCTGTTTCGCGACAATATCTTGTGGGACGACGGCGGCAGCCATCACACGCCCCAGATGATCGATTTTTATTTTGCCTGTAACGAGCAATGGCTATTTGACGTGGCCGTAACGGTCAATGACTGGTGCCTCGATTACTCGGCATACCCGGAAGCAAAGCTGCACGTGCCAAATGTCCAGGCGTTGCTGACGGGCTACGCAAGCGTGCGGCCCTACACCGCGAACGAGGTCATGGCATGGCCGCAGATGCTGCGTGCTGCTGCGCTACGTACTTGGCTGGGGCGGCTGGGTTATCATCATTTCCCGCGCGACTCAGAACTAACGCATCCCAAGGATCACGCATTCTCCGCGCGCTTGTTACAGTTTCATGCGACCCATGAATCACATAATCGCGCCCTGATAACGATTTAAATTGAGCCCGACCCAATAGACCCTATGCGTGTTATCGACGTACCCGCCAGCGCAGGTCTTGCCTGGATCAAAATGTCTTTTGCAATGTTTCGCGCCCAGCCGGTCGGGTGGATATCGCTCATGCTCGCATGGCTGATGGCGACTCTCGGCTTGTCAGTGATCCCGTTAATCGGCACCGCAATCGCCAGCATTCTGCAAGCTGGTTTTTTTGCCGGGTTTGTTATCGCTGCTCGAGATCAGGGGGCAGGCCAACCGGTGGGCGTTCACCAGTTGCTCGCCGGTTTTCGTGCCAACGGACGTGCGCTGCTTACCATCGGTTCAATCACTTTACTTGCCAACATGATGGTGGTCGTGATTCTCGGGCTGTTAGGCTTGCCGCTCAATATTGCCCCGGACGCTGACGGTGTCCCTGACCTTCGCACCTATGCGCGTGCGCTCGAAGGCAAAGAGCTGCTGCTGTGGCTGGGCATGTGCTTAACGCTATTGGTGAAGGGTGTGCTGTGGTTCACCGCTGCTTTGCTTGCGCTAAACCAGATGCCCGCCGTGCACGCGATCCGCTGGAGCTTTTATGCGCTGATCGCCAATTTTTTACCGATGCTGGTCTTCGGCGCGGTGTTTACGGTGATGTTTATTCTGGGGACGTTGCCGCTATTACTGGGGCTACTGGTGGTAATGCCTCTATTTGCGATTGCACACTTCGTGAGTTACCGCGAACTGTTCCGTCCGTCAGAAGAGCCCGAAACCTGACTGCTCCGGTTTGTCGCCTTGCGACACTTTGCAGATATACTCTGCGTGCGCACTTGTAACACCTTCGAAACCAGACTCTAGTGTCACCATCCAAACAAGGACGTAAAACTTGTGGTGGTGAACAAAATTGAACGGATTAAAAACATGAAGATGTTAATGAGTTGCGCTTTTTTTGTGTCAACGCTGGCGACAACGGCTATTGCGGCCGAAATCACGATTGGCCAGTCAACCCCACTAACCGGTGCGAATGCCGATCTGGGCAACGATATTCGCAATGGTGCGCTCGCGTATTTCGGGAAAGTGAATGCGGCAGGCGGTATCAACGGCAACAAGATTGCCTTGGTAACGCTCGACGACAAGAACGATACCAAGATCGCGGCTGAAAACACCAAGAAATTGTTGGCAGAGAACAACGCGATTGCGTTGTTTGGTTACGCATCTGCCACTCTAAGCATCCCAGCGATGCCATTTGTAAAAGAGAGTCGTGTGCCTTTCTTCGCGCCCTTTACGGGAGCCGATACGATTCGCAAACAAAACGAATTCGTCTATACGGTGCGCGCGACATATAACGATGAAATCGAAAAAATCATCGACTTCTGGGGAAATCTCGGCTCTACGCGGGTGACGGTGCTGCATTACGATGACGCCATCGGTAAGCAAAATTTCGAAACCGTCGCTAAGACACTTCAGAAATTCGACAAACAACCAACAAGCATTTCCATCAAGCGCAATGTAGATTTGCCTGACGACGTTGTGAAGCGCGTGGTTGATTCGAATCCGCAGATCATCTTGGTCACAACGCTATATTCGCCGGCCGCGCAGATGGTAAAGCAATTGCGAGCCTCGAACTTACCCTATCTGGTAACGAGCCTCTCGTTTGTCGGTGCCAGCCAGCTGGCCAAAGCGCTGGGCCCCGACGCAGCAGGTGTTTCGGTTGCGCTGACGGTACCGACGGCCAAAACCACAAATGTGCCCATCATCAAAGAATGCGTGGAGGCATGGACAGCACTGGGCCAAAAGGAAATCATGTCGGTGACAGCGATCGAAGCTTGTATCGCAGCCAAGGTTCTTGTTGAAGGAATGCGCAAGGCCGGCAAGGATGTGACTCGCGAAAGTCTGCAGCGCGCGCTCACGGCGATGGGCCGGGTAGACGTTGGCGGACATGTGGTCGAATTCAAACCTGGCTTTCGTCACGGTGGGAAGTTTGTCGATATCGCGGTGATCCTTGCCAACGGTCAATTGCGAAGCTGACGCGTAACGTGTACGGCTCGGGTAAATTCCCGAGCCCGCGTCATTTAGTAAAGAACAAGCATTGGCGCGCGTTTTCAGTTCATTCACGCCTGAAGCCCGCCCCAATCCTCATCTTTGAGTACGGGGCACTTTTAAAAACCTTCGCCCGCGCAGTGGTTTTATAGAAGCTCCTACGCTGCACTGCGACCATTGCGCGGCACTAATGGATCATGCGGCGGTGAGCTTTGCATATTGCAGCGCCAGCCATTTCACGCCATCGCTGCGAAATTTTACCTGTACGCGTGCGTCCAGGCCGCGTCCTTCGAAATTAAGCACCACGCCCTCGCCAAATTTGGCGTGCTGCACATTTTGTCCAACGCCAAACGGATACGCATCGGGACGTGCGGTTTCAAATCGTGCGCGTGACGTGTCCGGCGCGCCTTCCCTACCGTAGCTTGATTCGCTGTTGCTATTTTGCGGGCTCGGCGCATACGGCCGATCATTGCTGTCACGGCCTTCCACCCAGGCGCCACGCTCTGCGGCATTGCTTTTGCCGCCACCCCAGGGTTGCTCCGCCTTGTAGTTGCCAGTGCCGCGTGCGCTTGGATACATCTGTGTGCCGGCAAGGTAGCCAGACTGTTTTTCCGGCACCACAATCCATTTGCAAAGTGGGGTCGGAATTTCATCAACGAACCGCGACACGATGCCGTAGCGAATCTGCCCGTGCAGCATGCGTTGTCCTGCGTACGAGAGGTACAGCCGTTCACGTGCCCGCGTCACGGCGACGTACATCAGGCGCCGCTCTTCCTCAACGCCATCGAGATTGTTTACCGAGTTGTCATGCGGAAACAACCCCTCTTCAAGCCCACTTAAGAAAACCGCTTTGAATTCGAGTCCCTTGGCCGCATGCACCGTCATCAGCTGCAACGCGTCGTCATTCACGCCCGCTTCGTGTTCGCCCGCTTCTAGGCTCGCGTGGGTCAGAAAGCCGATCAGCGATGTATCTTCGCCTTCGTATTCATCCTGAAACTGCGCCGTCGCGTTCACCAGTTCGCCCAGATTCTCCAGCCGATCCGCACCTTCACGTTCGGCCAGGTAGTGCGCGCGCAAACCACTTTTTTCCACGCACTCTTCGGTCAATTCCTGCAGGGCAATGGCGCTGGATGACACCTTAAGTCCCTCGATGATCTTCAGAAATGCGCCAATCATCGTTGCCGCACGCCCCGTGATCTCGGCGTTGGCAATACCTGAAACCGCCGCCGCATAGAACGAAATATTGTGGCGTTGCGCCAAATCCTGGACTTGTTCAACCGAGCGCGCACCAATACCGCGCGGCGGAAAATTCACCACGCGCACGAACGCACCGTCGTCGTCAGGATTGCCCGCTAGCCGCAAGTACGCTAGCGCGTGCTTGATCTCCTGACGCTCGAAGAATCGCAACCCGCCATAAACTCGGTAAGCCAGCCCGGCGCGAAATAGTGCGTGCTCCAACACGCGCGACTGCGCGTTCGAGCGATACAACAGCGCCATATCGACGAGCGACACGCCGGTCCGTTCCAGCGCTTTGACTTCATCGACGATGAATTGCGCTTCGTCGTTGTCAGATGCAGCCGCGTAAATGCGGATCGGCTCACCCTTGCCCGCGTCAGTCCACAGGTTCTTGCCAAGCCGGTCTTTGTTGTGCTGAATCACCGCGTTTGCGGCATCGAGAATATTGCCCTGCGAACGATAATTCTGCTCAAGCTTGATCACATTGCCTTGTGCAAAATCGCGCTGGAATTCACGCATATTGGCCGCTTCCGCGCCACGAAAACCGTAGATCGACTGGTCATCATCGCCGACCGCAAAAACTGCGTTCTCACGGCCGGCAAGTAGCTTGATCCACAGATATTGCAAGCGATTGGTATCCTGAAATTCATCGACCAATATGAATTTGAAACGCTCGCGATAGTGTTCCTGCAGCGCGGCATTCCTGGCCAGCAGTTCGTAGCATCGCAGCAGCAACTCGGCAAAATCAACCACGCCTTCGCGCTGACATTGCGCTTCGTATGCCTGATAAAACTCGACCTGTCGGCGCGTGAACTCATCGGTTGCCTCTACCGCGTTCGGGCGCAGGCCCTGGTCTTTGGCGCCGTTGATAAACCAGCCAAGCTCGCGCGGCTTGAATTTTTCATCGTCAACGTTGAGTGCCTTCAGCAGTCGCTTGATTGCCGATTGCTGGTCGGCCGAATCGAGAATCTGGAATGTCTGCGGCAGGTTGGCGTCGCGATAGTGCGCGCGCAGTAACCGATTGCACAAACCGTGAAACGTGCCGATCCACATGCCGCGCGTGTTGATCGGCATCATCGAGGAAAGCCGCGTCAACATTTCCTTTGCGGCCTTGTTTGTAAACGTGACAGCTAGCAATCCCGCAGGGCTGACTTGTCCGGTTTGAATTAGGTACGCGATGCGTGTCGTCAGCACCCGCGTCTTGCCGCTGCCCGCGCCTGCCAACACCAGTGCACTGACCCGTGGCAGGGTAACGGCTTTCAGTTGCTCAGGATTGAGATTTTCAAGAAGGCGAGGGTGATGCGCTGGATCGGGTGCGAAAGAATTCATCTGTTGCCATCAAAAATATCCTCGCATTATAAGGGCTAGGCCAAGGCCAGATTTTTACAACATAAGTCGATTACACACCGTACAAAAGGCGCCCGATTTGAAAGTGAACGCATGGCCCCACTGTATAATCTGCCCCTACCCAAAAACCGCAATCTGAAGCCTCGTTCCTCTATGAATTCCGCGTACCAACCCAAACAAATAGAAACCGCGGCGCAAGCCGACTGGACTGCCAAGGACGTGTACCGCGCCACCGAAAACGCTGTCGACAAAGCGGGTCACCCGAAGCCAAAGTTTTATGCCTGCTCGATGTTGCCGTATCCATCCGGCAAGCTGCACATGGGCCACGTGCGCAACTACACGATCAACGACATGATGGCGCGCCAGTTGCGCATGAAGGGTTACAACGTCTTGCAGCCGATGGGGTGGGATGCCTTTGGATTGCCGGCAGAAAATGCGGCGATGAAGAACAAGGTCGCGCCTGCCAAGTGGACCTTTGAGAACATCGCCTACATGAAGAAACAATGTCAGGCGATGGGTTGGGCAATCGACTGGACGCGCGAGTTTGCGACTTGCGATCCGGCGTATTACAAATGGAACCAGTGGTTTTTCTTGAAGCTTCTCGAAAAGGGAATCGTTTACAAGAAGACGCAACTTGTGAATTGGGACCCCGTCGATCAGACCGTGCTCGCCAATGAACAAGTCATCGACGGCAAGGGCTGGCGCTCAGGCGCGCCTGTGGAAAAGCGCGAAATCCCCGGCTACTACATGGGTATCACCAAATACGCAGAAGAGCTGCTCGACTCTGTGGCCAACAAGTTGACTGGTTGGCCCGCGAGCGTACGAGCAATGCAGGAAAATTGGATTGGTAAGTCGGTGGGTGTGCGGTTCGCTTTTTCACATGACGTCAAGGACGCATCAGGCAAGCTGGTGCAAGATGGAAAACTATTCGTCTTTACGACTCGCGCCGACACCATCATGGGTGTCACTTTCTGTGCGGTTGCAGCCGAGCATCCACTCGCCGAAGTCGCCGCGTTACGCGACGCGAACGTTGCGGCATTTATCGAGGAAGCCAAGCGCGGCACCGTCATGGAAGCTGACATGGCGACAATGGAGAAGAAGGGTGTCGCAACGGGGCTCTCCGTCGTACATCCTATAACGGGTAAATCGATTCCTGTCTGGGTCGGTAACTATGTGCTGATGAGCTACGGTGACGGCGCAGTGATGGGTGTGCCTGGACACGACGAGCGCGATTTTGCGTTTGCAAAAAAATATGGCTTGCCCGTCAAGCAAGTTATCGATGCGGGTAAACCTTACTCTGCCGATGCCTGGCAATCTC